>OLYC01002368.1_pt1 | contig 11201 bp, 5 predicted proteins | sample 1674271 | NCBI WGS metagenome assembly OLYC01 (sample SAMEA103958154, study PRJEB25191) | human gut metagenome
GCGTTGGAACATCAAGTAAGATTTTCCAGCATGCCTCAATCCAACAAACACATAATTAAGTCCGTCCACAAGTTCCACATTACGAGGAATGAGTTCTACTTGTGATACGTATGCTTGATATTCAGAGATAAGTAATTTTATCAAATCTTTTGTCATATTCCTTTCGTGCTAATACTAAAAACTGTTGCAAAGATACATATTTTATCGTTTATGAAAGATGTAATCGATGCAAAATTATCGTCCATGGAAGACAAGATACACAAAAAGGCTTTTATTAGGTCGTATAAGCTCAGCCGTCCGTTCACGCTCGTCTTCGGAGTGGCAGTTGGCAAGTATTTCATCACGTTTAGCGGTGTCAATGATGAAAGCATCATTGTAGCCCGTTTTGATGCCGTAGTTGATTTGAATATCCCAATCCTTCAAAGGTGTTCCCACTGCTTCAATTTTTCGTTTGATGCTCTGCTCAATAGGCGAAAGAATCACCCATGAATCAGAACTGCTAAATTCGCACTCCGTTCCGCTCTGCTGCACGAAAACGCTCAAATTCTTCACGCTATCTTTGTTTACATGGAATCTAAAACAGCGTTTTAATGGTGTTTTAACAGCATTAAAATGGCATTAAAATTGATTCATGACAGTAAGAAGTTAGCCGGGCACAGTATTGCCGTATTTGCCGATAAAGTACCATAAAAGAAGCTGACGATATTCTTGGTGTATGACAATACACAGGTGAAAAAATCTAACGAATTGAGCTTCAGGACACAAATAGAAAGTTTGCTCTGAAACCCAATTATTATATTTAATGAGGTATTACAGAATATTCAGGCATTGGTTTTGAGAATGAAGACTCTGCATCAATATTACTACATTGTTCTCTTACTATATCACGCCTACGAATAGCAGGTTGCAAACAATACATATTGAATTCATTCAAATTAAGCATATCCGCTGATGTCACATGAGGGAAAAGCAACTTCAAATATGCCGTAGCTACTCTTTTCACGGCTTTTGTATGTCGCATATCGGCACCTTTTGGCACAAGCACCACTTCATCCACAATCTGTGAATAGACAGATTCTGTACGCAAGTGGTGGAGTACTTCAGAAAAAAACTCCACATTAAGAGTCCAATCATGCAATGCCATATCCACATTGATACGTGGAAGCAACCATCCTTCTATCATTCCGTGAAAACGGTCAAGCAACGCTGACTCCCTAAAAACTTCTGGCAAAGAGTCAAAATAGCGATAATCCAAAGGTTGATTGTCTTGCGACAATAAAATGTTTCCGAGCAACATCAAACCACATTCTGACATAAACTCATAATTGTCAACAGTAGCTCGACCATATTCCAAATAGTTCTTCAAAAATGATTGCATCTCCGAATTATCAGAGAATGTAATGGATGATATTTCGTCAAATGCTACAAGGTCATAAAAACGCATGATACCAGGAGCCTTTGTCGATTTGTCGTAAACCAACTTTGCACGAGACACCTTTCCACCACTGACAAGCCAAACGAATTTTGAAAGATTACCAAACACATAGCTTTTGCCTGTTCCTTTTGGTGCAAGTTCTATAAGATTCAGACGTGGTTCAACAAACGGAAGTAAACGTGTGACAAACTCCAACTTTTGCGTCATATTCTTAAATGCAGAAGAAGTGTATTCCATTGCAGAAATCAACACATCAACCCATTCATCTAAAGTAAATTTGGAACGGCACTGGCGTATGTAATTCATATCCAATTTCTGCATCGGGCGAAAAGGCTTGAAGTTTACCATTTCCACATATCCACGTTTATTTTCTTGCGGCATCATATAAACAATCTTCATGATTCCCCACTTTTCACCATCAATCAAATCATCAGGATATTCCTCCACCAGATAATCAGGAATCAATGTATCTCCTGCCTTTATTCCCATATCAGGTATTTGAAACATAGTCTTGTTCTGAGCCAAGCTTGTCAGAACATCAAATCGAGTCAAGAGTGTCAAAGTTTCCCCTCTTCTCAAACGAGCAACTATGGCACTATTATCATTAGGTATATGCTCGTCCAAGAAACGAGCAAGTGCTGCTCTTTGAAAAGTTCCATCACTTGCTATATGGGTAGAAATCAAATAATCCTTGACAAAAGAAGGCAAATTTCTGCCATTGAACACATCATAATTGGCGGGATTTTTATACACTGCAGCCCCGCCAAAGACTTTCTTTATTTTATTCCCTATCTCGCTCATAATCACAAAGTAAATATTTCGTTAATATCGGCATTATTTCCTACTCCGATGACTTTCACTTCTAACTGAATACTTTCAGCATCCTTAGGCTTCACATCTAAGTTATGAGAGCCTTCCATTATGTTTTCCAACTTAACTACCCAATTAGTCCCTTCTCGCTTCATCCCATAAGTTTGTCCATCACATGTTAACGATACACTCGTAGGCTCAGGGATGACAGATAGCTTAACAACAGGGTTAGACAACATGATTTCAGATTCTATCAATTTTACTTGATATACGATACTACTTGCTACGTTTTTGTTTGACAACAGAATGAATGGCACAAGTACCTCTTCTGGTGTACATCCACCATGAACCTCATGGGTAGGAACTTTAGCCAATGAAGAATGAGTAAGAGCGACTTTATAGAATTGCTCATCTTTCTCATTCTTGTGTACCAAGTAATCATGGTCAGTTTCAGCCTCAGAACTTGTCTTTATATAGCGTCCCTCATGTTCAAAATTCCCTTCATATTTCTTGGATAAAACCTTTCTTGAAAGACAACTCAATCCATGGTCGGAAACTATGGCAATAGTAGATTTTTGCTTTTGACAAGTATCTATGATTTCATTGATGATATTCTTCAATACAGCCAACTCTTCATTGAGCGTATATAGATATTTATAGCCATGAGCATCATGACCTAACTCATCCAAGGCACCATACTTGATAACATTTTCTCCATCAAAGCGATTGATTGAAGTTGCTGACGGTATAGTTGTACGAGTTATCTGAGAACGAATAACCTTCATATTGCTATGTTTCTCCTCGATAAGAGACAATAGATATGGTAAGAATTCTGCTCCAAGTCCATCTATCCAATAGACTTTATCGGGGCAAAGCACAGAATTGTGGCTGACTTCTGCTAACACATCATGCGATTCTTCAAATGAATAATACCATTGATAGAAAGTTTTGGATGTAGCATTCTTTTTCGTTATAAATGTTGCAATCTCCGGAATGTACGTATCTTGCAACTTTGCCTTTTTGTATTCGTGAAAATATTCGACACACCATTGGGTATCAACAGCAAATGAAGATGGCTTTGTATCTTTTAGATATGCCGCCAATTCTGGATAAATTGTTTTCACTGCGTCCTTTACAGGCTTGTTCTGTTGATTATGCGCATACCATCCCATCAGAAGAATATGCTCATAATCAAACACACCAGTACAAAGTTCCAAGGCATTAGAGAGGTTGTTGGAATTTTGGATTATTTCTTTAGTACGTTCCAAAAGCCATCGCTGCTCTTGATCGGTAACAAATGTTCTGAAAAAATCAGCATTCTCCTTGATAAGCATACGCCTTTCTTGTGTATACTCTGCCTTCTTATTCGCAGGCATCTCATATAGGATGAGCGTGGCAATATAGTTAGGAAGTTGTCTTGCATCATTCATGTCAGTGACAGCTTCCATACAGAGTTTCAGATAGGAGTCATTTTCTCCCATCTTTGTATGCAAAACGTAATGGAACAAAAGCCAACGGTGGAAAGAGGTTGTATCTTCTTTAACCCATTCTTCTAGAATTTCAGACGCGTTCAGTATTTTCTTATTGAATACATCATGAACATAGGATACGTATGAGAAAGACGCCCCTTTGTGATTTTTGAGAGAGCGCAAAATTTCTTCCCAATATAGCTTGTCTTTCTCTTCATAGGCAAAAGGAAAAAACAAATCCATGAATTCTGTCATGAATTCGTACGCACTGTCAATTTTGGTAAAATTGAAAATGTTGTCTGGTTTGGAATACTTAAACTTGGCAGAAATAGGAAGAGAGGTGCAGACAATTCGCTCTTGCGGTGCCTGTACCTTCCAAAATTTTAGCCAATCTCGTAGAGATGACAATTTGCATTGTGTCTCATTTTGAGGTATTTCATAGTTTTTGTATTTCGTAAAATACACCTCAACAGTTTGTTTCTCTGCATCATATCGCCAAACAGGCGCACTTTCTCCAATTCGTGCAAAATGATTCAGAAAATCGGTGAAACGATTCTGAAGTCCTATCAACGGCACATAGATACGCTTTTGCGGATTGCGAACATCTTCCATCAACATGATGTCATTGAAGAATCCCCTAAAGTCATCGTCATTATAGAACCTAACGACTTCGGAAAATGGTGTCACAAATGTAGATGTCTTACATGCAATCAAGGCATTCCGCAACATATCTTTTGTAATCCACTCGTCATCTTCCTCCATCAGTTCCTCTAAGTCCAAGGACTCGACATCAAACTTTACCATCAGCTTGGCTAATTCTTTTAGTTCATCGAAATTATTGAGCATAATAAACCTAACGGCATATCGTTGAGCCAACATGTCGTTAGATTTCATATCACTGACTATTTCTGTTGCAAGTTCCTCAAATGAATCAAAGAATTTAATCTTGTCAGATGTATCTATATGTGCCATATCCCATATCCTTTAACTACCTAAGTATTTAATAACAAATTCAGACACCTCAGGGTGTTTCTCAATAAGGTCGAGAACTACCTTTTGCCACATCATGCTAGGCATGGTTTGTGCCTTTACACAATTCTTCGCCTGCTTGATGATATCAGGAGTTGTTTTTATAAAAGGAGGCTCTGAGACAACATCAGTAATAGATTGACTCTCTGGTATTTGAATTTTCTCTTTGGAAGGTTCGTTTTTCTCCTTTATCTTTTGGATGTAAAAAGAATTGACACAATCTTTTACATCCTCTCTTTTACGGAATGCGATTTCGGACTGCAAATGTCCCAGTTCTTCCTCGAGTTCATCCCACCATTCTTCTTTTATATCTACGTTGTTTATACTATTAATGAAGTTGACAAATCCTTCACGATAGTTGCTTTGTTTTGCCAACAACTTATAAAGGTCGATTTGCTCACCCTTAATCTCGTTGTATAGCTCCTTGATTTTTTGCAAAGTATAACTATCTTGGCTGAACAGATATATCAAATCATTTAATGCCTTCTCACATTCAGGCTTTTCCTTAATTGCAGAACAATAGAGCAATGACCACAAAGGATATTTAGCTATTTGTTTGCAGAATTCCGTTATAGCCCAATTAGCATAGCGCAAACTTTTCAAGTCCGCCATATTGACACCTTTCACATCTTGAAGACAGAACACCTCACCAAGAATCTTAGACAAGTTCTTTTCTTCTGCAGAGCCAAACCTAAGCAGCAATTTATTGCTTGGCTCAGAGATGCCTCCATCCCACATTTGAAGCAATGTGGTAATCATATCTGTTAGCTTCTCATCACCAACAGGTTGAGATGTACTTGGGTTGAACAAATCATCCTTATGCTTGCGCAAGGCAAAAGCCAATGCTACATAATTAGCATGGTTAGGGAACATTCCGTATGGCGGTCTCATCAACGGGGCAAGGATTTCACTGAGCGAGAATCTGTCAGTATATTTCTTCTTAGCACTATCTATGAGTTCGTCTACTTTTTGGCAAATGGTATTCAACCAAGAATCGCCTTGTTCGGCAGAATCCGTCAGTTCACAAGTATCTGTAACAAGGTTGTTCTCTCCATCCATGAATATCAATTTGGCAGGAATATCCGAGCCGCTGAACTTCAGCATTTCCTCCCTTGTGCGTTTTTGAAGCATCTGGAGAGCCAATTTCTTGTAATTTTTATTGGCAAAGAAGGTCAAAGACTCCTTATGAAGAGTTTTTACGCTCTCCATACCTTGCGGGAACAATTGGACACTATATCTCCGATTGATAATATTATAAACATTACCAAAGATGCCGTCAGAAGAACGTTCTCCTTTATAATACAAGTTATAAGTACCCCCATTCATACGGTTCTTCCATTTGATTACATACTCGTTGGCAGCATGCTCCAACTGGCTTGCCTCATCATTGTTGAAATGAGAACGACTTACATTAGCTTGTGCTACGGTATCTATAAAATGGTTCTTCGCACTTTCTGTAAACACTTCTGATGGCATAATAAACAAGGTGTCGGGGAACTCTTCCGAGAATTCCTTCACTCTATTTTCCATCATGTCACGTGTTTCATCGGATATAGCGAACAGTAATGCCACATGCAAGAAGTTGGGCTTCTCCGACGTGTATTTCTTCAATTTACTACGAAGTACAGACTCAGATTCCTCACATGAGTAAAATTGTTGCTCGCATTTGCGCATAAGCGTTTCACCAACAAGGAATATCTTGCTGATTTCTCTCTTTGACGCATCATTATATTTCAAGAAACTTACCGCATCCTTGAAGCTTACTGCAACCTGCATTTTCTCTTTGGTCAACTCTGCTGTATTATAAGTTGATACCGAGATTTTAAATTCACCCAATATATCACGAGCGACAATACGGCTCTCATCCAACCAATCAAGTATCCCTTGCATCTTTTCCTCGCATCTGTCAGCCGAGAAAATATAGCCAAGATTTTTGTCATTTGGGGCATATTTTTCTGGTGTTCCCTTAAATTTCATACCAAGAGCATTCAACAAGAGGATTACTTTGAAAACTCGCAGGTAGTCGTCTCCCATCTGGTTGACCTTATCCTTGTTGGAGTTATACACATTGATGAATGCTGCACACAGAGGGTCATCCACAAACTCAGAATAGAAGAAATCCCAAAGCCAATCGGCGGTGAGCATCATCTTCAAGTCATAGTTTGTAGAATCATTGATAAAGCAAGCAAAACCATTCTTCTCGTCATTCATGAATTTGAGAACAGATCGGTTAGCCGAACCCATGATGTTTGCCATCTTGGAACATAAGAATGCTGTATAAGGATGCAGAGGGAAGAGGTTTTGTATATGCTCTTTTTCCTCTTTCGAGTTGCTTTCACAAAGATAATCGAACACATTTTGGTCTATGTTATGTTTGAGATTCCAACTTGCAATTTCCAATCCACCCTTGTCCGTTATACTATACGTATGGCGCAAAATGAGATAAGTAGAAATCTCATCCATCTTGTAATCCACACTGTCATAGCGATCGCTCATCTTGGTAATGTCTTTACCTTTGGCATCTACGCTGGTACGTTCTGTACGGTGGGAAATCAGATACAAGAACACATTGTTTTTTTGAGACTTTTCAGCAATGTTTTGGAGAACATTGATACGGTCGCTTTGCAGCGTGTCCATCACGCTGGTAAACTCATCCCAAAATATTATCAGACCATCAGCAATGCCTTCTTCTGAGATTTTCTTCTGTACGTCCACCAACCAATCACTGATATTGTCACTTGTCAAATAAGTCTTATCAGCAGCAAGGGCTTCTTCCAAATGCAAGAATACATCAATGTCGTTGGCATTCAATTTTGCCACCAACTTATCATAGTTGCTTGCCTCTGATGCCAACTCATCGTTGTTTTCCAACAATTCAGGGATTCTCGATTGATGACTTTCCACCCATTTGAGTGCCTCAGTGAAGTCTGAGTCAACAACCATCTCATAGCCAGCTTTAGCAAGAGCCTTTTTTGTTTCTCTTTGAAGAGATAAACGGAAACGAGAGATATTGTATGCACCTTCGACACCTTTCAACACAACAGGAAAATAGCGCTTATTCTTGCGTATAGCCTTCACTTGTTCTCTAAGAGCATCATTAGGGATATTATTCAAATATCCTTCAATGTCATCGTATGAATCACAAAGAAGATGGCGCACCACACTACTTGCATGGCTCTTTCCTGTTCCGAAAGTACCACGCACCCACATGGATCGGCGCTTGCTTATATCCGAAGATGTAATGGCTGTAATGCTACGTGTGAGCAAGTCACAAAATTGATTTGTAGGGATGAAGGTTTGCCATAAATTAGGCGTTTCATCTGTCATGTCATATACAGGAAGAAAATCCTGCATTTTGATGAAATCTGCATATCTCGTTGCCATAGTCTTTGTCTTTTATTTGAGCATAAGTTTCAATATATCCTTTGAAGTAAGGTCTTCTCGGAGAATGATGTTGTCAAGTCCCATGTTTAGCTCTGCTCTGAGTACATGATTGCTTTCTTCCTGCAAACTCAACAACAATTTCTCAAAGGTTTCTCTATTAATGCCGAACTGGCGATAAATACCTTCCTTTTGGTTTTCGTCATAAAACTCTGAGACAGAAAGCATATATCGTTTCTGGCGTTCTGCATAACGATAAAGAGAGTATGCCACAGCGACAAGGGATATATCGTTGTGCGGAAGACGACTAAAGACTGGTTTATTGTTGACTTTTGTTATTACACCAACTCGCAGTTTTTCTCCTAAGGAAGAAGACACAAATGCATTTTGAAGCGAACCGAAAGCATTCTTACGTACAGAACTACTATACATATCCAATGTCGTTTCCATCAACATTTCAACTTCAGATTTCTGGTAAGTACGTCCATAAGCTATATTGAAAGTAAACCAGTTGCAGATTTCAGAATTACATGTCAAATTTACCCATATGATTTCCCAAACAACAATTGGATTTGACATATACCTACTTTGGAGAATTTCTCCAATCTCTGTAATTTCTTTAGAATCTGAGGCTATAATATCTGAATCACGCATCCAATTCAAAAATGGATTCATCTGATTTTCTTTATTGATTCCATGTTCGTCATTCTCAAAGAATGTATCAACATGCTCCATATAAAACGAAAGCCACTTCTCTCGGAAACCGAAATTATTATATCTGTTTATCGTTGTTTTTTTATTCTTTTGTGTTGCCATTTTTATACCTTCTGATTGTTTTAACGAATTTGCAGAAATACATCCATCTTCCTTAAAATCAAGACATTTTCGACATTTTATACATTTTTTATTATCTATTTTTACAATAGGCACTACAGAAAGTGCACCTGTTGGACATTCTACTTCACATAGCTCGCAATGAACACAAAATGTCACTTTGTTTATTACTCGCTTTAGATGACTAACCAAATAAGGATTCCCTATAACATTAAGTACCTCTACGAGAGTGGTATTATTTACCTCATCTATAGTCAGTTTTATATCATAAAGATTTTTTCCGTATCGTAGTTGGCCTTCATATACATCTTCATGCTGTGTCCAAGCGCAATCTCCCAAAACCTTAAGCCACTCAAAAATATTTTCTTTTGGGCATGTCAGTAACGCTTTAAAATCTGGTGAAGTAACATTGCTTATTATTCCCACTTTTGATTTTGTCTCAAAGCCCTTTCCACCAGCTCTAATCTTCCAATTACCAGACTTTATGTAAGTATCAATATCTTTAACACCTCTTTTTTTCACGATTTCTCGTATTTTACATAAAAAAGGCCGCGCTGTTTCTGGAAAAATATGGTTACATAAATAATCATTCCAATCTGAACCAAATGGACATATAATACATCCAACTCGACCAAGTCCTTTTCTGTATGCAGTATTTACATGCAGTTTATTAAGTAGCAAATAGAGCCAAACCTCTGTAGTATTCCACTCTAAAATTGGACTAACATTTATGACATTCGTATGCTTTGCATCTTTTGCAACTTTCTGATATGTTGCACGCCTCGCACTTTCCTCTGCACGAGTTCCTACAAAAGACAAAACATGAGGTTGTCTACCTAACCCCGAATATGCTTTTAACTTCTTATAAAGAGGAGCTGTTTTCATTACTCCACAACACCATCTATGCACATTACTTGGTGACCCAATTTTATCCCAATAAGCTAAAACCTTTTCATGATTCTTTGCTAGTAGGAATTTTAAATCAGGGTATTTCTGGACATAATATTTTTTGATTTCCTCATACAGAGACAAGGAAGACGGCAATTCGTACCCTGTATCAGAATAAACCACAATAAAGTCTTCGCTTGGAACTACTCGTGTAACCAAATCAAGAAGAACTTGCGAATCTTTTCCTCCAGAAAAAGAAGCGACAAATAGTTCTATGTCATTCTTTAATATCGGAGCCTTCCCCAATTCCTCAGCCTTGCTCAATGGCATGACGTCAAAGCTGTCGCAATCTTCTTTTACGACAACATGCTCTTGCTTGGTCTTCTTCTCTAAATTAGCAGCTAGCGACTGAAAGTCTATGTCAGGATTTTCCGTTGCCACTTTACGAATATTCTTATAGCGACGATAGGTCTGGTTTATGAAATCCATAGCTTCATGCTCAATGATGAACATAGTGTCCTCATTGCGTTCACGAAGCTTCTTCATATCTACTGGAGAAAGTGTCAGGCTCTCAAAACCTTCTTGTATAATAACCGTTGGGGCATCAAATATATTGCCGCCCTTTACTTCGAGCACAAACTGCCCTTTGAAAAAGTAGCGTCGATCACAAGCCCAAAGCAGCGGTTCATCAACATGGGGGTATATCCATCCCATCTTATTGAGCCCAAGTAGGTCGAGCTCTTCCCAGAAAACAGGACGTGGAGAAACATTCAATGCTTCTCCTGCAGCCGACATGGTAAGACGAACGCCATTGTACTTAGCATCCCAAACTACTTTAAACATTATTTTTGAAACGGATTCTATCCATATTTGTTCCGATAGAATCCCCTGTATCGAACGATTGCTATATCAAATTATTGCCTCTACAAAAATAAAGCGTGGGATTCGCCTTTGCCCATCCCACAGCTCGAGGCTCTCGCATTGCCCAAATCGTCGAGACGGACAACGCTGAAAGCCCACGCATGGTATATATTAATCCCATACGTGAGCAGCCATATACATACGACATGTACATATACGACAAATCACGGCAGGGTATAATATACCTACCGTGAGCATTTACTGGTTGCCACCGTCCTTTGACGATTTTTGTAATTTGCGAGATTACGAGCTGTCAAAGACAGGCGCTAAGTAAACGCCCATTTCCATAAAGTCAACACCCACCCGCTTGCCCTTCGGGCTTCCAGCAAGTGGATATCTTTTGCAAAATTAACGCAAAACAATCAGAATCACGAATGTTTTACAATGTTTTTCTTCTTGGAGTTAAAAATGCTATAATAAGGCGTGGTAAATAT
>OLYC01002385.1_pt1 | contig 11115 bp, 9 predicted proteins | sample 1674271 | NCBI WGS metagenome assembly OLYC01 (sample SAMEA103958154, study PRJEB25191) | human gut metagenome
TGGGATTCGCCCTGGGGCGTCGGCTATCCCGGCTGGCACATCGAGTGCTCCGGCATTTCCCTCAAGTATCTGGGCGAGGATCTGGATATCCACTGCGGCGGCATCGACAATGCGTTCCCGCACCACACCAACGAGATCGCGCAGTCGGAAAGCTACATCGGCCACCACTGGTGCAACTACTGGATGCATGTCATGCATCTGAATACGGCCAGCGGCAAAATGTCCAAATCCAAGGGCGAGTTCCTGACGGTCTCGCTGCTGGAGCAGAAGGGCTATGACCCGCTGTGCTACCGTCTGTTCTGCCTGCAGAGCCATTACCGCCGCAATCTGGTCTTCTCGTGGGAAAACCTCGACAACGCAGCCGGGACCTACCAGAAGCTCCTGACCAAGATCGCCGCCCTGAAGCCAGGCGACGGCGAGATCGACGAGGCCGCCGTCACGGCCCTGCGTGAGAAATTCAACGCCGCTCTCGGCAACGACCTCAATACCTCGCTGGCCATCACCGCGCTCTACGACGTGCTCAAGTACAAGACGAACGACGCCACTAAGCTGTTCGTGCTGGACGATTTCGACAAGGTCCTGAGTCTGGACCTCTGCAGCAAGGCCGCGGAGATCCGCAAGCGCAATGCAGCAGAAAAGCCGGCAGCTGGTGCGTATTCCATCTTCTGCGAGGATGGCAGCGACGATCCCGCCGTCACTGCGCAGATCCAGGCGCGCTACGACGCGAAAAAGGCCAAAAACTTCGCCGAGGCCGACCGCATCCGCGACGAACTCAAAGCCCAGGGCATCGAGATCACCGACATCCCCGGCGGCGCCAAGTGGAAGCATATCTGAAATATACGCAACCCCGGAGCTCCTGCTCCGGGGTTGCGCGTCAAAAGAACAAAAGTTGAACTTGTGGGAGAAATCAGCGAAATGAAAATATGTCAGGTAACAAGTAACGAAGAAAAACAGAGGATAACACGGCAGGTTCTGGAGGCGCTTCCTGAATGGTTTGGTATCCCGGAAGCAAGGGAGAACTATATTTCAGAAAGCCGCGATCAATTGTTTTTCTGCGCCTATGCTGCGGACAAGCCTGTGGGCTTTTTATATCTGAAAGAAACGGGAAAAGCGACGGTCGAGCTATATGTGATGGGCGTACTGAAGGAATATCATCGGCAGGGGATTGGGCGGGAATTGTTCCGCAGCGCCAGAAAAGCGGCAAGCGAAGCCGGATATTCCTTTATGCAGGTAAAAACGGTACAGATGGGAAAATATGAGGAATATGACGATACAAATCGCTTCTATCTTTCCCTCGGATTCCAGGAATTTGAGGTCTTCCCAACATTATGGGACGCATGGAACCCCTGTCAGATCTATATCATGACAATATAATTATGCCATCCGCTCCGCGTGTCCTTTTCCGCTTACTTTTTCGGCTTCCGGTCAAAGAACGGGGACTTTCCGCTGACGCTGAGGGGAATGCCGAGGACGAGCGTGACGGAGGCGCCGAGCAGACCGAGGCTCCGGGCGGCACGGCCGACGGAGAACATCACGCGGTTGTCGACCCGGGCGTCTGCCGCCGCGGCGGCAGACGAACCGATGGCGATGCCGACGTCCATAGCGTCCCACGCGCAGAGGCCATTCTTTTCTGCACAGTCGGCGCAGTCGGCAAAATGACAGTACTGACAGCCGCCGTTCAGCCCGCGGCGCTGTTCCTCCATGCCAAAGAGGACAACGGCATCCGCGTAGTCCACATTGTCGGCGTCACGGGCAAAGAAGGCGTAGTCCAGCCGCCCGGCAAGCTCGCGCATATGTGCGGCCAGTCGGTCCTTGTCTTCGCCGGTCACGACGCAGGTGACAAGACCGTCCATGCCCCGCGTCTTGGGCGCGGTGCGGGCGGCTGCGCACATGCGCGCGGCCGTATCCAGAACGGCGCGGGTCTGCATATCTTCCGAAGAATAGATCATGGGGAAACAACTCCTTTTATCGTAATCTGTCTTCAGTATAGTGCTTCCCACGGAAACTGTCAATGAAACGCGGCGGCTTCCTTGCAACAGGGCGGGAATTGTGGTAGACTAAGCGAAGAAATGCAAAGGAGTTCTGCCCATGAAGCTGATGGTTCTCGATGGAAACAGCGTGATCAACCGCGCCTACTACGGCGTGCGGGCGCTCACGACGAAAGACGGCTTTTTTACAAACGCGATCTACGGTTTTCTGAATATTCTCGAAAAGCTCCGGACGGAGGAGCAGCCCGACGCCCTGTGCGTGACGTTCGACCTCAAGGCGCCGACGTTCCGCCATCTGGCCTATGACGGCTACAAGGCGACGCGTCACCCGATGCCGGATGAGCTTGCCATGCAGCTGCCGATGATGAAGGATATTCTGCGCGCCATGCGCATCCCCATCTTTGAATGCGAAGGCTGGGAAGCCGACGACGTGATCGGCACGATCGGCAAGCAGTGCGGCAGGGCGAACTGGGACTGCGTGATCGTCACCGGCGATCGGGACTCTCTGCAGCTGATCGACGAGCATGTGACGGTCAAGCTGGTGTCCTCCAAGCTCTCGCAGTCCGTCGCGGTCAACTATGACCCTGCCCGCTTCCGTGAGGAATACGGCTTTGACCCCATCCATCTGATCGATCTTAAAGCCCTGATGGGCGACAGCTCCGATAACATCCCGGGCGTCGCGGGCGTCGGCCCGAAGACGGCGACGCAGCTGCTGCTGGACTATGGCACGCTGGACGGGATCTATGCGCATTTGGACGCGATCAAGGACAAGCTCCGCGCAAAGCTCGAGCAGGGCAGGGAAAGCGCCTACATGTCCTATGATCTGGCGACGATCCGCTGCGAAGCGCCGATCGATTTTTCTCCGGAGGATTGCCGTGTGCAGCAGCCGGACAACGATACGCTCTATCAGCTCTTCACCCGGCTTGAATTTACCCGGCAGATCGCCCGCTACGGCCTGCATGCCCCGCAGGAAACTGTGGAGGCAGGGGCGTTTGCGGGTACCTGCACCAGTGAGACGGTGACGGATGCCGCCCGGGCGGCAGAATTGGCCGCAGCGTTCCAAAAAGAACATTATGTAAACATTATTGCTGAACCGGATCTTTCTGGGATCGCTGTTGAGACCGGGGACAGCGGATACTATTTCTCTGACTTTGCGCTGAGTGATGACTTTATGTTAACTATATTCGGCGCCTCCGTCAAAAAGGTCACGCATGACTGCAAGCCGCTGATGCGCCGTCTGCTGGAACAGGGATACCCGGCGGAGGGCTTCATCTTCGACACCGCGCTGGCCGCCTATGATCTTGACGCGACGCGGGGCAGCTACGACCTGGACAGCGTCGTGCAGCAGCACTTGGGCTTTGCCATCGGCCGCACGGACAGCGAGCAGGTCGGAAAAGACGCCGCGCGCGTCTGCTCCCGTCTGGCGGAGGCCGCGGCCGTCGGCGCGCTCTATGAAGCTCTGCCGGAAAAGCTCACGAAGAACGGCATGGAGAAGCTCTATTACGAGATCGAGCTGCCGCTCTGCCGCGTGCTCGCTGAAATGGAAGCCGCGGGCGTCAAGGCGGACCAGATGGCGCTCATCTCCTTCGGCAATATGCTCCAGAGCCGGATCGAGGCCGCGGAGCAGACGATCTTCGGCTATGCCGGGAAGAAATTCAACATCAACTCCACCAAGCAGCTCGGGCAGATCCTCTTTGACGAGCTCGGCCTGCCTGCGGGCAAGAAGACGAAAAGCGGCTACTCCACAAACGCGGACGTGCTGGAAAAGCTCCGTGGCAAGCACCCGATCATCGACGCCATCCTCGATTTCCGTGCCATGACCAAGCTCAAGAGCACGTATGCTGACGGCCTCGTCAAGCAGATCGCGGACGACGGCCGCATTCACACGACCTTCCAGAACATGGTCACGGCGACGGGCCGACTGTCTTCCACCGACCCGAACCTGCAGAACATCCCCGTCCGCACGGAGCTCGGCAGCGAGATCCGCAAGATGTTCGTGCCGAGCGACGGCTGCGTCTTTGTCGACGCGGACTACAGCCAGATCGAGCTGCGCGTGCTGGCCCATATCGCGGACGATCAGACCATGCAGGAGGCGTTCCGCTCCGGCACCGATATCCATACGGCGACAGCCGCGCAGGTCTTCGGCGTGGAGCCGGAGCAGGTCACGCCGCTGATGCGCCGTCACGCCAAGGCCGTCAACTTCGGCATCGTCTACGGCATCTCGGAATTCTCGCTGGCAGACGATATCGGCGTCACGCGCAAGGAGGCGCGGCAGTATATCGACAATTATCTGGCCCACTATGCGGGCGTCCGGACCTATATGCACGATATCGTCGAGCAGGCAAAGCAGGACGGCTATGTCACGACCCTCTTCGGCCGCCGGCGCGAGCTGCCGGAGCTCAAGAGCAGCAATTTCAATATCCGCTCCTTCGGCGAGCGCGTTGCGCTCAACACGCCGATCCAGGGGACGGCCGCGGATATCATCAAGCTCGCCATGCTGCGCGTCGACGCGGCGCTCAAAAAGCAGAAGCTCAAGGCCCGGCTCGTCCTGCAGGTCCACGATGAGCTGATCGTGGAATGCCCGGTGAAGGAAGCGGAGCAGGTAAAGAAGATCGTGACGGCCGAGATGGAAAACGTCGCGCAGCTGCGCGTGCCGCTGCTGGCGGAGGCGAAGGTCGGCGCGAGCTGGTATGAGGCAAAGTGATGGAAGTGACGATCGTTCCCATGCGGCAGGAACACACGGCGCAGATCGCCGCGCTGGAAGCCGCCTGTTTTTCAGATCCCTGGCCGGAATCGATTTTGCAGAAGGAACTGGAGAATCCGCTGAGCCTCTGGCTCTGCGCGATGGACGGCGACACTGTTGCCGGTTACGTCGGCAGCCAGACCGTGCTGGGCGAGGCGGATATGATGAACCTCGCTGTCAGCCCGGCTTACCGGCGGCAGGGGCTTGGCCGTGCGCTCGTGCTGGCGCTGTGTGAGTCGCTGCGGCAGAAGATGCAGGCGACGGTCCTGACCTTGGAGGTCCGGGACTCAAACGCGCCTGCCGCCGCGCTCTATGCCTCGCTCGGCTTCGCGCAGATCGGCCTGCGGAAAAATTACTACCAACATCCAAAAGAGGATGCACGCATCCTCAGAAAGGAACTGCTATGAAGATCCTCTCCGTGGAATCCTCCTGCGACGAGACTGCCGTCGCCGTCGTGGAGGACGGAAGAACCGTCCTGACCGACTGCATCGCGTCTCAGGTCGCCCTGCACCGGCTCTACGGCGGCGTCGTGCCCGAGCTTGCCTCGCGCAAGCACATCGAGGCCATCTACGCCCTGGCGGATACGGCGCTTGACGAGGCGCACCTGACCAGGCAGGACATCGACGCCATCGCCGTCACCTACGCGCCAGGGCTGATCGGCGCGGTGCTCGTCGGCGTCAACTTTGCCAAGGCCGCGGCCTACAGCCTCGGCGTGCCGCTCATCCCGGTGCACCATATCCGCGGGCATATCGCGGCCAACTATCTGGCGTACCCGGATCTGGAACCGCCGTTTCTGTGCCTCGTCGTCTCCGGCGGGCACACGCTGATCGTCGACGTGCAGGACTACACGAAATTCCATATCCTCGGCACCACGCGTGACGACGCGGCAGGGGAATGCTTTGATAAGATCGCCCGCGTGATCGGGATGCCGTATCCCGGCGGCGCGGCGCTCGACCAGACGGCGAAGACCGGCGACGAAAACAAATATCCCATGCCGCACACCAAGCTCAGCGGCAATCCGCTCGATATGTCCTTCTCGGGCCTCAAGACGGCGGCGCTGAACCTCATCCACACACATGAGCAGCGCGGCGAGGCGCTGGATATCCCGTCACTTTGCGCTTCGTTCTCCAAGGCGGTGAGCGATATGCTCGTGCCGCGGACGATGCAGGCCCTGGAGCAGACCGGCTACCGGACGCTGGCCATCGCGGGCGGCGTGGCGGCAAATTCCCGCATCCGCGGGGAATTCACCCGCCGGACCCAGGCGCTCGGCATCCGGCTGTGCATGCCGCCCCTGCGTCTGTGCGGCGACAACGGCGCGATGATCGGTGCGCAGGGCTATTATGAGTACTGCTCCGGCAAACGCGCCGGTCAGGATCTCAACGCCTACGCCACGATGAGCCTCGAAAACGGATAAAAGGACCCGCTTGCAGATGCCGTCTGCAAGCGGGTTTTTACAGCCTCTGTCTGCAAAATCTCCTGCATAAAAGGTGTTATGTCAACAAAATATCTGCGTTGCGTCGTGAAAGTTCTTCATTTTTCGACCCTGTCATCATTTAACAATAATCCGTGTTTTTGTCGAAATATGTAGCTTTTTCGCGTGTTGAAAACTCTGTTGACAGTGTGAATAACTACTTGCGCAGATTTTTTTGTTATCATTATGGTGAACTGATCTGTCTCTACGGCTCCGGCGCGGCGGAGAGTGCCCGCTCCAGCGCGGGCAGGTGCGTCGCGCTGAGCGGCGTCAGCGGCAGACGCGGCAGTCCGGCCGGGATCTCCATGAGCGACAGCGCCTGCTTGACGGGGATGGGGTTGATCTCACTGAACAGCGCGTCGATCAGCGGTGTGAGCGCGACCTGCATCCGCCCGGCTGCGGCATAGTCTCCGGCCTGACATGCGCGCACCATCTGCAGCGTCCGCTTCGGCCGGACATTGGACAGAACGGAGATGACGCCCTTCGCGCCGAGTGAAAGCAGGGGGACCGTCAGATCGTCGTTGCCGCTCCAGACCGGAAGCTCGTCGCCGCAGGCGTCGAGGATGTGCGCGGCCTTCGGCACGCTGCCGCTGGCCTCCTTGATGCCGCCGATGTTGGGGTGCCCGGCAAGCACCCGGCAGGTCTCGACCGAGACATCCACTCCCGTCCGGCTCGGAACATTGTAGACGATGACCGGGCAGGGGAGCGTATCCGCCGCCGCGGTATAGTGCGCGATGAGCCCCGCCTGCGTGCATTTGTTGTAATACGGCGTGACCATCAGCACGGCATCCGCGCCCATAGACGCAGCGACACGGCTCAACTGCAGCGAGTGAGCCGTGTCGTTCGTACCGGTACCGGCGATGACCTTGCATCGTCCGGCGCAATATTGGACCGTGTGCGCGATAAGCGCGAGTTTTTCGTTGTCCGTCATGGTGGAGGCCTCGCCGGTCGTGCCGCAGACGACGATGGCGTCGACGCCAGCCGCGAGCTGCAGATCCAGCAGCCGGTTCATGACGGGAAAATCGATCGTACCCTGATTGAACGGCGTGACGATCGCGGTCGCAACGCCCTCAAACACAGGATCTTTCAAAGAATCGCTCCCTTCGGGCTTATTTCTTTGTGATATATCCTTCCGCGCAGAGCAGCTCCGCCAGCAAAACCGCGCCGCCGGCTGCACCGCGCAGGGTATTATGAGACAGGCAGACGAACTTGTAGTCGTACTGCGTATCCGGCCGCAGACGGCCGATGGAGACCGCCATGCCGCCTTCGATCATCCGGTCAAGCTTCGTCTGCGGGCGGTCCGGCTCTTCAAAGTAGTGCAGGAACTGCTTGGGTGCCGACGGCAGCTCCAATTCCTGCGCGCGGCCGGAGAACGCGGCCCAGTCAGCCTTAATCTGTTCGACGGACGGCTTCTCACCCTTGAACGAGACAAAGCAGGCAGCCATATGTCCGTCGGAGACCGGCACGCGCAGGCACTGCGCGGTGATGTTCGGCTCCGTTGCGTTGACGATCTGATCGCCCTCGATATGGCCCCAGAGCTTCATCGGCTCCTGCTCGGACTTTTCTTCCTCGCCGCCGATATAGGGGATGACGTTGTCAAGCATTTCAGGCCACGTATCGAACGTCTTGCCAGCGCCGGAAATGGCCTGATACGTGCAGACCAGCGCCTTTTCGATGCCGTACTTCATGAGCGGATGCAGCGCGGGCACGTAGCTCTGCAGCGAGCAGTTGGACTTGACGGCGATGAAGCCGCGCTTGGTGCCGAGGCGCTTGCGCTGGGCGTCGATGATGCGGATGTGGTCCGCATTGATCTCGGGCACGACCATCGGGACGTCCGGGGTGTGGCGGTGAGCCGAATTATTGGAGACGACCGGGCATTCGAGCTTGGCATATCGCTCCTCGAGCGCCTTGATCTCGTCTTTTTTCATATTGACGGCGCAGAACACGAAGTCGACCTGCTTTGCGATCTCCTCTGCGTCGGCCTCTGCATCCATTACGACCATGGAGCGAACGCTCTCCGGAATCGGATCCGCCATGTGCCATTTTTCGCCGATCGCTTCGGCGTAGGGCTTGCCTGCGCTGTGTGCGCTGGCTGCAAGAACGACGGGCGTGAACCAGGGGTGATTCGCCGTCAGCAGGACAAACCGCTGGCCGACCATACCCGTAGCGCCGATGATACCGACTCTGAATTTTTCCATGATGAAAGCTCCAATCTTCAAACTCGCCGGAAAGTTCCGGTTGCATGTCACTTTGGAATGTAATATAATACATTTGTCTGTGCAGGAGAAAATGTTTCTGCACGGTGAACAAATGTCCGCGAATTCCAACGGCCTCATCATATCATATTCCAATTGGCCTGTCAATGTGAATCGCAGAAAAAATCAGCGCGGAGAAGGGGCTGTTGTTTGTTGAAAACTCATGATTTTTACTATGATCTGCCGGAAGAACTGATCGCGCAGACGCCGCTGGAGCGGCGGGACGCGTCACGCCTGATGACGCTCGACCGGAAGACCGGCGAGGTCACGCACCGGCATTTTTATGATCTGGTCGACCTGCTGCAGCCTGGCGACTGTCTGGTGATGAACAACTCCCGCGTGCTCCCTGCAAGGCTGCTGGGCCATCGGGAGCCGACCGGCGGCGCCGTCGAGGTGCTGCTGCTCAAGGATCAGGGCAGCGGCGTCTGGGAATGCCTCACGAAGCCGGGACGGAAGACCCATACCGGCACCGAACTGTCCTTCGGCGGCGGAGAGCTCACCGCGACGGTCGTCGGAGAGAAGGAAGACGGCAACAAGCTCGTGCAGTTCCACTATGAGGGGATCTTCCTCGAGGTGCTCGAGCGTCTCGGCAAAATGCCCCTGCCGCCATACATCAAGGAAGAACTCGAAGACGGCGAGCGCTATCAGACGGTCTATTCCAAGGTGAACGGCTCTGCCGCCGCGCCGACAGCCGGTCTGCATTTTACCCGCGAGCTGCTGGACAAGCTCGCAGCTAAAGGCGTCAAAGAGGCGTATATCACGCTGCACGTCGGTCTCGGGACCTTCCGGCCTGTCAAGGCGGAGGAGATCACCGAGCATCATATGCACTCCGAGTTCTGCATGATCTCGCAGGAGACGGCAGATATGATCAACGAGACCAAGCGCGCCGGCGGCCGGATCGTCTGCGTCGGCACGACATCCTGCCGGACGCTGGAATCGCTTGCGGATGAGAACGGGTTCTTCCATGAGTCCTCCGCCTGGACGGATATTTTCATCTATCCCGGCTACCGATTCAAGGCCATGGATGCGCTCATCACGAATTTCCACCTGCCGGAGAGTACGCTCGTCATGCTGGTCTCCGCGTTCGCCAGCCGGGAAAAGATCCTGAACGCCTACAACATCGCCGTCCAGGAGCGCTACCGCTTCTTCTCCTTCGGCGATGCGATGTATATTTATTGATGGAAGAGGAACACGATGTTTAAAGTATTGAAAACGGACGGCGCGGCGCGCCGGGGAGAGTTCAGCTGCCCGCATGGGACAGTCCAGACGCCGGTCTTTATGAATGTCGGCACGCAGGCGGCCATCAAGGGCGCACTGTCGGCCGCCGATCTCGAGACGATCGGCACGCAGGTCGAGCTTTCCAACACCTATCATCTTCACCTGCGTCCCGGCGACGAGGTGGTGCGCGACATGGGCGGCCTGCACAAGCTCATGACGTGGGACGGACCCATCCTGACCGATTCCGGCGGCTTTCAGGTCTTCTCGCTGGCCGGTCTGCGGAAGATCAAGGAGGAGGGCGTGACCTTCGCCTCCCATCTGGACGGGCACAAGATCTTTATGGGCCCGGAGGAGAGCATGCGGATCCAGTCCAACCTCGGCTCCGATATCGCCATGGCCTTTGACGAGTGCGTGGAAAACCCGGCGACGTATCCCTATGCCAAGGCCTCCTGCGAGCGCACGGCCCGCTGGCTCGCGCGGTGCAAGGAAGCGCTGACCCGGTACAACGCTGAGCCGGGCGCGGTCAATCCCGGCCAGCAGCTCTGGGGCATCAACCAGGGTGCGACCTTCAAGGATCTGCGGATCTGGCACATGAAGGAGATCGCCAAGCTCGACCTGCCGGGCTATGCCATCGGCGGACTTGCCGTCGGCGAGCCGACGGAGGTCATGTACGAGATCATCGAGGCCGTCGAGCCCTACATGCCGAAGGACCGGCCGCGCTACCTCATGGGCGTCGGCACGCCGTCGAATATCATCGAGTCTGTCGCCCGGGGCGTGGACTTCTTCGACTGCGTCATGCCCGCGCGCAACGCGCGGCACGCGAAGCTGTTTACCTGGCAGGGGAGCATCAACCTGAAAAACGCCAAGTACACCCGCGACGACGGCCCCATCGACCCGCAGTGCGACTGCCCGGTCTGCAGGCGCTATTCCCGTGCCTATCTGCACCACCTGTTCAAGGCGGAAGAGATGCTCGCCATGCGGCTTTCGGTCATGCACAACCTGTACTTCTACAATACGCTGACCAAACGCATCCGCGACAGTCTCGACGCGGGGACCTTCGGCGATTTCCGCGCGGAATATTCTGCGAAACTGTCGGAAAAAATATAAACTTACGAAAAAATTCAGAAATCCTGCCGGGCTGACTTGAAAAGTTGCCGCCGGCACGATATAATAAATGAAATTCAATTTTGGAGGAAAGACCATGTACCTTTTCTTAGAGTCGGCAGCCGGTACGGCCGCCGCCGGCAGCAGCGCGTCCATGATTCTCATGTTCGTCGTTCTGATCGCGGTGTTCTACTTCTTTATGATCCGCCCGGAAAACAAGCGCAAAAAAGAAGCCCAGCAGATGCGTGATTCCCTGAAGGTCGGCGACAACATCACGACCATCGGCGGCATCATCGGCGACATCGTCTCCATCAAGGACGATTCCATCGTCATCGA
>OLYC01002389.1_pt1 | contig 11103 bp, 13 predicted proteins | sample 1674271 | NCBI WGS metagenome assembly OLYC01 (sample SAMEA103958154, study PRJEB25191) | human gut metagenome
GAATATTTTCAGTATATACTTTTGATTTAAACAGTAGATGGTAGTCATATGACTACCATCTATCTTTTTTATTTAGGAGAGAATTATTATGGATAATGATTCTATGTCTGTATTAAAGATATTAAAACGTAATTTTCCAGAACTGAAAAGATCTGGGAGTGAATATGTAGTAAGATGTAGATTCTGTGGTGATAGTAAAAATAAAGCTTCTGCTCATTTCTATATTAATATTGGAGATGAGAATACTATACCACTGTATCATTGTTTTAAATGTGAACGTAGTGGAATATTAACTCCAGCTGTATTAAGAGAGCTAATAGGAGATTCTAATATAACTAAAGAAGATATAATTGATTTGACTGAGATATCTAAATCTATATCTACTAAAGTTAATTTATCTAGATTGCGTTCAGGATATAACAAATTAATACGAAATACAACATGGGTCTTACCTACTGATAACGTATCTTTTTTAAAAGAGAAATTAGATTATATTAATTCCAGATTAGGCCTAAAACTGTCTATTCAGGAAGCTCAAAATCTTAAAATAGTATTTAGTATTAATAATTTATTATCTGCTAACAATCTAAAATCTAATAGAAGCCAAAGCATTACTGATGAACTGGATAAGCATTTCATTGGATTCTTATCTATAGATAATGGATTTCTTACTATGAGAAATGTTAATGATACTGATGGTTTCTTAAAAGACACTAGATATCTTAATTATTCTATATATAATGAAAAAGATAATAACCACCTTAGATATTATTGTATTCCTACAAAGATAGATAAACTTTCTAAAGATCCTATCAATATACATATAGCAGAAGGCTGTTTTGATATACTAAGCATTTACTATAATCTTCGTGATAAAGATAGTTATAATAATATCTATATCTGTAGTAATGGTAAAGGATATTATAACGTAATAAAAATGCTAATTACAAAATTTGGATTATATAATATAATATTGAATGTATATCCAGATAATGACGTATCTGATAGTACATTACATTTTTATTTAAGGAGGTTATATAAATTATCTATTCCTGTTTACTTTCATCGTAATATGTGTGACGGTGAAAAAGATTTTGGTGTTAAAAAAGAGTTTATTAATGAGGTTGTGTATAAGGTAAAGTGAGGTAGAGTATTATGGCACGCCCATTCAATCAATTTTTACATGCTGGAGAAAGATACAACGATAAAGTCATCGTTGAGAATTTTGGCAGAGAGTTTGATGAAAAAGTGCATAAACAAACACGCAGTATTGGCTATTTGGTAGTTTGTAAATGTGGGTATGGTTATGTAGCAAGAACCTATGGTAATGCAAAAGGAACTATTACTGACCACAAACATTTATGTCCATATTGTGAAGGAAAACTGAAGAAGGGAGAATAATAATTATGGAGAAAGAAATTGTAGGGCATCGATATGGGCATCTTACCCAAATCACTAAGTCTTTTAGAAATGGTCGTAAAGACTATCCAAAAGCATTATTTATGTGCGATTGCGGTAATGTAATCGCAGTGAATAAGAGCGTAGTATTAAAGCACCATCTTTTCGATAGATGTAGAGTATGTAAAAAAGAAATGGAGGAGAAACTTAATAGTAATAATAAATAAGTTTTAGTTATAGGAGAGTTATCATGAGATTAAATAGTGTAGCACTACAAAACTATGTAGGTATTTATAATGGTATGCACAAGCATACCATTCATATTGATTTTACTAAATGCAGAAATAGTATCACCGTAATCAAAGGTGATAATGGCTCTGGTAAATCTAGTTTGTTTAAAGCTATTCATCCTTTTAGTGACCCTAGCTATTTTCTGATAGATGGGTTAGAAGCTATGAAGGATATAGTATATCAACTAGATAATGGAGAAACGCTAGAAGTAAAATATATCTACCCAGTTGATGATAGGGGAAATCGAAAGTCTACACAATGCTATGTCTATATTAATGGTAATCTCATGAATCAAAATCATAATGTTACAGATGGTAGAGATATCATCTGTAACATTCTTGATATTGATATTACTTTTTTGCCATTAACTCAATTATCTTCTGATGATAGAGGATTAGCAGACAAGACCCCTTCTCAAAGAAAGAATTTTATTAATAAAAAGATTAATGAGTTAAATGTGTATAATGAAATCTATAAGAAGTTATCTAAGAAGTCTACACAAATGAAATCATTAGTCAATTCTATCTCTCTAAAGATAAAAGATATCGGAGATATAAAATCATTAAGTACTAATATAAAACTATGGAATACTCAATTAGGAGATTTAGAAGTTCAGAAGATTAAACTAACTGCTGATTTATCTAGTATGCAAACTAAGATGAATATGCTGATTGGTGAAGAGAACCCAGAAGAAGTATATGGTAAAGCTACTAGTGAACTTACTAAATTATATTCTAAGCTGGAGAATTATAAGTACGATAAAACAATGGTAGATACTATAAAACGAGAGTTTTTGAAAAAAGAAGTATCTGAGTTAGAAACAAATATTACTGCATTACGTTGTAATATAGCTGGAGAAAGAAAAGGTATTGCTAAGTGCAATAGTAAGATAGATGATAATACTATCAAACTAAATAGCTATGGAGATATTAACCTTATCAATCAATATAAAGAACGCATAAGTACTTATGAGAAAAGAAAAAAAGCATTAGAGAATATATGTAAGGTTAAAGGATATAGCACTGATTATCAGATTTATGATATCGATACATTCATCAATATTAGCAATCAAATAGCTCAATCTTTCAATAATCTTAAAACTATTTATAATGATGCTAGTGTTATTGAACGTGCTATGGAAATAACTAAAGCATATTATGATGGTATTGTAGTAGAGAGTAAAACAACTGAAGAGCTTGATGAAATGAAACAAGCTCTAAATAATATGAAACTTTTATTAAACAATCAAAATATTTATAGAAAACAATCTAGAGGTATAGAAAATATTCCTAAAGATTGTACACATAAATCTGATTGTGTATTTGTAAAAGCTATGGTTGAAGCGTATAATAGTTTATTATCTGATGAAGATTATGATAAATTAGTAAAACAGATTGATGCTATGTCTAAAGATATTAGTGATTATACTAAAGAACTTAGAATTGATAAACTTGGATTTGAATGTGCTGATGATTATATTCAAGCTATCAATAATATCAAAAACTATCTTCCAATATTGAAGAAGTTTAATGCTGTATTACCTGAAGAAGATATGAAAAGTTTCATAATCATGGTTTATCGTAATGGAGACATTCTTCAATGGATGAATATTGATTTAACTGTTCTTAAAGAAGTCAAGAATATAATCATAGAAATGAATAATATCAATTCTAATCTATCTTCTCTTGAAGAAAAGTATTCTTCTATGATTACTAATAAAGACTTGATAGAATATTTATCTAAAGAGATAGAAGAGCTTAAAAAAGAAAAGTCTGAGCATGAAGATGAAGTTTTTCATATTAATACTAGATTAGATGAGCTTAATAAAAAATATACTAATGCTAAAGATACTCTGGATACTATCAATCATAATATTGAGATGAAGGATTTACATGATAGGCTCATTAAAGAAGAAATTGAGCCTAAGATGAAACAGATTAAAGAATATGATAGCAAGTATAAAGAGTTTAAAGAACTAGCTAAAGAATTTAATAACGAAAAAGATGTTTTAGATGATTTAGTTAGCAATCAGATTCCTAAATTAACATCCGTTATTAATGATGCTAATTTTAAGATAAGATTATACAATAACTACGTAAATGAATACAATCAATACAAAGATGAATATGAAAAGTACGAGACTATAAAGTATTATTGTTCTCCTACAACTGGAATTCAAACAGTATTTATGGGTAAGTATATGAATGATATCATTGATATCAGTAATAACTTACTATCTAAATTCTTTGGTGGTTCATTTGTATTGCAACCATTTGTAATCAATGAAAAAGAATTTAAGATTCCAGTTAAAGGTGATGGAATACTTAACGATGATATTTCTAGTATGAGTACAAGTCAGATTTGTATGATTAGTATGATTATTAGTTTTGCTCTTATGAGTAGATCTAGTAGTGTGTATAATATTATTAAGATGGATGAAATTGATGGTGGATTAGACACTAACAATAGATTAGCATTCTTTAATGTATTATCCATTCTTATGAATTATTTGAATTGCAGTCAGTGTATTATGATTTCTCATAATAGTGAATTGAATCTATCTAATATGGATATTATACTGCTTAAGAATAGCGACCCTAATATCCAATTAGATGGAAACATTATTTACAATTATGAAGAAGACATGTCTGAATAAAGGAGACAAAGAACATGAAACAAGGAACGATAAATAAAGATATTACTTTGAAATATGATACTGATAATGGCAATCTTATGGTTTCAACTTATGTTGCTACTAAAAAATCAGTAGATGATTTATCTAATAAAGTTAATAAAAATGAATCTAAAATTAATACAGTAGATAATAGAGTTACAGATGTATCTAATAAAGCTGATGCGGATGAAGCTAGAATTAATGCAGTGGATAAGATAGTTACAGATTTATGCAATGAGGTTAAAACCGATAAAGAAACTATCGAGGAATTATTTTCTCGTATAAAATGGGTAGAAAAAGTTTTCATAATTACATTTTGTTTGATTATGCTTAATTGCTTCTATGTTATTTTTACTTTGATGCAGAAGGGTTAAAGACAGATGACTAATAAACTTAAATACACTTGTTTGATTGGTTCATTCGTACTTGCAGTTTCTATTATAGCTGGGTATAAAGTTTTTACTAATAACCATAATCACCCTACAGAAACATCACTACTCTGCTATAAAGATAAAAGTAACCTAGATAGTTCTATCAACTATTTATTTGAAGGTAAGTCTAAAAGAATAGTTTGTGCTATTATCGGTGGTAATCATAAAGATTACGATAACGAGATTAAGAAATACTGCTCTGGTTATGGAATAAAAACTAGCTTCTTATATGGAGATGACGGTAACGTTATTGCAGCTACATTAAAGAGATAATAATAAGAATGTATAGTCTAGTCCTATATAGGACTAGACTATAACATTTTATTAAATAATTATTTTTTTATAAGGAGGAAAAGAAAATGCTAAGATATTTTATATACTTACTAATCTGTATGGTATTATGCTATATTACCAATCCATTTGTAGTATTATTTGCTAATGAGGTAGGTGATTTACCTAAGTTATTTAAGCTATGGCAAACATGGGATGGTAGTATAGACGATGAAGGGTATTTAACTGAAGATTGCCCTAAATGGTGTAGGTATGATTTCTATAAACACTATAAGCCATATAGAGAACCAGTTTATGGTAATCATGAAAAAAGATGTGTAGAATTAATAAATCCTAATTTTACTACTAAAGAACGTATACTTAGATATATATGTAGAGTATTATGGCTTACTAGAAATTGTGGCTATGGATTTGCGTATTACATATTTGGTATAAATATTAATGCTAAAGATATGAAAAAGGTATATGGTAAGTATCAACAAGTTAAGGGCGAAAATAGAAGCTTAGAAAATTGGGTTAAGAAAGATACCAATATATTATTAGCTCCATTCAAAATTAAAAATGACTTAGTATTCTTTAACAATAAGCTTGAATTTAATTGGTATATGGGTTGGAAAGTAGATTTAGGCTTATATGAAAACCATAGAGCTATGATAGCAAATAGAATTTCAATAAGAAAAGCAAAATTTAAAAATATATTATAATTTTGACATATATTTAATGAGAGCTAGTTAGCTAGCTCTCTATATTTATTTAGTAAAGGAGAAGTTATTATGTACGATAATAGATCTACAGAAGATTATAAGAAGATATGGCAGCAGTTAAAGTATGGCGGAGAAGATTCTTGCGATATTGTTGAAGATTATAAGGAGTTATTGAAGCAGTTAAAAGTGTATAAAGGAGAAGATAATATGTACGACGAAAGAACTATTGAAGTTTATAAGAAGTTATTGAACTATACCGCTAGTTATTGCGAAAATAATTACAAGTATTATAGCAAGCAGGATGATATCGATTATAATATTGAAATCTTGTACAAAGGTAATACTTTGATTACTCTCCAGCATAGTTCCACTATGAAACGTAGTGCTGCTGATATTGCTGGTTCTATTGCAGGAATTATCACTGATATTTTTAAAACTGTTATTTATCATAAGAGATATTTCAGTGAAGATACAAATGGAGATTATATGCTGTCTTTAGATGATACTGGTGGTTTTGCAGTAAAAGTAACTAAAAAGAAAGAAGAATAGGGAGAGAAATATGATACTAATTGGTGTTGTTATAGCTGCAATATTTATAGAGCTGATTTTACTTGCTAGAACTATGATAGTTACTAAGATAGATTGCAGTATATCAGTTATTTTAAAATTTCTTATTCTAATACCAGTTTTAATATCATTAATGTTTATTGAATTGGTATTATATGCTATTAGGAATTAAAGAGGTATTAAAATGGAAGATGGATGCTTATTAATATTTTTCTTATTATTATTTTTCTTTGTAGTTATTCCTAATATTTGGACTTTAGTAGGAATAGCAGCACTCTTTGTATTAATAAAGATACTGTTTAGTTAAAAGTAGTATAGGTGTGCTACTATTAGCACACCTATATTTTTTTTTTAAAATTCGTCGTCTCCTCTAACACCAACCAATTTAAGTTTATAGGTTTGGTTAAGAGAAGCATTTCTAGCAATACCATGTCTAATATCTACGTTACAGCCATCTTTAACGAAATCATTAGGTATAGGCATATTAGGTACAGGCTGACCAGTTCTAGTATCTATTACTTCAAACCATTTGTTCTGGTCTGATTGATTATACACTAATACTGTTTCTATATATGGATTAGTTTCTTGCATCATAGAGTTTTGCTCTGGAGTAAGATTATTCATATAGTTTTTAAACCCAGTATCTTCAGAACTATTATCAGCATAGTTCTGACCATTAGCAGCAGTAATAATAGGTGTTCCTACATTACTGTTTATATAAGAAGAAGGTATAGACATATTAATTGCACCATTACTAACTGTACCTACTGGAGTATTAAGCATCTTAGCATACATATCAGAAATAATTTTATCGTCAGAATCTCTTTCATCTATCTTAAGCTGCTGCTGTTTCTTAAGTTCAAAGTTATTAGCATCAGAGTAAATAGACTTTAATTCTCTAGCAGCTGAGATTTTGGTTGATACTAATCCTGTATATGCACCAGTAAGATTAGCTAAGTATACATATTTACTTTTAAGAGTTTTAGAAGCTCTAATAGTATTAATATCTTCTAATACTCGTTGTTCCATAGTAGTTAATTGACCTATAGATTCTCTAAGTAATCCAATAGGTTGTGAATATGTTTCTATATAAGACATATCAGAGTTCAGTGGTGTAGGAACTCTTCTATTTGAAGGAGCAGATTCTTTTTGCTCTTTCTTAGGTCTACCACGTTTAGGCTTATTATTAGCATCTTCCATATTAACTATAGACGTAGGGTCATCTACTACTTTATTTGTAGTAGCATCAATAGTAACAGAAGATAATTTACTAAAATCACAGGTAAACTGTTTGTTATCCATTTTTCTATCAGTCCTTTCTAAAGCCGTATAAATTAATCGTTTGTTAAAGGCATAGCATTCAATATCTAAATTTACAGTTATATAATAAAAAGGAGGAGATAATATGAATTTTGATCAACTTATTCCAAGTTATCCGTTAGGTTCTGATTTAGTTATTTTGGATGCAACTTATCATTTTCCAAATAAACAGCAAGTAGAAAGTTATAATGGAGTTAAAACAGTTTATACACCAGATACAATGACTATTGTGTATAAAGATAATACTACAGGTAAAAAAGGAATTGAAGTTATAGAGAAGCCTAATTACGTATTCTATATGCTAAAAAATAATATCCCTACACCAAAGTATGATATGTTTTTTACAGATATGAAAAACTTAGATGAAATCAAATGTAAATATAGAGATGTAAATAAAGCTATAGCAGAAAAACTAGATCAGTATGAAGGTACTACTAAGTACACAGATCTATATAAGAAAAATGTTAGAGATGGAAACTATAAAGCCAATATGGAATTCCAAAAATCTAGAAGAGTATTTGGTTCTGATATTCCTATTAATGATTTCTACAGAATGAGATTTGCAGAACAGTATAAGAATACAGAAACTCCTGTATCTAGAGCTTATCTAGATATCGAAGTTGATGTTAAATTATCACCTACTGATTTCCCTACTAATGGTAATTGTCCTATTAATGCAATTTCATATTTTGAGCATGATACAAAAAGATTATTTACGTTCTTACTGAATCAGAAGGATGTAAATCCTAAATCTAATGAATTCTGTACTACAGTAGATAATCGTGAATTTAATGAAGAATTTAAAGGTTTCTTAAATGAAACATTAGGTAGTGAAAAAGTAAAAGACTTTAAGCTAGAGAATATCCAAACTAAAGTATTGACGTATAATGATGAATTAACTCTTCTTAAAGATTTATTCGGATATATCAATTATACCAAACCAGATTTTCTTATGGTTTGGAATATGAGTTTCGATATTCCATTCATTATAAATAGAATTCTAGCATTAGGTGGTAATCCTAAAGAGATTATGTGTATTCATGATATCAATCCATTATATGAAAATTGTAGTTATATAGTAGACTCTGACCATGAAGATTTCTCTACTAAAGGGGATTATGCTGATATTACTTCTTATACTGTATATCTGGATCAATTAATTCAGTTTGCATCTAGACGCAGAGGTGGTGCTCAGTATAGATCTTATTCTCTTGATTATATTGGTAACGAAATGGCTGGAGTACAGAAATTGCATTATGAAAATATTGCAGCTAATGTAATGGATTTACCATATAATGATTATCGAACTTTTGTAAAATACAATATGATGGATGTACTGGTTCAGTATTGTATTGAGTTTAAAGCTGATGATATTCTATATGTATTTGATAAGGCATTGCTTAACTGTACTGAATATAAAAAAGTTCATAGACAGACTATTTATCTGTCTAACCGAGCAACCATTATGTTTAAAAACTTTGGCGATTATGTGTTAGGAAATAATCTTAATAAGTTTAAACCTAAGCCTACAGTAAAGTATGAAGGTGCATATGTAGCAGACCCATGTAAATTCGGGGATAAGTATAAAGATAAAGTTAATGGTATTCCTATTATGAGAGCATCCAATGCTATTGACTTTGACTTTACAAGACTGTATCCAAGTATTACACAGGAATATAATATGGCACCAAATACAGAAATTGGTTATATTAAAATTCCTGTTAAGATTTATGAAGCTGAAAATGCTATACATAATGAAAAGTATACTAGGTCTGGGCAATTTATAGAAGATATGACCTCTGAATGTGATATTGAGTTTGCTCATAGATGGTTTAATTTGGCTAGCTTTAAAGAAGCATATGCTGATATTATTGAGTATTTCAATACAGAAGAGTCTCCATTCTATAGATTGGTTAATGATGATTTATTACCAAAGCAAGTTTATAATAAACATCCTTCTCGTAGAAAGGTAATAGCTTCATGCAAAGACTACGATGAAAAACTATTTAACAGAAGAGATATTAAATACAGTATTCCAGAATCTAATAGAGTTGAAATTAATAGTCATTTTAATAGGGGTTAAAAATGTTAATAGAACAACCATCTGTTATAAATAGAATAGCAAATAGAAGTGATTTAAAAATTTTATTAGATAGAGCTAAATTGCTTAAATCTAATATCATAGTTCATTCTAAAGCTAAAAGTGTATTCTTTGGTTTATCACAAGAATATCAAGACGCTAATGTATTAAAAGTATTAATTCCTGATAGTAAGTATGAAATAAAGCATTTATCTCTAGATTTCCCAAATATAGCGTGTTATGCTAAAGATTTAAATGCTATACTAAACGCTAATGAATCTTCTAAGCATAATATTATAGTAGAGACTACTAATTTTATGGGTAAGAATGATATAGCATTGACTATGAGATGTGATAAAGAATTAAAACTATGCTTTGATTATTTTAAGTATGAAAGAAGATATGAAAAGATAATCAATACAGAAATTCCTAATAGTCAATTACTATATCATTATGAAGATATCAAAAATACAATAGAAGAATTTAATAAAGCATTATCTGCTAAAGCCGATGATGGTATAAAGAAGTTTGGCTATAATGGTTTTATTTACTTTATTCCTCCTACATTTATAAAATCAGTTAAGTCTGATATTATAGACCTTAATGTTTATAAGCTATTCTCTGGTACTAATGATACAGCATTACTAGAGTTTATTATTAAACGTAAGAAAGTAGGAGAAATAAAAGTTATATATCGTACTCATATTTTATAATAAAACCTTACATAATTATTACCTTGACATCAAGGTAATAATTATTTTTTGTAAAGGAGAATAATAAATGCCAAATAATTCAGATTTTTCTAAATTAAAGGATAAGATAAATGAGCTTATTGATACTCAATATGCTGATATATATCTTAATCCTAGAGATACAAATCATATACTAAAGCAGAATAGAGATAATATTCAGGATATAATCCAGAAGATTAGTAATAATAATATGACTAATACTGGTAATTCTAATATGTCTATGCTTTATCAAAAAACTATTATTGATAATAATAAACCTGGTAAAACATCTGATTTAGTATCTAAGCTTAATGATACTTTATCTGATAGAAATACTATGAATAATATTATCTCTATCTATACTCAAAATACATTAGTAAGAGATATTGATAGAGAAATTGATATGGTATGTAAATACATGCCTAAACTGGATGATGCATTAGACACTAGAAGAGAACATGTATTATCAGCTGACCATTTTACAAAAGACTCTATTGTAATTAAAGCTGCTAAAGAGTTCAATAAAGAAACTGATGCTCATATTGCTACTAATATCAATACTCTTAAAGAAAAATATAACTCTGAACTTAATGAGTTTATTGATGAAATGGGCAGG
>OLYC01002390.1_pt1 | contig 11098 bp, 9 predicted proteins | sample 1674271 | NCBI WGS metagenome assembly OLYC01 (sample SAMEA103958154, study PRJEB25191) | human gut metagenome
TCAATATAGAAGTAACTTATGAGTTACTAACTTTAGAGTAGATAAATTAAAATCGGAATTTCATGAAATGTTAAGAGGGAGCTAATGAGAATGATGGTAGAAAAAAGAAATCAATAGCATTAATTATTATTTTACTTACAATTGTTGTTACTTTTATTTGTGGTCGATATTATTTTGCACACAATAAAAGTTATAAAAATGAGGCAATTGAAAAAGGAGAATATATATATCTTAATGGAGTAAGATATTCTCAAACATCGAAACTGGAAAATTATAAAATATCAAATGTGGTAATTTGTACATCTGATAGTGGGAGAAAATTATATGAGATAGAAGAATATCCTGATTATGAATATATCGCGGGATATTATGCATGGGACGGCGTAATATATAAAAAAGATGAAACAGACAGATAACTTCCAGTTTCTAGACTATATTTTACAGAATACCCGCAAATCACCAACCTTCAACTATATATAATAACTATGATACAAAGAAACAGAGCAGGTACTTGAGTAAAGAAACTTAAGTGCTTGCTCTTATTTTATTTATAGGAGGTTGTTATGGACGACAGAATGAATGATGTGATTGATGAAGTGCAGAAAAGACTTGGAGAAGGCAGATGTAATGCCTGACAATCTGTATTACTATAACGCCGTAAATGACGCTGTAAGCATTGTGGAATAGGAGGCTGGCATGAAATATACATTTAGGAGTGAAAAAGAGCTTCAGGAGGTTATATTTTAGTCGCTCGTCAGATTAAAAAAACATCACTATTACCAACATCAATATTAACATTATTAATATCGGAGGTAACATGATGGATGTCCAAAAGAAAAGACCGCCGCCTTGTCTATGATATCTTGCTTCATTGTAAACAATATCTAGCACCAGCCATACAATGTTGTACAATGAAAATCCTAATATAAAACTGCGTTCTACAATAAACTTACTTGTTAAAGCAAAATACACTGAAAAAACAGTATATGTAATGCATAAACCAAATGCACTATTGATTAATATTGCCACAAACTTTGAATACATTTTTTACTCCTTCCACATTCTCTCTGCACATATAGCATTAGATATTATTATAGCATGGATTTGGACAAATATCATTCAACTGTTGTGATATTGCCTTAATAAACATTATTGTGATTTTGGGCACTTTTGTGGCACTTGGCGTCAGGGGAAATAGAATGATTGTAAATGGAAGTTCTAACTTGGTTGAGTTTTGTGTTAAAATGGGTAAAATGAATTGTAATTTATAGAGAAAAGCACATGTCAAAGAATCTTTGCGTAACTATATATGCAATGTAATGTGATGATTGCTTTATTTTGAACATTATTTTTCGGATAATATTATTGAAAGGAGGTCGTAATATTATGAATATAGGAAATCAAATATTGAACATTCGGAAAGAAAATCAATTAACACAAGAGGAGTTTGGCAATTCGATATTTCTCTTGACACATTACTAAAGGAGAATTCGAAAATGGTACAATCTATGGATAAAGAAAGAGCAATGGGCATAATAAAACACGAAAAATCAAAGAGTGACAAAAAGGCAGTTCAATATATTAAAGTACATGATTAAATGAATTTGATAAGGGCGGTCCTACTGTGCAGCATGTGTGAGAATAAAAGGAGATGGTAGTATTATGAACAAGGCATATGAGCGAGAAACAGAAATGTGGAATCAGGTATTTAAGGAATGTACACCTGTGGATTTAAGAACTTTAGATTTACAAGTTGAAACAATGTTTGACGAAGCGTTAAAGCTGTTTGCACAAAAAACAACAAATGTATTAGATTTTGGCTGTGGTACAGGAGATATTTCTTTTCAATATTTGCAGTATCAGCCTACACACAAAGTTTTAGGAATTGATGCTTCAAAAACGGGCATAGAATTTGCAACTGAAACAGCAAGATTAAGTGATTATAAAACGGCAACTTTTCTTGAAGGTACAGACCATACGGTAAAGCAATTAGAAGAAAATTCATTTGATGGAGTGATATTATCAAATGTGTTGGATGTAATGCCCAAAGATGTGTCAAAGGAGGTAGTTGAAGATTTAGAACGGGTATTGAAGCCTGGTGGATATTGGTTTATTAAAATGAATCCGTATTATTCAAAAGAAGAACTGGAAAGTTTCGGATATGAGAATATGGGAAATAACATTTATGAAGAGAATCATATTATGAGACTAAGACAGGCTACAACAAATTACTGGAAAGAAAGATTTGCACGTTTTGGAAAGGAAATTATTTATCTGGAATTTGAGTATCCGTGGCAGGAGGGAATGAATCGTCTGTTTGTTTACCAGAGTTAAAAGAATCTGGATGTGCCACATTTGCAATAATAAGAAGTTTGCGTTATAATACTGTTTAAACAAGTCGTGAAATTTAGTATTGATTTAGGAGATATCGCTTATGAGAGTATTTTATAGGCTTATTATTACTGCTGTAATTTTAATGATTGGGGCGTGTGCTTTAAAGGTATATAAAAAAGAGGGTGCACTGGCAAGAGTTGTGTTTTTATATGAGCTTGGTGCATTTATGTGTGGGATAATATTTTTAGTGTATACATATGTTCCAGGGACTACCATTACAGTGTTGTGTAAGGGACTTATTATGGCGAGCTTTGACTGGCTGCTGGTACTTCTTATGTATTATACCCAGTATTATACAGGCATGTTTAAGGGTGTTATGGGTGTAAAAGTTTTTATGATTGCCTATTCGCTGTTTGAGACCGTTGCATTTTTGATTAATGCATGGACGAGATGGATATTTGATATAACAGATATATCGGGTGACCAGATAATTGTTCAGTTTGCAAAAGGTAATGTTCTGGGCAGGTTACATTATGTATTTGCTTATGGCATTATGTTGCTGCTTATTTTAAGTTATTTAGTAATGGTTAAGAGAATGTCAAGATTCTACAGATTCAGATATTTTGCTATTCTCATATTATTATTTGCTGCATTTTTACTTGATATAATGACTACTTGGTCTGATTCAATATATGACATGTCAATGGTTGCATTTGGTATCATGTCTGTACTTATATATTATCTGACATACAGTTATGTTCCTAATGAGCTTATTGAGAATACATTTTCACTTATAATCAGGGATATGAATAGTGGAATTATATGCTTTGATAATGCCGGAAGATGTATATACTGTAATGGTATTGTTAAAGAAATGTACTCTATTACTGATAATATTAATGAAGTAGAGCATAATTATGCAAGCTGGCTTCAGACTCAGACAGAGCATGATAATAAGAAATTCAGGCAGACAATCAGCGTGGGGAATGAGAGAAGAAGCTTTGATATTTCATATAATCGTGTATATGATGATAAGCATAATTTTATATGTGATTATTTCATATTTAATGATCGTACTGAAGCTGTTGAGCTTTTAGAATATGAAAAGTTCAGAGCTACACATGATAATCTCACGGGACTTCTTAATAAGGAGCAGTTCTATGAGGAAACTGCAAATGTAGTGAGAAACGACAGGAATCACAAATATTGTCTGGTGTGCAGTAATATTAAAGATTTTAAGCTTGTTAATGAGCTTTTTGGAATCGAAAAAGGTGATGAGATTATTAAAATGCAGGCGGGGCTTATCAAGGCTTCATCTGAAAGTGGCTATATATGTGGAAGAATCCAGAATGACAGATTTGCTGTGTGTATGCCGAAGGACAGTTTTAAGAATGAAATAATGCAGAATAGTATTGTAAGCATGCAGGACAGATTCAACAATGCATCATTTAAGATAAGGGTTGTAGTTGGTGTTTATGATATTGAAGATGTTGATGAGCCTGTAAGTAATATGTGTGATAAAGCATTTATTGCGAGCGAGACTATTAAGAATAATTATGAAGCTAATATTGCATACTATGATGATAAGCTGTTAAAGAGAACTCTTGAAGAAAGAAGAGTTATTGGAGAATTTGAGGGTGCACTTGAAAGAAAAGAATTTAAAATGTTTCTTCAGCCACAGGTTAATACTCATGGTAAGGTTTATGGAGCAGAGGCGCTTGTGCGCTGGCAGCATCCAGATAGAGGGTTACTGTCGCCATTCTTCTTCATTGATATTCTGGAGACGACAGGTCTTATATATAAGCTTGATATGTATATGTGGGAATGTGCAGCAGCTAAATTAAGTGAATGGAAGAAGAAGGGTGATACGGTTCATTATATTTCTGTAAATATATCTACTAAGGATTTTTATCTTATAGATGTATATGAGGTTATTACATCGATTGTTAAGAAATATGATATTGAACCTAAGATGTTAAAATTAGAGATTACCGAGACAGCACTTATGTCTGATCTTAAGAAGAATATGGAGGTAATTAAGAACCTCAGGGGTTATGGATTTAAGATAGAGATTGATGATTTTGGAAGTGGATATTCTTCGCTGAATATGTTAAAAGATATAAGTGCAGATGTTCTTAAGATTGATATGGCATTCCTTCGTGCTACAGAGAATGAGGTTAAGGGACAGGATATTCTGGAGACTATTATTTCTCTTGGTGGAAAGCTTGGAATGGAGGTAATTACTGAAGGAGTAGAGACAGACAAACAGCTTCTTATGCTGACAGAGATGGGGTGTCATATATTCCAGGGATATTATTTCTCAAAGCCTATACCAGTCGAAGAATTTGAACAAAAATATATGAATGAATAATGGGAGGAAGTTATGAGCGAGAATTGTTCAGGAAGCTGCTCAAGCTGCAGTTCAGACTGCGAATCAAGAAAAGGACCACAGATATTAAGAAATGCCAATAATGGCAAAGTTAAGAAGGTTATAGCTGTTGTCAGTGGCAAGGGAGGTGTTGGTAAATCACTTGTCACATCAATGCTGGCAGTCAAAGCCAATAAGGAAGGAAAGAAAGCGGCAATACTTGATGCAGATATTACAGGACCATCTATTCCTAAGTCTTTTGGACTTACTGAAAGGGTAACATGTAATGAAGATGGAACTGTAATGTATCCTGAGACTTCAAAGAATGGTATTAAGGTTATGTCACTTAATCTTCTTATGGAAAAGGAGACTGATCCGGTTATATGGAGAGGACCTGTTATTGCGGGTGTTGTTAAGCAGTTCTGGGAAGATGTTGACTGGGATGAGACAGACTGTATGTTTGTTGACTGTCCTCCGGGAACAGGAGATGTACCTCTTACTGTTTTCCAGTCTATGCCGATAGACGGAATTATTATTGTAACTTCACCACAGGATCTTGTTTCAATGATTGTGGAGAAGGCAATTAATATGGCTAAGCTTATGAATATTCCGGTTCTTGGAATTGTCGAGAATATGTCTTATTTTAAATGTCCAGATTGCGGTAATATTCATTATATATACGGAAAGAGTAAGATTGATGAAGTGGCAGCAGCTAACGATATCAAGACTGTTGCAAAGCTTCCAATGGACGCAAAGGTAGCTGGACTTGTCGATTCAGGAAAGGCTGAGGAACTTGATGTGTCTGCATTAGATGGAATATTTGATGCAATTATGGCTTAACAGAGAAGAATAATGAAAAGATTGATTTTATTTAAAGGCGGAGTAGAAACATTAGAATTCTTTACAGAGCAGATGGCTGCTGTATGGGAGAAGATGGGCTGCTCCGTCTTCTGGTATAATTTAATGTTACAGCAGGCCAGTTCTTCTGCACTGGTGGAATTTTTCAAGGCTCACAGCTCAGACGAGTGGTATATGTTTACATTTAACTTTGAAGGAATAGCAGGAGAAGCCGGTCTGTATCGTGATGATGGCTGGAATTTCTGGGACTGGGCAGGTGTTAAGGTTGTAAATGTGGTTGTAGATCACCCGCTTTATTACAACAAATATATCCGAAAGCACCCTGAAAAGTATATCCAGCTTGATATTGATGAAATGCATGTCGCATACATGCGCAGATTTTTCCCGGAAGTACATACTGAATATATGCTTACAGCCGGAACAGAGCTTAATTATAACGGATGTATAATGCCTGATAAGAATTACCTGTCAATGAAGGAAAGACCGATAGATATTATATTTACAGGTAATTACACTCCGAAAAGAATACTAAGGAAACATCTGGACAACATGGATGATGAGTATATAGATTTCTATGAGGGTGTGCTGTCATATCTGATAGACAATCCGTCAGAGACGATTGATGCGGCGGCGGAAAATGCGTTACGCAGGGAATTCCCTGATATTACAGACGAACAGCTTGTCGACTGCATGCCTAATATGATGTATGCAGATCTTGCTGTAAGATTCCACTACAGGGAGCTTGCAATAAGGGCACTGGCTGATTCAGGACTTAAGATTCATACTTATGGAGAAGGTTATAATTATATCGAATGTAACCACCATGAGAATATAATTGAGCATGGTGGTGTTGATTCCAAGGTGTGTCTTGATATGATTAGTCAGGCAAAGATTTCTCTTAATGTAATGCCATGGTTTAAGATGGGCGCACACGACAGAGTGTTTAATACTATGCTTAATGGAGGTGTTACACTTACTGATACTTCGCTGTTTTATGAGAACACATTTGCAGATGGTGAAAATGTGTTGTTCTATTCACTTGAGGATTTAAGAGACTATGAAAAGTCGGGATATGATGAGTGTATTGCGGCACGAATTACGGATAAGGTTAAATGTGCATTAGCTGATACGAAACATTTGCAGGAAATCGCTGACAGCGGGTATGAATGCTGTAAGGGCAGACATAGCTGGATTGAGAGGGCTGTAGTGATTGAGAAGTATTTTCTTTAAAGGGAATTATATGTTTTTGGTATTTTTACTCCCAATTGCTTTAACTTACTCCCAAATTGCTTTATAATTGGGAGAAAGTTGAAGAGATTGGGAGAATATAATAAGTATAGTGAGGACACTTTTTCTGTACTCCATGCCATAAATCACTAGAATATATAACTCAATTACAGTATTATTATAATTAACAGATACAGACAGGTTATTTAATGATAGGAGTATATTATGGCAAATTCACAAAAAGGCAAGATTGATATGACCACAGGTCGTATTATGAGAAATATTATACTGTTTGCGATACCGATTATTATTGGAAATGTTTTGCAGCAGTTATATACTACGGTTGATGCACTTGTAATAGGTAAATACTGTGGTGATACATCTTTAGCTGCGGTAGGAACGAGTTCGCAGCCTGTTGAAGTATTATTATGTGTCTTTTTAGGAATAGGAACAGGTGTGTCTATTCTTATTTCACAATATACCGGAGCCAAGGAATCGGGAAAGGTTGTTTCAGTATGTGGAACTTCAATAACATTTATATATATTATAGGTATTCCGATTGGAATTCTTGGATGGTTTGCAGCACCGTATATTCTGGAATTCATGAAAGTGCCGCAGGATGTGTGGGGTGCCGCATTAATCTATACAAGGGTTGTATTCTTAGGTACACTTGGTAATCTGGGGTATAATATGAATGCCGGAATTTTAAGAGGACTTGGAGACAGCAAGGCTTCACTATGGTTTCTGGTTGTATCATGTGTTTCTAATATAGTATTTGATTTATTGTTTGTTGCAGGTTTTGGAATGGATGTAGCTGGGGCAGCACTTTCTACAAGTATTGCCATGTTTATTTCATGGATTGTAAGTATTGTTTATATAAGAAAGAAGTTTCCAGAGATACAGTTTACATTTTTGCCGAGAAGATTCTCTGGAACAATGATGAAAGACATTCTGGCTATTGGCTTACCTGTTGGTCTTAACAATTCACTATATTCATTAGGACATGTTGCATTACAGACCTTTAATAACTCACAGGGTGCTATATTTATGGCAGGAGGTGCAGTAGCAGGAAGAATTACAGGATGCTCTAACATAGCAATTACCGGATTATCTTCGGCGGCCACTACATTTTCAGGACAGAATTATGGTGCTAAGAAATACTCAAGAATTAAAGAGGGACACTGGAGAGTTCCATTGTGTTCAGGTCTGATTACATTAAGTTTTGGATTGTTCTTTATAATGATACATAAACCTATAATCCGTTTCTTTTCATCAGATGAAATGGTATTGATGTATGCGAGCAGGCATGTTATTGTCATGCTGCTTTCCCAGTGGTTTTATGCTATTTTTAACTGTATAATATCTATTGTAAACGGAACCGGAAAGGTGCGTTATACTACAATTGTCAACATTCTTATGCTTTGGGCAGTCAGAATTCCGAGTGCCTATATTATTAACAGATACTTTGATGGAACATGGGTAATGTTGTGCTTCCCAATTTCTTTCAGCTTTGGAATGTTTGCAATGATAGGTTATTATCTGTTCTCGCCAGCATGGAAGGAAGTAATGAGACTGGCTGAAAAAAATTCATAATGCCGGTAAAATATAAACCCCTGTATCAACATGCATGGAATTGTTGATACAGGGGTATTAATTTAACAAAATGTTATTTCAGAATAATTACTGAAGGAGTGTAAGAACACCCTGATTAGCCTGGTTAGCCTGTGCAAGCATAGACTGTCCGGCCTGAGCTAAGATGTTATTCTTGCTGTAGTTAACCATCTCTTCAGCCATATCTGTATCACGGATACGAGATTCAGCTGTCTGCATATTCTCTGAAGCTGTGTCAAGATTGTTGATTGTGTGCTCAAGTCTGTTCTGAACGGCACCCATTTTGCCTCTTGAAGCAGAAACCTTCTTAATAGCTGCATCAATAGCTGTTGTAGCCTTCTGTGCAGATTCCTGTGTACTTAAGTCTACACTGTTTCCGGCAACTCCAAGTGCATCAGCGCTCATATCGTCAAGTGTGAAGTTCATAGTCTGGCCTTCATTAGCACCAATCTGAAGCTCGATACCCTTACCTGTAGCAGTAGCGGATGGCTTTAAATCAACGGCTGCATTAGTAGCTGTGGCATTAATACCTGTCTTAGAGCTGATTAATGCTGCCATAGCAGTAGCATCATTATTTCCAACGGTACCTGCTTGAGCAACCTTTACATAATTAACATCCTTATAGTCATCACCTAACTTTGCTGGATCATCTACATAAGCGAACTTTTCACCATTAACTGTGAATATCTTATCTTCAATATTGCCAGTTCCGTCATATGAACCGATTGCGTCATTAATAGTTGTATATGCTTCTGAACCAGTAGGATTAGTAACAGCTAATTCACCGGCTGCACCATTAACGCTGATTAACACACTGTTAGCTGCATCACTTGCATCCTTAGTTGTTAATGTAATTTTTTTGTCAGCATTAGCAACTATATCAAACTTATCACCAAGTGATGTGTTAGATAAGGCTTTCGCTATTGCAGCGGCTGTTTCTTCATCAGTTGCTTTATCAGCAGCATTAGCTGAACCTAATTCATTGCCATCCTGATCTGTTAATTTCTGATTGTTGTTAGTAATAGTAACAGATGCAGTAGATGTATTATTATTCTTATCCAATACAGTTACTGAATATGTAACGCTGCTGCCTTTAGTAAGTTCGGCCACAGCGTTAGCTGATGTATTAACCTGCTGAACCTCAGCATTCTTAGTTGTTGCGCCTGTAGCAGCACTCTTACTTACAGAAACCTGAACCTTGCTTCCTGACTGTGAACCATCAAGTAACTTCATTGTGTTGAATTCTGTTGTATCAGAGATTCTTGTAAGTTCGCTCTGAAGCTGTTCAATTTCATTCTGTACAGCCTCTCTATCATCATTTGTTTCTGTTCCGTTAGAAGCCTGTACTGCAAGCTCTCTCATTCTCTGAAGGATAGAGTGCTGCTCGTTTAAAGCACCTTCTGCTGTCTGGATAAGTGAAATACCATCCTGTGCATTAGTTGAAGCCTGGTTAAGACCTCTGATCTGGCTTCTCATCTTTTCTGAGATTGAAAGTCCTGCGGCATCATCAGCTGCACGGTTAATTCTGTAACCTGAAGATAACTTTTCTGTTGATTTAGACTGAGCTGAAGCAACTCCGCTGAGCATTCTGTTAGCATTCATAGCTGACATATTGTGTTGTACTACCATAGTATATACCTCCGTGTATAAATAATATTTTTATGGAAGGGAATCCGTTCCCATTCCATTAGTTAATTAAATAGAAATGTGCTTGACATAACTATTTGATTAGTGTTTATAATAAACAGAATTACCATGCTAATCCTGAGTATTATTTTTTTTAGTATTCTTATCCTCTTTGATAAGATGGCGGATTTTGGAGACTGTCTCCTGCGAGAGCTTAGGTTCTGCATAGTAAGACGGAGCAGAATGCGGATAAGTATTTTCTGAGCTGTCTTTTTTTCTGGAAAGAACCTTACTTCTTACAATGTTAAGTTCTCTGGGGGCATCAATAAGAAGATGAATGTTGCCATCTGTTCCGCCCGAATACACTACCCGGATATCATTTCCAATATTAATAAATTCACCGGGTTTGATTGTGAGCTTTAACATTTCAAAACCTCCTTGCTTTCCATGACCATGCAACAAAATGTTTCAAATTGTTGCATCCCAACAATTACATGGAGGTAAATAATATGGGAACATCTCAACCAATCAGAAGCTTGGATGAACTGACAGCTTTTCGTAGTTATTATTTAAATAAGGAGGTTAATCTTCGTAATTACATGCTGATATGTATGGGACTAAATACTGCATTAAGAATTAGTGATATGTTGCAGTTAAAATGGGGGAATGTGTATGACTTTGATAGGAAACATTATGTGAAACATATTGTTGTATGTGAGGGAAAAACAGGAAAGGAGACAAGAATAGCAATTAATAATAATCTTATAGATGCATTTGAAATGTACATGGGAAGTTTAAAGAGTGTTTCAGGTAATGATTATATTTTTACTGGAAAAACAAAGGGAACGCATTTGTCACGTTCACAGGCATTCAGAATAATTACACATGTAGCGGAAGCCCTTAATATGGAGAATGGAATAAGTTGTCATTCCTTAAGAAAAACTTTTGGATATTATGCATGGAAATATGGAACGCCTCCGGCAATGTTAATGGAAATATATAATCATTCGTCATATGAAATTACTAAAAGATATCTGGGAATCAAACAGGATGACAGAGATAATGTTTTTTTGA
>OLYC01002404.1_pt1 | contig 11055 bp, 6 predicted proteins | sample 1674271 | NCBI WGS metagenome assembly OLYC01 (sample SAMEA103958154, study PRJEB25191) | human gut metagenome
ACTGTAAATCTGCTGTCAATGACTTCGGTGGTTCGAATCCACCTTCCCCCACCAAAACGCCTGATATTCTTTGAATATCAGGCGTTTTTGCAACTATTTTCGGATTTCTGATTTTGTAGAAAAGTGGTGTTTTTCAGGCATCAACCCAGCAGAATTTTTCCTATAAATGTATATACCATTTTAGGGAACGCACTTCGTGAAAACCTGTGAAATCCGGCTTGACCCACACCGTGACCCACACGGCGAAATGTCCAAAGAGCGGCGGAGAGGATATGTATCTCATCCTCTCCGCCGCTCTTTTGTTTTTACATGACCTGTGCCATGAAATTGCCCATCTTTTCGGCGGCGCTTTCCTGCATCTGCCGTGTGACGTGGGTGTAGGTGCGGAGCGTAAAGACTGCATCGAAGTGACCGAGCATACTCGATACGGTTTTCACGTCCACGCCATTCTGCAATGCCAACGTTGCGAATGTGTGTCGCAAGTCATGAAATCTCAGGTGTTCCAATCCGGCGTCTTTCAGAATTTTCTTGTGGATGTTGACCACAGAATCCGGATGGTACATCTCGCCCGTTTTAGGTGATGGGAACATCCACGGGTTGCTCGGGTGCTTCTGATGCTCCGCGATTAGCAGATCGACGGCATCCTGCGGGATGGAGATTTTTCTGATCGAGTTTTCCGTTTTCGGACGTGTGATGTCGGGTTCGCCCGCATTGTTGCGTCCGGCCTGCTTGCTGACAGAGATGGTCTTATTTTCGATGTCCAGATCCGACCATTGGAGTGTGACCAACTCGCCCTTGCGCAGACCGCTGATGAGCTCCAGATAGAACATCGGCAGGACGCCGCGCTGGTCAGCAGCGGTCAGGTAGGACTTGATTTGTTCCGGCAGCAGGATCCTCATTTCGTGCTTCGGGATTTTGGGCGGAATGCAGTCATCCGCTGGATTGCGCACGATCAGGCGTTCCTTGACTGCCCGGTCGAGCGCGTTGTGCAGCATCGTGTGAATGCCGCGGATCGTCGAATCGCTCAGTCCCGGTTGCTTGCCTTTCTGTGCTTCTCTTAACCGACCGTGCTCCTGTAAATCCTTGTACAGCCATTGCAGGTCACGTCCGGTCAGCTTTTTCAGCGGAATATCCCCGATGCGCGGCGTGATATGCAATTCGATGCCGCGCCGGTAGTATTCGGCAGTCGAGAATCGCAGGTGTGGCTTTGCGTATAGCTCATACCACGTTTGCAGCCATGTGCCGAGCGTGTACTCGTCTGCTCTCCGCACATCGACGCTTTCCGCTTCCGCGACTGCCTTTGCCAGCTTTTCTTTTACTTCTGTCTGTGTTTTGCCGAGGACGTTCTTGATCAGCCGTTTCCCTGTCTTTTCATCGTATCCGGCAGTGTAGCGCCCTTCCCAGCGCCCGTCCTTTCGTTTTCGGATATTGCCTTCCCCATTTGCCCGTTTCTTTGCCATGTCTGTGCCTCCTTCGTTTTGGTAGCACAAACAACTACCACAGAACAGGCACAAAGTCTACTGATTTTTTCGGAAGATCGGAATATTTTTTACTCAGTTCCACACTTATCAGAAATCCCTATTCTTTGTTTACTGCGGCGCAGTTTTTGCGCTGCTGGCTTTCTTTTACTGGTTCTGATTTTCTACCTTGCATGATCCATTGGTTTGTGTAAAACGACAAACATACTGTTCTATCCAGTTGAAATATATAAAAATGTGACATATAATAGGAACAATACTGGAAATGGAATCGAGGAGGACGTCATGGCACATATTGCAGATATTATCAAATATGAGGGTGATGGCACGGCCTTCGTTTGGAAGCACCCTTGTGAAGATTTCAACAGCTACACACAGCTTATTGTCCACGAGACGCAAGAGGCTGTGCTGTTTCTGAACGGGCAGGCGCTCGACTCCTTTGGTCCCGGCCGTCACACACTGGAAACGCAGAATACGCCGCTGCTGAGCAACCTTCTGAACCGCGCAACAAATGGCAAAACGCCGTTTCACTGCGAAGTCTACTTTATCAATAAGACCGAGCAGATGGCCATTCGCTGGGGCACCGACAGCCAGGTGCAGTTTCTTGAGCCCACCTATCACTTCCCGCTCAGTCTCGGCGCAAGCGGTGAAATGAGTCTGCGTGTGCAGGACGCCAGGCGGCTTTTGCTCCGTCTTGTCGGCACAGAATCCACACTTGACCGCCAGACGCTTGCCGCCTGCTTCCGCGCGTTTTTGATGGCACGGATCAAGCCCTATATTGCGCAGTTCATGCAGGCAGACACGGTCAGTATTTTTGAACTTGATGCACATCTGTTGGATTTCTCCAGTTCCCTGCGGCAACAGCTCCTGCCAGACTTTGCGGATTATGGCGTGGAACTTGTGCGCTTCTTCGTCACAAATCTCGCGCGGCCTGATGGCGAAGCACAATATGAAAAATTCAAGGATCTGCATTTCCGCAAATATGCCGACATTGCCGAGGCGCAGCTCCGCCAGCAGACGGATCTGATCCAGGCGCAGACAGAAGCGCAGAAAACGATCATCGCTTCCCATGCAATCGCACAAAAGCGCATGCAGGAAGGATATACCTATCAGCAGGAACGCAGTTTCGACGTGGCGCAGGATGCAGCAAAAAATGAAGGAGCCGGCGGGCTGACCGGACTCGGCATCGGCATTGGTGCGATGGCCGGTGTCGGCGGCAGTGTTGGAGGTCTGGTTGGAAACGCGGTCCGCGATGCGCTGCACAGCACAGTGCAGCCGCCGGAGGCAATCGTTTTCTGTGAAAACTGCGGCGCGGAGCTCCCGCAGGACGCAACATTCTGCGATAACTGCGGACACGCTGTCGCTCGCGATAAAAATATCTGTGCCAAATGTGGATATCGATTTACAAGAGCCGGAAAGTTCTGCCCAAAATGCGGTGCGGAGAGGGAGGAATAAGAGATGCGAACAAGGAAATGGCTTGCTGTCGTCCTGGTATTTTTGACTCTGGCTTATTGCGGGATCGCCGCCGTAGTTTATGATCATTCCGCAAGTGTTGAGGTCTATTGCTTTGCGGATACGCCTGCTCTCAGCTGGGCAAAGCGTCACGGCGCATCGATCTCGCTTCTTGGAGATTCCGAAAAGGAGCATCTGCAGTATCTGGAGAGCTTTACATATACGTGGAATGACACGACCTGTACCATTACCGGCTATACCGGCACGAGTACGCATCTGGTCATTCCGGAGGCAATCAACGGATACCGCGTAACGGCCGTAGCAGAGCATGCGTTTGACAACTGCAGCGGCTTACAGGAGATCGTCCTTCCGAAGACCTTGCAGGAGTTCGCGCCGCTGCACACCACGCAATACCTGCTGCTTGTCTATGCAAATTCTTCTACCGAACAGGCGCTGCAGCAGGCGGTCTCGGCCAAAGAACACGCAGAAGACATAAAAGCTGCCGCTGAAAAAGCCCCCGCCGCGCTGGCTGAGGCGAAGCAGGAAGCAGAACGTCTGGAAAACGAAGCGCTGGAAGCAGAAGCCGCGTTGACCGCTGCGAAAGCTGAAGACGCTGAAGATCAGGCACAGGCAGAGGCTTTACAGCAAACTGCCGAAGAAAAGCGCGCGCAGGCTGACGCCGCTGCCAAAGCAGCAGAAGATGCTCAGACAGAGGCAGACCGTCTGGAACGGGAGCTGCATGCGATCCCGCAGGAAACCTTCACGGTTTGCGCGTATTCCCATCTTGCAGACTCTGCTTCTGTGAATTTTAACAATGCAGACATTCCGTTTACATACAGCGAAACAGGATCCGGCGTGACGCTTGTTTCCTATACAGGCAGCAGCGCAGATATCATTGTCCCGACCGCGATCAACGGGTTCCCTGTGACAGCCATTTCGTTCCCTGTGACGGAAAGGACGCGTTCGATCCTGCTGCCGCCGTCTGTTGCGGAAATCAGCTCCGATCTGACCCAGCCGCGCTATGACGCACCCTTCTGGCTGAACCTGACGCTGGTTGTGCTGGGGCTGGCACTCGCACTTGGGATGATGCAGATTGCAGAAAAACGCGGAACCGGCCTAGATGCACGGTTCCTGGGGCTGCCACTTATCTATTCCGGCGTCAAGTATTTTGTGCTGCTGCTTTTGTGGGCGGCGGCCTGCCTTGCGTTCGGATGGACGGTGATGCTGCAAAACGCAGTTGGACTGGGACTTGTCGCACTTGGCGTTGTTGAGTGTATATTGACGCTGTATGCGGCAGAACGTGCGGGGCAGGTCGGTGCGCAAATTCAGGAAAAGACTGCGTTCATGCAGGGCTGCCGTAAAAAAGCCGCGGCTTTGCAGGCGCGCGCTGGAACACAGCCGATGAAGGATGTTTGCGCGCGTGTTTCGGAGGCGCTTCGCTATTGCGACCCCGTTTCTGGCGCAGAATTGGACAGCGTGGAAGCAGATATGTCCGCCGCACTGCACAGGCTCTCCCGCGCGGTCGATACCGGGGACGAGGCAGAAGCAGAAAAGCAGGCGGGGACAATTTTGCGTCTGCTAGAAGAGCGGTCGGCGCTGCAAAAGCGTACAAAGTGAGTTCCTGAAAAGTGGGGGTATTATGCCTGTTTTAAGATGCAAAATGTGCGGCGGAGCGATGGAGATCGACGCGAAGCAATCTGTCGCCGTCTGCCAATACTGCGGAACCCGGCAGACGCTGCCGCGTCTGGACAGCGAGCGTGTCGCCGGACTCTACGAGCGTGCGGAGCTGCTGCGCCGGGGAAATGATTTCGACAAGGCAGCGGCCGTCTATGAGCAGATCGTCTCGCTTGCGCCGAACGACGCGGAGGCGTACTGGTCGCTCGTTCTGTGTCGCTACGGAATTGAATATGTCGAAGATCCGGCAAACCATAAGCGCGTGCCGACGATCAACCGCGTGCAATTCGGCTCGATCCTGGAGGACACGGACTACCTTTCTGCGCTTCAAAATGCTGATGATGAGCAGAAATCTGTTTACATTGCAGAAGCCAAGGCAATTGAAGCGATTCAGAAGGGCTATCTGGCGATCTCCGAGCGGGAAAAGCCGTTTGACGTGTTTATTTGCTACAAGGAAACCGACGATAACGGCAGACGGACGATGGACTCTGTACTGGCGAATGACCTCTATCATCAGCTGACGCAGGAGGGATTCAAGGTCTTCTTTTCCTGCATCACGCTGGAAGACAAGCTCGGCACGGAGTATGAACCGTACATCTTCGCCGCGCTGAACAGCGCAAAGGTCATGGTCGTGCTTGGCACCAGACCGGAGTATTTCTCCGCTGTCTGGGTGCGCAACGAATGGTCGCGCTTTTTGACACTCATTAAAAACGGCGAACAGAAGGTGCTGATTCCGGCGTATCGGGATATGAGCCCGTATGATTTGCCGGAGGAATTTTCGCATTTGCAGGCGCTTGATATGTCACGGCTCGGGTTCATGCAGGACTTGATTCGGGGCATTAAGAAAATTCTTGGAACGGAAAGCGTTGCGGGGACAGCAAGCGTTGCAACGTCTCCCTTGCTGCGCCGCGCGTTCTTGTTTTTGGAAAATCGCGAGTGGAAAAACGCGGAGAGCTATTGCGATCGCATTCTTGACCAGGAACCCGAAAATGCACTGGCGTATGTCTGCAAGCTGATGGCGGAGCTACAGGTCAGCGAACGCGAAGCACTCAAGAAGCACGCCGCCGCGCTGCCGAAAAACAATACATACCGGCTGGCGCTGCGCTATGCCGACGCGCCGCTCAAAGCAGAGCTGGAAGGCTATGCGCAGCAGCAGGAAGATGCCGTCCACCCGAAGAAGCCGAGTTGGAAGCTGCTTGCGATCGCTGCCGGAGGGATCATCGTGCTTGCGATCGCAGCCGTTCTGATCACCGGAAGCATAAAAAAGAACAACGCCTACGAATCGGCGCAGGCACTGCTTTCGGCGGGCGAATATTCGCAGGCAATCGAGGCGTTTTCCGCGCTGGACGGTTATAAGGATGCGGAATCTTGCCGCGCCGAAGCGGAGGCTGCACTGACGGAGCAGCAGAACACGGAAGCCTATGCGTCCGCGCAGGAACTGCTGAAAGACGGCAAATTTGACGAGGCCATCGCCGCTTTTACAGCGCTTGGCGATTACTCGGATTCCGTAACGCAGGTGACCGCCGCAAAGCAGCAAAAGCAGGAAACAGAACAGGAGGCAGAAAACCGGGCTGCCTATGAAGCCGCCGAAAGGTTGCTGACCGTTGGAAATTACGACGCTGCTATCGAAGCGTTCACAGCTCTTGGCGATTACGCCGATGCATCCGACCGCGCTGCGGAGGCGGAAGCAGCAAAGCAGGCCGCTGAGGAAGAAGCTGCAAATAAGGAAGCATACGCCGCAGCGGAAAAACTCCTCGGAGAAAAGAAATACGCCGATGCAAAAGCGGCCTTTGAAGCGCTCGGCGAGTATTCTGACGCGAAGGAAAAAGCGGAGGAATGCCAGAAGCAGCTGGATGCGCAATGGGCTGCATCCGCAACAGCGACAGCATCGGGTTCTACCGCTGACACAACAACAGCACAGGAGTCCTCACTTGACAGATTTATACGCGAGTATAATAGCGGCTACTATAGCAGAAAAGGAAACCTCGATTGAAGCAATTATACGTTACTATCACATCTGTTTTGATACAATTGTGTGAAGAGAGGGCAATCGTATGCCAATTCTAAGATGCAAAATGTGTGGCGGGACGATGGAGATCGACGCGAAGCAATCTGTCGCCGTCTGCCAATACTGCGGAACCCGGCAGACGCTGCCGCGTCTGGACAGCGAGCGTGTCGCCGGACTCTACGAGCGTGCGGAGCTGCTGCGCCGGGGAAATGATTTCGACAAGGCAGCGGCCGTCTATGAGCAGATCGTCTCGCTTGCGCCGAACGACGCGGAAGCATACTGGTCTTTGGTGCTTTGCCGTTACGGAATCGAATATGTTGAGGATCCGGCAAGCCACAAGCGTGTGCCGACGATCAACCGCGTGCAATTTGGCTCGATTTTGGAGGACGCGGACTACCTTTCTGCGCTTCAAAATGCTGATGACGAGCAGAAATCTGTTTACATTGCAGAGGCCAAGGCAATTGAAGCCATCCAGAAGGGCTATCTTGCGATTTCCGAGCGGGAAAAGCCGTTTGACGTATTTATTTGCTACAAAGAAACCGATGACAACGGGCGGCGGACGATGGATTCGGTTCTCGCGAACGACATCTATCACCAGCTGACGCAGGAGGGCTTCAAGGTCTTCTTTTCGCGCATCACGCTGGAGGACAAGCTCGGCACAGAGTATGAACCATACATCTTCGCCGCCCTCAATAGTGCCAAAGTTATGGTCGTACTCGGCACAAAACCGGAATATTTCTCTGCCGTCTGGGTGCGCAACGAATGGTCGCGCTTTCTGGCACTCATCAAGAACGGAGAACAGAAGGTTCTGATTCCGGCGTATCGGGACATGAACCCGTATGATCTGCCGGAAGAATTTTCGCATTTGCAGGCGCTCGACATGTCGCGGCTTGGGTTCATGCAGGACCTGCTCCGCGGAATCAAAAAAATTCTCAGCGCAGAAGCCGTTGCAGGTGCGGCAAATACCACATCTCCCCTGCTGCGCCGCGCGGCCCTGTTCTTGGAGAACCGCGAGTGGAAGAACGCAGAGAGCTACTGTGAGCGCATTCTCGATCAGGAACCGGAAAACGCGCAGGCGTATGTTTGCAAGCTCATGGCGGAGCTGCAGGTCAGCGACCGGGCCGACCTGCGAAAGCACGCCGCCGCGCTGCCGAAAAACAATACATACCGGCTGGCGCTGCGCTATGCCGACGCGCCGCTCAAAGCAGAGCTGGAAGGTTATGCACAGCAGCAGGAAGATAAGCCACAGCAAAAACAGAGCGCAGCACAGGCCGCCTCCACTATCCGTACTTGGATAAACCAGATCCAGCGCAATCCGCTCCCACTTTTCCTGATTGCCGCAGTGCTCTGTATGGTTTTGATCGTTTATTTGACAGCATATGTCGCCCCCTCGAAGAAGCTGAACAGAGCGATGGCGCTCATCGATGCCGGGGAGTATGATACGGCATACCCGATGCTGGAGTCGCTCGGGAAGGATGAACTTATCGCGGACAACCGCTATCAGCGTGCGGTGGCGCTCGCCGAGGCGGGAGATTTCTCGGAGGCGATGAAAATACAAGGCGAACTGGAAGGCGATTCAAACATCACGCAGGCGCAGATGGATCATCTGTCAACGCTTTTAAAGAACGGTCGCGAACTGGCCGCAGCGGACACGCCGGAAGAACGCATTCCCGGCTGGAAAGCCGCCTATCGAAGAATCCTCGCGAATACTGCCGCGGAATATTCGGATCACAGGGGCATCTGCACGTATGCTTTGTATGATATCGAGGAGGATGGGACACCGGAGCTGTTCTTAAAAGCCGGGGCCAGCGAAGAAGATTGCTGCTTCATGCTATATACCGCTGTGGAGGACGAACCGATTTCGCTGGCGACATTCCCAGCAGCACACCTATCCGTCTGCGGCATCTCGGAAAAAGGTTTTTTCCTGCTGCACGGCGAATCCATGGGAGACGAATGGATCCAACGATGCACCGTGTTCAACGGCGAGCTGTCCGCGGAGACGGTGTTCGGTGCATATGGAAAAGATCGGCACGCACTGACCCATCTGGACGTCTATGAAATTGACGATGACACCGGCCTGAACTGGACTGTGAATCAAGCTGAGGATAACCAGAACGTCCTTGATAATTATGTGGATGACTATTTGATCCCTTGCAGCAGCACGGACTATCTGACCGACAAAAACCTTCAATGGCTGAGCTGGGAGGAATGTACGCTTGCAAGAAACGAGATCTACGCCCGCCATGGGCGGATCTTCAAGACAGCCGAGATCGCAGCATATTTTAAGAGCAAAGACTGGTACACAGGGACAATCCCGAGCAACGTATTCGATGCAAATGAGGCTGGATATCTGAGCGATGTCGAATATGCAAATACCAGATTCATTCTGGATTATGAAAAAGCAAAATTCGGCGGTTCCTATTACTAATGGGAGAAAACAAAATGAAGAAGATCAAAAAGCTGCCCCTGCTTGCAATCGCTGGCGCTATCTTTTTTACGCTTGCAGGCTGCAGCAGCAAACAATCTGAAGAAGACCTGATTGACAAAGTCCTTTGGCAGACGGAACAGCTGGAAACACAGAAAGCGGACGTACCGCCGCAGTCTCCGCAGGAAGAAACAGTGCCAGAAGAGACGCCTCCCGTGAATGAGCCTGTGCATATAGAACCGATACTCTCTTCGGCTGAGCAGCAGGAGGATCCGCCGGAAGAGCCAGCACCTCAACCACACGAAGCATGGCTTATCGTGATCGATCCGGGGCACCAGAGCCACGGGAACTACGACACCGAGCCGCTTGGTCCCGGTTCCGCCGAGACAAAGGCGAAGGTCGCAAGCGGAACCGCTGGTACAGCATCCGGCCTTGCGGAATATGAGCTGAATCTGCAGGTTTCCCTTCTCTTGCGTGATGAGCTTGAGGCGCGCGGATATCACGTACAAATGACGCGCGAAAGCAACGACGTTGATATTTCCAATGCAGAACGGGCACAGCTTGCCAACGAAGCCGGTGCAGACGCCTATCTGCGTATCCACGCCAACGCAGCAAACAGCTCCAATGCAAATGGCATGATGACGATCTGCATGACAAAAAGCAATCCATTCAACGCAGATCTCTATACGGACAGTTATGCGCTGTCGGAAGCTGTTTTGAATGCGGCTGTCGAGGCAACTGGCGCAAAAAAAGAATATATCTGGGAAACAGACACTATGACGGGGATCAACTGGTCCGAGGTGCCGGTCACTATCCTGGAAATGGGCTACATGACAAACCCGGAGGAGGATCTGCTGCTGGCATCGGAAGCCTACCAGGAAAAAATCGTGCAGGGAATCGCGAACGGCTTGGATGCCTATTTTTCTGAACGAAAGGCGCCAGCCGGACCGCTTGCAAAGCTTGAAAAAAGCATTCAAACAGAACTGAGCCGCCTGACAAGCAAGTGGGATGTTTGGATTGAGGATCTGACAGATGGAACAAGCATCCATTGCACGCAGAACATCGAAGAAAATCAGCCGATGATTTCGGCCAGTCTGATAAAGCTCTTTATCATGGGGGCTGTCTATGATAAGATCGAGACTGGCGTAGTAAAGGAATCCGATGTCAGTGAAAAATTGGAGCAGATGATCACGGTCAGCGACAATGCGGCAGCAAACAGCCTGACGATGCTGCTTGGAAGCGGTGATGAAGAAGCCGGACGAACGGCAGTCGAAGCATGGGCCGCGTCGATCGGATGCGAAAATGTCGCCTATCATCGCCTGATGCTCGCGGAGAATGACCTGCAAAACTATGTGACTGCACAGGATTGCGCGGAGATTTTGCGTCAGATTTACAAAAAAACCTGCATTTCAGAAGCTGCATCAGAGAAAATGCTGCAGCTTCTGGAAAATCAGCAGGTCAACGACCGGCTGCCGCTGCTCCTGCCGGAGGATGTCACAGTCGCGCACAAAACGGGGAATCTGTCCGGGATTTGCATTGCAGATGTCGGGATCGTTGAACTCAAAGACAGCCCCTATCTCATTTGCGTTATCTGCAACGATCCCTATACAGATGCTGGAGCGACGAGCGAGATCGCAGAATTGTCGCAAAGCGTGTATCGCGCATTTGCAGGGTGATGGCGGCTGCGTCCCCTATCGCATAAAAAAGCTCCTTTTATACGACACACCCCTGCTGCAGAAATTCTGCAGTAGGGTAAGCGTAAAACGTAGCCACGAATAAAAGACCACCATCTCAAGGAAAACAGCGGCTCGCCGAGATGGCAGTCAATTATTTTGCGGCATATAGCATTCTTCCGTGGCATTTGCGGGAAGCGGCTTTTCGACCGTAAGCGTCAAACCTAACCGTGCATAGACAGTAAGCGTCAAAGCAGAGGACGGCTGGGCACACATGAGACAATAGTAACGGAACGTTGCACGACGTTCCGTTACTGTCATTATGGGGGAATTCCCGAGTGGCCA
>OLYC01002419.1_pt1 | contig 11026 bp, 15 predicted proteins | sample 1674271 | NCBI WGS metagenome assembly OLYC01 (sample SAMEA103958154, study PRJEB25191) | human gut metagenome
CATTAATGAATCACCTAATTCTTTAATTAGATAATTCTTAAGTATCTTATTGAATTTTTTATAAAGAATTACTTTTTTATTTATGTGGTGCTGGATAGGGTACTCGAAACCCTACGCTTTTCAGCAGCGGGACTTAAATCCGCTGTGTCTACCAATTCCACCAATCCAGCATAGCGTCGGGCAGCTTTTTTACAGTGATGCCCAGCACTATCGGCATTTTATTTGGTGATTGCTACCATCCAGCCTTGTGGATACCTAGGGCCATTGAACTTGAAACCGCAAACCATTCGTCAAGGATTTTGTAAAACTTTGTGGGCTCAGTGAACTATGCACGTCTTAGCCCTCTTTACAACTTTAACGTTTGACCTTTGACGAAAAATAAACTTTGAGCCTTGACGCTTGAACTTTGATATTTGAACCTTAAACTTTACAGTCATTAGTATTAAATAATTTAATAACATAATCTATATGTTGTTAATTATTTGAATAATAGCTTAACGGGCTATTTCAAATATCATCTTTTATGCAAAGATTTTCCAAGCGACCAATTTTTTAATTATTTTACATCAATGTATCGGTCAAAACCATCGAAGCAAATCCGTTCTAGGTTTTCGGATGGCAGCAATATTTATTACTTAATACTCGATGTCGAGTACAGTAATGGCATTAGACACGCTAAGAGCAGCATCAACCTCGGTGAGGAACTCAGACACCTCAGTATCGAGACCATCAATAACATCCTTAACACCAATAGGGTCAATAATGTCATACTGATTATCCTTGATATACTGAGCACGAAGGTTCTTCATTGCCTCAGAATCAACGGCCATCTTGGACTCCTTGGGCTGCGCCTGAATGACACTTAGAACATACTGCTCAGCTCTCTTCTCAAGAGGATCACCGCTATTCTTGTCGAGCTCATTCTTAGCACGAGCATACTGGCCAGAAATCATCTTCATGAAATAGTCCTTAAACTCCATTCCATGGTTCTTCATCTCAATTGCCTCAGCAACGGTATACTCGGTATCGCCAATCTTAACCTTGGTTACTGCATTAGACGCAACAACCGCTCTCTTGATGGCATTACGGCGATCAATCAGATCAGAAACCTTCTGAAAATCAGACCGCATCTGAGCCTTAAACTCATCAATGGTCATGCCATGAATCTTCTGGTTGGAATGCTTGTTTGCAATAACATAAGTGCCACTAGTAATCGCCTTATTGATGCGGTCATCAATAATCTTGAGCTCAGCAAGAGCCTTATGGACAGTCATGTTCTCCTTAGTCATAATCAAATCTCCTTTTGAACTTTAATTTTGTATTGTTATTATATCACAGAATTTCTTGTTTGTCAAGACCCTTACTCAATTCCATAACCAAGTCGATTATGCATTGAAAAGGCTGCGGTGGTAAGATCATCAGCGAACATGTCTAGCTTCTTATCAAGCTGCTCATAGTAATGGTCAAGGAGCTTAGCCTTGGCTCTCCGCCGACCCTCTTCTGCATCATACTCATCATCGGGATGACACACAACAACGGCACGATAACTACTGTTCATCAGATACTTGCTAGGATTAAAGCACAGAGAATTAGTGTCACCAACGACCTTTGCGATCTGATTGATTGCATCGTAAGCAGTGTTCTCCAGAACCGCCACGGTCTTCTTCTGATCAGGGATGTCGTAATACTTAATCATCTTTTTTGTCCTTTCTTGTTTTAATTTTGTACTGTTATTATAACACAAGCTTTTGAATTTGTCAAGTACTTTTTTAAACTCGCCAGAGTAAAAGTTCTTGTCTCATTCAGTGTTTTGTATTATAACACATCTTTTTGAATTTGTCAAGCCCCCTGCGTAACCATCCAAGGTCGAGTTGCTCAACTCATTCATTGTCTGTATTATAGCACATTAATTTTGTTTTGTCAAGAGGGGGAATCTTCGGCCAGAAGTTCTTGTCTCTCTCAACTGACAGGACTTATTATAACACATTAATTTTGGTTTGTCAATAGAGTAAATCGTTCATATAATTAATAACATCTCTTGCGTACTGATTATATCCAGGACTGCCGCTATTGTAGTAAGTTAGAGCATTCGGCAAATCATACTTCGCCAGAAGTTCTGCCAAAAAGTCACACCCTACCAGGAAGTTGCTATACGGATCAAGCAAATCAGTTACTCCAAGACGAGTCATGCGGTCTTTGTGCCATCTAGGTTGCACCTGCATGTATCCATAGCTCTTACCACCATCGCCCATAAGATTCTGGAAATGCGTCTCTCTCCAAATAACAGATACCGCAAGGGCCATATCTAGACCAGTTGCTTCACAAGCGTCATAAAGCAACCTCTGCGTCTCTTCGTCAAGAGGAATATTATACGTGGGATAATACGGCTCCTCTTCAACAACCTCTTCTACTACTCTCATTTCCTCAACAACCACGTCTATAGTATATTGCTCTTCTTTAATGTTTTCATCAATCTGTGGCGGTTCAGTTGGAATGTTCTTTGCATATGCAAAGATCATTAGACTAGATGCTACCATAAAGGCAAGCGTTGTGATTGAGAAGATTCTCATACCTTTACTAAACTCTTGTTTCATTCTCTTCTCATCTCTTAGAGTCTCTTTTGAAATAGTCTTTTCCTGTTCAATTTTCAAAAATGTCTCAAATTCTTTCATACGTCCTCCTTTATTTTTGTATTGTAATTGAAATAAATAAAGGCGACACAGTATGCGTTGTCGCCATTATCTATTATCCTGACGATTATGTGCGTAAGTTCTGTCTTTCAGGATATTACGTATTATAGCACAAAAGGAGAGTTTTGTCAAGATGTAATCAAATTGTAATATTTGCTATGTATGCCGTAATCCACAATTCAGTTTCTGGTAGTTTAATCCAATGACCATTTTCGTCTTTGCGAGACTTGTTGCGAGGCTCTGAATTAAATTGAATTACAGATTCATTATTAAATGGCTGTTTCTCGTACATCTTCTTTTGAATCTTATATGTACCAATTTGCCCATCACATAGCTGATAAACCTGTATACGAGGGCTCCACTTGGTATTCAGATCCATTACATAGCCATAATTCTTCTTCTCTGGCATGGTTAAATTGCAATAGCCAAGGCACTCAAATTGCCATTTTATTCTAGACTGAATTGGAGCATCAACTTTGGGAATCATTGCACATAAATCTCGCATAAGAGCATCAGAATCTGTTATTTTAAATTTCTTCGGAGTTTCAGTACAATGTTTTTCAATAATGTTTTGTGGTAATTCACATTTTTCTTTCTTTAATTCCTTACGTCCAGCAAACTTATCATACAGTTGTACTGTTCTGAGAAGAGTACCAGATGGCCCAAAATCAGAAAAATAATCAATCTTAATTAATGTATCAATTTTCCCAGAATCCATACTCTTTAAAGACTTCATTGCGGTAAGTAAATCACAGAAATTATCAAAATGTCTACTCTGAGACAACTCATATAGTTCATCTGCACAAGCTTGGCTTAACCCCTTAATAGAAAGAAGAGACGGATTGATAGTGTGATTCTTCTTATCTGCCACAAACTTTCTATTATCTACTCCAAACTTATATGCACCCTCTTTAATTCCAAATGCCACCTGCATCTCCTGCTTAAGAGCCTGAACCTTATCTTTTTTGCCCTTATCAGAAAATACTTGCAGCAATACCTCATAAAATTCATATGGATAATGAGCCTTCAACCATGCACAATATAGACTATCTAGAGCCATACAATAAGCGTGAGCACTATTAAATCCATATCCGCATGAATCGTCAATGATTTGCCAAACTCTTGCACTCATTTCTGTAGCTTCATCTTCTGGAATGTGATCGTCCTCCATGATTTTCTTCTTAAATCCTTCAATAAATCTTGACTTTAAAGGACGAACCTTTTCTGGATGCTTCTTCGCAATGGCTTTAATAATACCATAACATTCATCAAGAGGGAACCCCGCATAGTTTAATGTATTCATAGATTGCTCCTGATAAAGGATATAAGAATACGGGAATTGCGGAGTTTGAAGAATCTTATCAAAAGCCTTAATTCCATATTCAAAATGCTCTCTTGATTCAAACTTAGAATACATGGATTTAAATGCAGGACGAATTGCCGCTATCCATGCGGCTAATTCTGAGATATTTTGTGGCTTATACTTTCTGAGCTTTCTCATAGCGGATTCTTTTTCGCACTGATTAACACCGATAGTATAACCATTGGCGTAAATGTCCCAAACCTTCTTATCTCCATCGACAAGATTGCTAATCTCATTGGCAGTATGTACTGGGATACCAATACGCTTATAAATTTTATCAATAAGTAATACAACATCTACTTTGAGTAGGTCGTTCTTGAGGAATTTATACTTCTCTGCAATTGCTCCATCAATAACAGTGGTAATATACTCACGTTTTGTACTCTCACTCTTACACTTAATGAGACCAATTTCCTCTCGAATGCTTCCCTGGTATAGAAGATATGCGCAAGGAGCCTTATTCTTATGGTCAATTACGCCCCAATATTTCCTGCTCTGGTCAATATATGGTTTGTACTTCTCATCGATGAAATCATAAATGTTGATGTCATCCTTATCTTCATCATCTGCATATTTAACCGCTTCTTCGTACTTGTCAATTTGCTTAGAAATCTCATTGGCAATCTCATAATCTAGGTTTGCCGCTCTAGCATATAGTTTGAATGCAGATTTCTTTTTTAGTGTGCCAAATGCAATCATAGGATAAGCGTGATCTTCTCCAAGAATCTCCTTCTGAGCTTCCGCAAAAGGCTCCACTGTACCTAGGTTCATGTCCAAATCTGGTAAGGACTTGGTTTCTAGAATTCTTGTCTTACTAATAAAACGTTCTGGATATAACTTAATAGGAGACGTGAATCTATCAACCTTAGAGAATCCACATAGAGTATTTGTAAAATAACCAACTGCACTACCACGGCCAGTAGTTGTAATTAATCCACCCTTTTCAATGCCACGTTTAATAATGGCATAGTCCATCAAAGGATAGTCTACCATGCCAGTCTCTTTATATACTGATACTTCCTGCTTAACACCATCGTAATATTCCTTATACTTATCCTTCGGAACGTTCTTCATATAATCTCTGAATAGACCAGAGATTAACTCGCTATAAATCTTATTGCGCTCTTTTTGTGTCTTTTCAGGATATAGAGTAGGTAATTTAATATCTTGCGTAAAAACTGGAACATTATCATAATCATCAAACGTTAGCAGAATGTCTGTATTATCCATAGCTCTCTGTACAGTCTCTGCATCAAACACTCCCTGTTCTGCAAATCTTTGACGTACAGTATCATCATCTGGATAATCCATGTACCATCCAACTTCATTGTCATCATACTGAATATTGCGCCCAGCAAGAATATCATCTCTCTCTACTGACTGCTCTGGATAAATATAATGGCTATCAAGGCCAACTATCATCTCAATGCCATATTTTTCTGATAACTCCTTGATATGCTTATTAAGAACAATTTGTTTTGCCGTATTATGATTTTGAATTTCAAGCATAAAATTATCCTTAAAATAATCATGCATACGCTTTACAATCTCGTCACTATCTTCATACTTCCAGAATGCCACACACGCCGTAGTAACAAAGACATCATTTGCAGGAAGAGAAAAGATTAAGTCAAGATCAATCCTTGGCTTATAATAATATCCAGTTTCGTTAGCATCAGATAAGATACGATTAATGGCTCTTCTACCATTCTCATTCTTAGCAAGTATAATAATATGGTTATTGGACTTGTCTTTATTTGTACGGATAGTGCCATCTTTATTTAAGATAATTTCACCAGTTTCCTTGTCTCTCTCCTTATATTCTTTCTGACGATCTTTAACCCAATATGCTTCTGTGCCAAATACAAACTTTAAATCATATTCTTTTGCTAATTCAAATGCTTTGTGATAATAACCTTGCCAGCCATGCTCAACAGAACTAATGACCTTGTGCCCAAGTTCTACCGCTCTCTTTGCATATTCTTCTGGCATTGCTGCACTATCACCTTCGCTATAACTTGTATGACGATGGTAGTTTTGCATTATATCACTCCCCTTTAATTTTGTACTGTTATATCATAATTCTTCTTCTTTGTCAACCATAGTATAGTCATTCATTGTAAGTTGTAAAAACTTATTTCTACCATAGTATGGACTTGATAAAGTTCCAATACCAATAAATTCTTTATCATTCTGCATTGTCTTCCAAGACATATCATTCCATTTAACTAGAATAACCCCGCTATCATCAATAATCTTTAGATGTTTTTTAGTAGAAAATGTGCCAACTTCATAATTGTCTGTTCTAATAAGAACTTTAATTGATGGCCACCCATTTCCACTGATTCTGTTTAGTGCTGTCAACTGCTTTATAAGCTGTTCGTTTACTTGTTTTGGGCTAATTTCAATGTCTGCTTCAATTTCAGTTTTAAACTCAACATCTTTCAAAACATCTTCAATGACAATCTTAAATTCTTCAAATTTATTCTTATCAATAAATACTCCTGCCGCAAGAGGATGTCCTTGACATAAACAAAGTCCTGTTTTATTAGCAATCTCAAGCATATTTTCAACTCCTACAGCCCTCATGCTACCATCCCACTGATTTCCTTTATCTTTAAGTACGAAAAGTGGTTTCTGATACACACTCAATAAGCGGTTCCCCAATAAGCCTCCAATGTCGGCGTCTATGTCTTTAAGAAAGAAAAACATACACTTTCTGTCTAACTGCTCATCTCCTTGTTTGAACAACTCATCAATTAGAGAATCTACAATCTTATTTTGATTTTCTTTGCATTGCTTTAAATCTTTAACAAGTTCATCAATTTCATCTTCATCATCAGAAATAAATAAATCTAATGCTTTTTCATTCTCCGACATACGCATAGCTGCATTTACAAGTGGAGCAATTGAAAACTGGATTGATTCCGTATTGAATTGATAATTACCAATCATTTTTTGTACGATTGGATTTTTAAAGTCAGATAATCCTTTGCTTACAATATATCTATTTTCTGGGCTTGCCATAGAGCACATATCTGCGCAGATTCCAATAGCTCCATATACCCATAATTTCTCAGCATAATCAGTTAAATTCATATAATCTGCATATAGTACATATTTAAGGCAAACACCTGCTCCTGACAAATCCTCATTCGGATAATCCACAGCGGAACTTACAAGTACAAATGGTACATCAGAATCCAAAAGTTCATTTTGCGGAATATGATGATCAAAAATAACAAGTTGAACACCTAAATCTGTAATTCTCTTATAAATAGCAGGATCATTATTAAGACTATCTACAATAATCATAACGTCAATATCGTTTAAAAGAGATAAATCGAAATTTTCAACGCCATGTTCTTTTCCTTGATTGATCGTATATGACACATTAGCATCTGACATTTCAAGATATTTTACCATAATGGCAGCACTACTGATGCCGTCTGCGTCAACATCTCCGAAAATTAAGAATTTTTGCCCCATCATGATGCCATCATCAATTATTTCATATGCCTTCTCTATATTTTTCATGTCTTCAAATGGGATTAAGGAGTTCTCGCTTGGATGTAAGAACTCCTGTAAGTTTTCTATGTCTCTATCATTAAGAATAGTTTCTATAATTTCACCATTATCCATACCATGACAATCGTATTTAGCCGTTAATATTTTCTTCATCTATATCACCAATATCAATATTTTGATTTTCAACGTATTTCCAAATAAATCCTCCAGCGGTCTTTTGTTGCCCATTAGCACATTTATACATTCCAAATACATCAATATGTAATTCATCTGCCGCTTGTTTTCCATAATCCCATTGACGAATAAAATTTCCATTTAAATCATATTGATTTATTTTCTTTGAACGAGGATTACCAATACCATTAACTTTTTCTGTTATCTTTTTCCTGTATTCTAAATCTTTCCATTTTCTTTTGTGTGATTCACTTAATTTCTTTCTAACATTATCTGATGCGGTCATTCCTTTATGAGCTTCACTTATTTTCTTTTTAGTTTCTTCTGTATGATGTTTGCCGTAAAATGGGTTTAATTCTCCAAATGGCGCCCCACCATCTCCACCAGGACTAGTGTTATATCCGTATTTTTTATTATTAGAATTATACTGTTTTATTAATTCTATCTCTATAATCTTTGCCTGATCCTCCGTAAGATTATTCTCAATAATCTTATGTTCAAAATTATCCCAGCCATATTTTTGTATAGCATTCCAAAAATGTTTTTGCCTTCGATATCCTTGTCCTTGTAATCCCCATCTACGAGAAGCATCGTTGCATGTAATGCCTATATATTTTTTATTGTTTATTTTATTAATGTGCATATACACACACCATTTTTTACCATTATTTTTTACTTCTTCCACAACTCTCAATCATAAGAGTTTTTATCGCATCTTTTGTTCTCTTAATTACTCCTTTCTTGATTAATCTGCAATGCATCTACAATATCTAAATAATCATCAATAATATCCAATATCATCTCTCTGTCGTTATCGTCCCTAAAGACGCACTCTCCACGACTTCTTGCTTCTTTAACTCTTGCAATAAATTCTTCTTCTGTTTCGTAAGAATATTTCATTTACATCACATCCATTAATTTTGTATTATACACTCATGTGGACTAATATAAAACATTCCGCTTCTGTAATCTGCATAAGCCACTTTTTTCTTCTGTTTATATATTTTGATATTGCTTCCATCGGCAATAGTCATCCAAATATATTTTACATTCTTTGAATACTTTGGATCGTTGACTCTATATTCCTGTCCAGGAGCAATAATATATTTATCAAAGTTTGCTTGTTTTTTATCAAATTCTATAAATGCCCCATAGTCACCAACAACAATACGAGTGTAGCCATTACATACTACTGTACCAGTTTTTGTACATAATACAGTATCCGAACCATCAATAATGAAACAATCTGGAAGATTATCAATATAAAACTGTCTATATTTTTCCGACAAGTCTTTTGGCAATGGTTTATACCCATATTTTTTCGAAAGCGTGGCTTCAATATCTAAAGTATTCATAAGCAACCTCCGTTATTATCTAGTTTTAATAAGCACTTACATTCCCACTCATGATCGGATTCTGATTGGCACGTTTTATTAGCGGCAGCATCATCAATAGGATTACACTTTGCTCTTTGTCCACGCTCTGGTGTCTTTTTATCACACTTCTTATCCCACTTTGAGCACCATCCACAAGGGGTTTCATACACACAATTTATTGTTCCCATCATAATTTTAAGCTCCTAAATAAATATAATATTCTAAGTCATAATTCTGATTAAATTCAACCTCATCTATATCACACATATCTCTATCTAAATCAAATGTGCGAACAGGAATATCGTCTCCATATTTATTGGCATACAATTCTAATTTTTCAATTAGCTCTCTAACTTTCACACCTGCACCCCATTCCATTTGTTAGCCCATTTATCAAACTCTGCAAGTTCTTCTTCTGTAGGCTCAGTTTTTTCTAGGCCATACATACACCCAGATTTAAAACAGCATCCCTCTAAATCTTCTCTCGTTTCAATCCAATGAGGACACTTTGTATCTGGAGCAGTACAACGTCCATGTCCATATTCACATAACATAATTAATCCCCTTTAATCTTCATAACATACTGAGTACATTTAGTGGAAGCTTTTATTGAGGCCATAGCCATACCCCACACTGCTCCCTGCTTAAAATCGCTATTTCCATGTTCGCAATTATTAATTAGTTTGTCGAGCTCATCTGAACCGATAAAATTTAAAAGCACATTGCTAAGTTCATTTACATCCACAAGAATCTTTTCCATTTTAATTACTCCTTCGGTAATTCAATATATGCCCAACGGTCTGTATCATTCGCTTTATGATATCCATTTTTCCACAGATTCCAATAGCCTCTAATGTAGAAAGCAACAAATACTTTCATACTTGATTGTTCTGTAATTCTATTAACTAATATATATTTATTTTCAATTGGTGTTTCACACATATTGTGCCAAATCATAATTAATTCCTCATTCATATACATATGGTTTAACATCAATAAGTTTCTCATCTATTCCTTTGGCACTTTTCATGTGAGCTCCACAATGTGGACAACGCTTATAATAATCTAGAAGTCTATCATAAGAATCATGTAAAGCAAACCAATTACAATTCGTACACCTAGCAATAACTTCTCCAGGGTCTGCCATATTGTTTTCAATAGCATAATCTCGAATCCAATATGCTTCAACGATTGGTTCAGCATCGGTTACTGGCTGTTTCTTCAAAAATTCTATAAATTCTTCTCTTGTTGGGCTGATATCATCCCACTCAAAGCCAAAATTCATGATCGTTCTGTCAAGGTTAATATATTCAGCCATTATAACTCCATTTCTCTACGCTGAGCATTTGCAAGCTCAAGCAAATCTCTTTTGCACTGAGCCACCTCTTCATCGGTAACGATGTCAAGCACAAACATAGCACGAGAGATAGCCTCCTTGAGCTCATCATCGTCTTCAATGCAAGTATAAACTTCGCCTAGAATATCAGCCGCTCTATCATTAGTCATTATTATTTTCCTCCTTCATATATGCTCCACATTCAGGACATCTCTTTGAATCCGAATATTCCTCAATACTCCAACCACCTTCTTAAATTCTTCAGGTGTCATAGTCTACCTCCAACTTCACTTGTGATCTTTTCGGCCATTGCTACTTCTTTTTCTGCTTGTTTGCGAAGATTGTCAATATCATTTTGAACAAGCTCTAAGACTCGTCTCTTGATTTGATTGTTTCCATAGTTCTTTTTATTTTTTCTTTGAATCTTACACCAATAATAAAATTTAACAAATGAAAAGAATTTAAATTTAATCTTAATATTATTTCCATCTTTTGCTTTTATAATAGCTACACTTATACTCTTACCTTTATAAATAATGTCATATCTGTCTGGGTTCAA
>OLYC01002421.1_pt1 | contig 11013 bp, 9 predicted proteins | sample 1674271 | NCBI WGS metagenome assembly OLYC01 (sample SAMEA103958154, study PRJEB25191) | human gut metagenome
TGCAGCAACCTCTCAGTCAGCCTTCGGCTGCCAGCTCCCCTGCAAGGGGAGCCTTGAGACACGAAAAGCCTCCCGTTCGGGAGGCTTTTCATATTTCTTATCCCGCGCAGCATTCCTTGATGACCGCGATGGCTTTTGCCAGCTGGTCCATGGGGATATTGAGGGCAGGGAGGAGGCGGAGCTTGTCTTTGGCCTTGATGACCAGCACGCCCTTTTCCCGGCAGGCGGCGATGATGTCCGCCGCGTTCTTTTCCGTCTGGATGCCGAGCATCAGCCCGAGGCCCGACACGCCGATGACGCCCTTCGCGCCCGTCAGCTCCTGTTTGATGTAGGCCGAGCGCGCCTGCACGCCCTGCAGCATCGCCTCGTCCAGCCGTTCGAGCACGTTGATCGCGCCCGCGCAGCAGACGGGGTTGCCGCCGAAGGTCGAGCCGTGCGTCCCGGCGCTCAGCACGTTCTGCACCTTCTCGCCCAGCAGCGTCGCGCCCAGCGGCAGACCGCCCGCGAGCCCCTTGGCCGTCGAGACGATGTCCGGCTGCACGCCGTAGGTCATATAGCCGTAGAGCATGCCGCTGCGCCCGTTGCCGATCTGCACCTCGTCGCAGATGAGCAGCAGATCGTTTTCCTGACACAGCTTCGCCGCGCCCTTGACATAGGCCTCGTCCAGCGGCATCACGCCGCCCTCGCCCTGCACGACCTCCATCATGACGGCTGCGCACTTGTTTTCCGCGATCAGCCGCGCAAGATCCGCCAGATCGTTCGGTTCGGCATAGACGAAGCCCTCCGTCAGCGGCAGGAAGTCGTGGTGGAACACATCCTGCCCCGTCGCGGCTAGCGTGGTGATGGTCCGGCCGTGGAAACTGTTTTTGAGCGTGATGATGGTGGAATATTCCTTGCCCTTCTTATCCTCCGACCATTTCCGGGCGGCCTTGATGGCGCACTCGTTCGCCTCCGCGCCGGAGTTGCCGAAGAAGACCTTCTTCATCCCGGTCTTCTCGCACAGCAGCTGCGCGAGCTTCGCGCAGGGCTCGGTGTAGTAAAGGTTCGAGATATGCTGCAGCGTCCCGAGCTGCTTCGTGACGGCCGCCATCCACTGCTCGTCGGCTACGCCGAAGATATCGACGGCAATGCCAGTGGACAGGTCGATGTACTCCTTGCCGTTCTCGTCCCAGACGAGCGAGCCCTTGCCCTTCACGATCGTGACGGGGAAGCGCGCATACGTGCCCGCGATATAGGTCTGGTCCAGCTTCTGAATGTCCATGATCCTTCCTCCTATCTGGTGAACATCGTGCCGATGCCTTCGTTGGTGAGCATTTCAATGAGGATCGCGTGCGGGACCCGCCCGTCGATGATGAACACGCGCCGCACGCCCCATTCGATCGCGTTCCGGCAGCATTCCGCCTTCGGGATCATGCCGCCCTGGATGACGCCGGAGGAGACGAGCTCAGGCAGCTCATCGATGCGGATGGCCGGGAGGAGCGTGGACGGATCGTCCTTGTTCTGCAGGATGCCCGCAATGTCCGTCATGGCGATCAGACTCTCCGCGCCGAGCGCGCCCGCGAGGCGCGCGGCCGCCGTGTCGGCGTTAATGTTGTAGATATTGCCCGCGTCGTCATAGCCGACCGTGGATACGACGGGGATATAGCCCTTGTCGATCACGTCCAGGATCGGCTGGACGTTCACGTCCGTGATCTCGCCGACATAGCCGAGCTCCGGCTTTTTGACCGTTGCCTTGAGCATGTGCCCGTCGAGGCCGGAAAGGCCGATGGCGCTGCCGCCCTTGAGCTCGATGAGGTTCACGAGCGTTTTGTTGATCTTCCCGGCCAGCACCATCAGCGCCACACCGACGGCTTCCTCGTCCGTGACCCGGACGCCGTCGACGAAAGCGCTCTTCTTTCCCATTTTTCCGAGCGTCTCCGTGATCTCCGGCCCGCCGCCGTGGACGAGCACGACCTTGACGCCGATGAGCTGCAGCAGGCAGATATCCCGGATGACCGAGTCCTTCAGATGCTCCGAGACCATGGCGTTGCCGCCGTATTTGACCACGACGATCTTGCCGCTGTAGTCCTGGATATACGGCAGCGCGTGGACCAGCACGCGCGCCCGCTGGGCATTGGAAATATCCATATCTTTCTCCTCCCGTTACGTCCGGTAATCGCCGTTGATCTTCACATAATCATAGGTCAGGTCGCAGCCCCAGGCCGTCGAGACCGCGCTGCCGCTGTGCAGGTCGATGAGGATCTCGATCTCGCTCTCAAGCAGGATCTTCTTGGCCTCTTCCTCGGAAAAATCGACGCCCGCGCCGTCCTTGCACACAAGGATCGTCCCGGCCTTCGAGGCAAACTGCACATCGATCCTGCTCACGTCGACCGGCGCGCCGGAATAGCCGATGGCACACAGCACCCGGCCCCAGTTGGCGTCCGCGCCGAACATGGCCGCCTTTGTGAGAGACGAGCAGATGACGCTCTTGGCGACGGTCTTGGCGATGTCCAGCGTCGCCGCGCCCGAGACCTTGCACTCGAGCAGCTTCGTCGCGCCCTCGCCGTCGCCCGCGATGCAGCGGCACAGATACACCGTCACGGTGTTGAGCGCCTGCATGAAGGCCGTGAAATCTTCGCCCTCCGCCGTGATCTCCGCGTTTCCGGCAAGGCCGTTGGCCAGGACTGTCACCATGTCGTTGGTCGACGTGTCGCCGTCGACGGAGACCATGTTGAACGTGTTGGCGATGTCGGTCGAGAGCGCCTTCTGCAGCATGGCAGGGGAGATGGCGCAGTCGGTCGTGATGAACACGAGCATCGTCGCCATATTGGGGTGGATCATGCCGGAGCCCTTGCAGATGCCGCCGATCCTGCATTCCTTGCCGCCCACAGTGAAGCTGACGGCGATCTCCTTGCGCTTGGTGTCGGTGGTCATGATGCCCTCGGCGGCCTCGGCCGAGTGCGGGCCGAGATTTTTGACCAGCTCCGGGATCCCGGCGGCGATGGGCGCGATATCGAGCGGCTGCCCGATGACGCCCGTCGAGGCCACGACGACGTCGGAGCTCTGGATCTGCAGGGCCTGGGCCAGCAGCTCGCTCATCTGCTCGGCGATCTCAATGCCGTTGGCGTTGCAGGTGTTGGCGTTGCCGCTGTTGCAGATGACGGCCTGTGCCTTGCCGTTGGCAAGATGCTGCTTCGTCACGACGAGCGGCGCACCCTTGACCAGATTCGTGGTGTAGACCGCTGCCGCGCTGGCCGGGACGCTGGAATAGATCAGCGCCAGATCCCGCTTCGTTTTATTCTTCCGGATGCCGCAGTGGACGCCCGCGGCCGTAAAGCCCTGCGCGGCGCACACGCCGCCTTCGATCGTTTTCATCTGTGTTTCCTCCCGCATTACAGTTCCAGACCCAGCGTTTTCTCCGCGCCGGTCACAAGATTCATACATTCCACGGCCGCGCCGGACGCGCCCTTGCCGAGGTTATCATAGACGGCCAGCAGGAGCATTCGCTCCTCATTGCCGGCCACGGCGATCTGCATGCTGTCCTTCCCGGCCAGCGCCGCGGCGGATAGAAAGCCGCCCGCGTCCGCCGCGTCGATGTAGGAGACGACCGGCCCCGTGTACAGTGCCTGATAGACCGCCCTGACGTCCTGCATCGAAGCGCCCGGCTTCAGCCACTGCGCAAACAGCGGGACCGTGACCTGCATGCCGCTGTAAAAGTCCGATACGACCGGGCAGAACACCGGCTCGCTGGCAAGCCCCGTCATCTGCTTCATTTCCTTCAGATGCTTGTGCGTCTGGCCGAGCGCGTACTGCCGCGGCGCGTCCAGCAGCGCGCTGCGCGCGGGCGCCTCATACTCCGCGATCATCTTCTTGCCGCCGCCCGAGTAGCCGGTCAGCGAATAGCAGCTGAGAAGCGCGTCCTTGTTCAGCAGTCCTGCTGCCACAAGGGGATGCACCAGCGCGATAAACCCGCTTGCGTGGCAGCCGGGCACGGCGATGCGCCTGGCCTGCCGGATGCGGGCCTCCTGCAGTGCGGAGAGCTCCGGAAAGCCGTAGCACCAGCCGGGAGCCGTGCGGTGCGCCGTCGAGGTGTCGAGCACAACAGTGTCCGGGTTTTCCACCCACGACGCCGCTTCCTCCGCCGCTGCGTCCGGCAGACACAAAAACGCGGCGTCTGCCTCGTTGAGCAGCTGCCTGCGGCGGCCTTCGTCCTTTCGCTCCGCTTCCGGAAGCGTCAGAAGCTGGATGTCGCTGCGCGCTTGCAGACGGTCGAAGATGCGCAGGCCGGTCGTCCCGGCGCTGCCGTCGATAAACACCTTTTTCATCGAGATCCCTCCACAGCCGGGGCCACCCGGCTCTTTGATGCGACTAATATACACCATAATGCATGATTATGCAAGTATTTTCTGCGAAATTTGAATACTTTGTTCTAATTATACATTACAGCGTGCATATCATGCATACGTTTGGACACTTTGACGCGCAAAAAAACCGCCCGCCGGAAAAAATCCGGCGGGCGGCTGTTTGCATGCGGAGACAGATATGCTATACTCAAAGAAAAAACCACAGGAGGCCACCTATGCTTCTGCAGAGTCTTCACACCCACAGCCTCTACGACGACGGACAGGACACGCTCGCGCGCATGGCGCAGAACGCCGAAGCCGCGGGCCTGGACGCCCTGGGCTTCAGCGGGCACAGCCCGCTTCCGTTCGCAAACGATTGGGCGATCGACCAGAGCTGTCTGGCAGATTATCTGCGCGAGGCGCGCAGCCTGCAGGCGGACTTTCGCGGCCGCTTTTCCCTCTACTGCGGGCTGGAGTGGGACAGCTGCTCGCCGCTGCCGGAGCAGAAGCTCGATTATCTGATCGGCTCCGTCCACTATTTTCCCGCCCTGCCGGACGGCACGCGCTTCACCGTCGACGGCAGCGCGCAGCTGCTGGCGCAGTGCGCGCAGGTGCAGTTCGGCGGCGACATGGCGGCGCAGGCCGACTGCTACTATGCGCTCGTCGCCCGCCTGGCAGAGGTCTCGCAGGTCGATATCGTCGGCCATTTTGACCTCATCACGAAGTTCGATGAGCCGCACACGCGCTATCCCATCGTCCCGCCCAGCGCACGCGCCGCGATGGAGCGGCTGATCCGGGCAGGGAAGATCTTCGAGATCAATACCGGTGCGATCAGCCGCGGCTACCGGCAGACGCCGTATCCCGCCGAGCCGCTTCTGCGCCTGCTGCGGGAGATGGACGGGAAGATCCTCTTCACCGCCGACGCCCACCGCGCCTGCGACGTCGCCTTCGGCTATGCCGAAGCCGTCGAGCTTGCCTGCCGCTGCGGCTTCGATACCTTCTGGCGTCTGACCGAGGAGGGCTTCGTCCCCGCGCCGCTGCATCGCGCCCTCACATAAAAAGCACCACGACCGCCCCGGCAGCCAGATCGCTGCCGGGGTCGTTTGCTGCTATGTAGTCAAATTTTCAAATTCCGTCAGGACTGCCGCTCAATCCGCGCTGCTCAGCGCCAGAAGATCCTCCAGCATCCGCGAGAGCTCTTTTCTGCTCAGCTCCTCCTGCACGCGCAGCTTCCCGTCCTTTTCCGTCAGCAGGTCAGAGGCATAGGCCCAGCGGACCGCATCCTCCGCGTCGGCGTCGATCTCGTCCGCGTCCGTGAACTGCGTCAGATCAACGTCCGCGCCTGCCTCGGTGTCCAGCCCCAGCTGCTTTGCCATCTGATAGAGCGTCTTTGCCGCCTCCTGCCGCGTCAGCGGCGTGTCGGGATTGTAATCGGGCAGGGGAGCGGCTTCTTCGTCCGAAGCCTGCGTCCAGTGCGCGTAGAGCGTCGTATCCGCCGTCAGATGCAGCGGCTGCTGCGTGTCGACGGGTTCCTCGTCTTCCGTGTACCAGCCGTCAAAGGCGGCGTCTTCCCGTTCGGGGTCGTTGACATACAGATCCGCAAGGCTCTTGCCCTGTTCCGCCTCCAGCGTGACGGGCTCGTCATTCTCGTCCGTCACGAGCGTGAGGGTATAGACGGCCTCCTGCAGCTGCAGGTCCGTAAAGCCGTTTTCATGCACGGCGCTGATGCAGAGCGTCGGATCGTCGCTCGTAAAGTTCTCCGAGAAATCATCCGCGTAGCCGGTCAAAACGGCCTGCTCCGCCTGGCCGCTGACGCCGACGCGTGCCTGCTTGTCAAGACCCAGCGCGCCGATCGTTACCGTGCCGGTCTCATCCAGCCAAAGGTTGTTCTGCGCGTCCTGCGCGCGGTTGCCGGTGAGGTTCGTCGTGCCGCAGAGCTCCAGTTCGCCCGCGCAGTACACGCCGCCGCCCAGGATCTGCCGCTCCGAAGCCTTCATTTCGCCCGTCAGCCGGTTGCCCGCGATGACGCAGCTGTCGATCACGGCCTTCGCGTGCGCTGCGATGACAACGCCCGCGCCGTACCGGCCCTCGTTGTCGATGATATTGACGCCGGACAGATACAGCTGGTTATAGTCGCCCACGCTGATGGCTCCGGCCGTCGCGCCGGTGATGCGGCCGCCCGTGAGCGCGTTTTTCTCGTTCGCCGCGATATAGGCCTCCTGCCAGGCAAAGCTCCCGTCGTCAAAGATCAGCTCACCGGCCTCGCCGACATAGTAGTTGCTCGAGGTCCCGGCCCCGTTGCAGTCCGTGATGGTCAGCACCGAGGGCTCCGCCCCTTCGTCGCTGACGGCAAGGTAAATGATGCAGCCCTCCGCGCCGTCTGCGAGCGAGAGGGAATAGCCGTTCAGGCAGAGCGTCACCTGCACGCCGTTTTTCGCCACACACAGCGGCTCGTCCAGCGTCCAGTCCTCCGTCAGATAGTAGCAGCCGCTTTCCAGCTGCCCGCCGCGCACCGTCAGCGGCTCGAAAGCCGGTTCCTCACAGGCGTCCTCGCGGTTGACTGCGTGGATGTGCGTGCCGTCCGCCGGCGCTTCCTCTGCGGCCGCATCCGTTTCTGCCGCCGCATCCTGCTCCGGCTGTTCGGCAGTTTCCGTGTTTGCTTCTGCCGCAGCCGCATCGGGCTGTGTCCCGTCGGCGGGCGCAGCTTCCGCTTCTGCGACCGTGTCCGCCGCCTCCTGCGCGGGCTGCTCTGCGGTCTGATCGTCCGCCGCGGCCGCGCACACGCTGCACAGCCCCACGACGAGCGCCAGGATCAGCACCAGGCTGAGCCATCTTTGTTTCTTCATGTCCTTCTCCTCCTGTGGTTGGAGTATTATGTTTACCAAAAGAGTACCATATTTGCGCTGTATTTTCAACGTTTTTCTCCGGTTTTAAGCAAATATTAAACTTTTTTCTGCCAACATCACCATATATGGGCCAAAACCTCCCGCCTTCCGCAACATCTTGTTTTCCGTTGACAGGCCCGTCCTCCGCACACTATAATATCTTCTGGCATTTCACAGAAAGAAGGCGTCCGGATGGATCAGAAAAACGCGTTTCTCGGCACGGAGCCGATCGGCAGACTCCTGTTCCGGCTGGCGATCCCGACGGTGATCGCGCAGCTCGTCAATATGCTCTATAATATTGTAGACCGCATCTACATCGGCCACATGCCGCAGGTCGGCAGCCTGGCCCTGACCGGTCTTGGCGTCTGCACGCCGATCATCCTGATCGTGTCGGCCTTCGCTGCGCTCGTCGCCTCAGGCGCCGCGCCGCGCGCGTCCATCAGCATGGGTAAGGGCGATCTGCAGACGGCCGAGAAGATGCTCGGCGGCTGCTTCTCCCTGCAGCTTGGCATCTCTGCCGTCCTGACCGCGGTGCTTCTCATCTGGAACCGCGATCTGCTTCTTGCCTTCGGCGCGAGCGGGCAGACCATCGATTATGCCGCCGACTATATGCAGATCTACGCCATCGGCACCGTCTTCGTCCAGCTGACGCTCGGCATGAACGCGTTCATCACCGCCCAGGGCTTTGCGCGGGAGGGGATGCTCACCGTGCTGATCGGCGCCGTGTGCAATATCGTGCTCGATCCAATCCTGATCTTCAAGCTCGGCATGGGTGTGCGCGGCGCTGCGCTGGCGACCATCGTCTCGCAGGGCGTGTCGTGCCTGTGGGTCGTGCTGTTCCTGTTCAGCAAAAAAAGCGTCCTGAAGCTGCGCGTGCAGAACTTCCTGCAGAGCCCGCGGCTCATCCTGCCCTGCGTGGGCCTCGGCACGGCGACGTTTATCATGCAGGCGAGCGAGAGCGTGCTCTCCGTCTGCTTCAATTCCTCGCTGGCCCGCTACGGCGGCGATATCGCCGTCGGCGCCATGACCATCCTCACGAGCGTCATGCAGTTTGCGCTCCTGCCCCTGCAGGGGATCTCGCAGGGCGCGCAGCCGATCCTGAGCTATAACTACGGCGCGAAAAACGTCGAGCGCGTCAGAAAGACCTTCCGCGTGCTCCTGACCGTCTGCCTGACGTATTCCGCGCTGATCTGGGCGTTTGTCATGCTTTGCCCGCGCGTGTTCGCCGGGATCTTCACGCCGGACGCCGAACTGATCGAATTCACCGGCCGCGCCCTTCGCATCTACTGCGCGGTGCTGGCGATCTTCGGCATCCAGCAGGCCTGCCAGATCACCTTCGTCTCCATCGGCAAGGCCGTCTGCTCCATCATCGTAGCCGTCATGCGCAAATTCGTCCTGCTCATCCCGCTGATCTACCTGCTGCCGCACCTCGTCCCGGATCCGACCCTGGGCGTCTACCTGGCCGAGCCCGTCGCCGATACCCTCGCCGTGACCTTCACCTCCATCCTCTTCTCCCACCAATTCCGCAAAGCCCTCCGCACCCTCGAATCGGAACGCAGCGCGTAAAAGAGAAAAAGGCCCGCCGCGCAGCAGCACGGCGGGTCTTGGTTTATTCCTCCGGTTTATCGTCCTCATCCGGCGTTTTTTTATGCGCCTGTTCGATCGTATGGATCAGGAAGGCGCCCATTGCGGCGATCGCGCCGACGATGCCCCAGCCGGAGCTGTTTGCCGCCGATGCGCCGATCAGTTCGAGCAGGAAGCTGAAGGCCAGCGTGCCTGCCAATGCCCAAATCGCCATATCCGTACCTCCCAGTTATCTTTTTCTCAGGATAGCACACGGGGCCGGGAAAAGCAAGGCGTCAGGCTTCCAGCTTGTACTTTTCCTCAAACGCGTTATACTGGAGCAAGAATTCGTTGCTGCCGGATTTGACGTCGCCGAGATACTTGTGCAGGTCGATGCGCTCGTTCTTCATATCAAGCAGACAGCCCGCGATGTTCGAGCAGTGGTCGGATACGCGCTCGAGGTTCGTCAGCAGGTCGGAGAGCACGAAGCCCGCAGCCAGCGAGCATTCGCCGCGCTGGAGTCTGGCGATGTGGTTCGTGCGCAGCTCGTCCTTGAGCTTGTCGATGACCTGCTCGAGCGGCTCGACCTGCCGCGCCAGCGCCAGATCGTCCTGCAGGAATGCGCGGCTCGTCAGATCGACGATCTCGCCGACCGCGTCCAGCATGGTCTGCAGCTCCTTCTGCGCCGGCGGCGTGAACGAGACGCCCTTCTCCTTCAGCTCCTCGGCGGATTCGATGATGTTGACGGCGTGGTCCGCGACGCGCTCGAAATCGCCGATCAGATGCAGCAGCATCGACGACTCTACGCTGTCCTGCTCGCTCATCGGCTGCGTGGCCAGATGCACGAGGAAGGTGCCGAGCGTGTCCTCATACCGGTCGGTGTCGTCCTCACGCCTGCGGACCGAGGCGGCCAGCTCCGGCGTGAAGTGCAGCACGGCCTGCAGACTCTCATGCAGCGCCAGCTCCGCGTCGGCGGCCATGCGCTTGGTCAGCTCCTCGCTCTTGACGAGCGCGATGGCCGGCGTGGCGAACAGACGCTCGTCCAGCACGGCGGCGGTATCGGGGTGATCCGTCTCCGGGATCAGCCGGTACGACAGCTTTTCCAGCAGCCCGCAGCACGGCAGCAGCATCAGCGTGCACAGCACATTGAAGATCGAGTGGATGACCGCGATCTGGAACGTGTCGATCGGCTGGTCAACAAAGGAGAAGTGCAGCAGCAGATTTGCCGCCTCAAACACCGTCAGCCAGACGACCGTGCCGATGATATTGAAGCTCAGATGCACGACGGCGGCCCGGCGGGCATTTTTATTCGTGCCGACGGACGAGAGCATCGCCGTCACGCAGGTGCCGATGTTCTGGCCCATGATGATGGGGATCGCCGCGCCATAGCTGACCGCGCCGGTCGACGAGAGCGCCTGCAGGATACCGACCGAGGCGGACGAGGACTGCACGATGCCGGTCAGAATCGCACCGGCCAGCACACCGAGAATGGGATTGGAGAACATCAGGAAGAACTTCGTGAAGTTCGGGTCGTTGCGCAGGCCCGAGACCGAGCCGGACAGCGACTCCATGCCGAACATCAGCGTCGCAAAGCCGAGCAGGATGAGGCCCGTGTCCTTTTTCTTGCCCTTGCCGGTCAGATACAGAATGATGCCGATCACGGCCAGCACCGGCGTGAACGACGACGGCTTCAGCAGCTGCAGAAACAGGCTGTCGCCGCTGATGCCGGACAGCGACAGCAGCCACGCCGTGACCGTCGTGCCGATGTTCGCGCCCATGATCACCGGGATCGACTGCCGCAGGCTCAGAAGCCCGGAGTTGACAAAGCCGACCACCATGACCGTCGTCGCCGACGACGACTGGATCACCGCCGTCACGGCGAGGCCCGTCAGCAGGCCGGAAAACCGTCCGCTCGTCAGCTTCGCCAGAATGGCCTTCAGCGAGCCGCCCGCCCGCTTTTCCAGCGCCGTCCCCATCACGCTCATGCCAAACAGGAACAGGCTCAGCGAGCCGAGCATGGTCAAAAAGTCAAAAATCGTCATTTCACAAAGATCCCTTTCCGTATTTCTCTTGTGTTCTGACCCTACTATAAATTTAAAATGTCAAAAGCGCGTGCATGCCCGTGTTAAATCTTCGTGAGATTTCTCCGTGGATGTTAAATCCATCGAAAATCCGTGTAAAACAGCTGCCAAAAAGGAAAGCCGGGCTTCCCTCTGGGTGGGGAAGCCCGGGTTTGCTTATTT
>OLYC01002426.1_pt1 | contig 11003 bp, 10 predicted proteins | sample 1674271 | NCBI WGS metagenome assembly OLYC01 (sample SAMEA103958154, study PRJEB25191) | human gut metagenome
CCTGCGGTTCGTCCACGAGCCCGCCACGCTGCGGTTCTTCACCGGCGTGCTGAAGGCCATCGGCGACTGGCCGGAGAAGCTGGCCGCGGCGTACAGAGCCGATTTTGGGGATGAACAATGATAAAAAAAGGATGCAAGCTCTCGCTTGCATCCTTTTTTTATACAATATCATACAGCACCCGCAGGTCGTCGATCTCGTAGTCGACGCGGAGATCGGCAGGACGCGGGGTGTGCTTGGGGTTGTACCAGCAGCAGGGCAGGCCGTAGTTGTTGGCGCCCCGGATGTCGCTGGAGATGCTGTCGCCGATCACCAGGCAGTTGTCCTTTGTGATGCCGTCGATGTGGGCGAACACATAGTCAAAATACGCCGTGGAGGGCTTGGCCGCGCCCGCCTCCTCGCTGATGAAGGCGGCGGTGATGTCGGGGACGATGGGGCTTTTCGCCAGACGGCCGCGCTGGACGGAGGCCACCGCGTTGGTGACCAGATACAGCTTGTGGCTGCGGGCCAGGGTATGGCACACCTCCTCGGCGTAGGGCAGCATGAAAGCGCACTGGCCCAGGGTGGCGAGGTGCAGGGCGTTGCAGCCCTCTGCGTCCCGGTCAAGGCCCATGGCCGCCAGGAAGTTGCGGAAACGCTGCACCACAATGAACTCCTTGGTATATTCGCCCCGGTCAAAGGCGGCCCACATCTCGTTATTGCAGCGCTCGTAGAGCGCAAACGTCTCGTCGCTGTCGGGGATATCGAACTGGCGGCAGACGGCGTGGAATGCCTCCTGATTGGCCCGGTCGAAGTTGAACAGAGTATTATCCGCGTCGAATAGTAAGTAGGGATATTTCATATAGGTATGTCCTTACACAAACAGATCGTTTTCCGCCGGGCGGGCGTAGACCTCCTCCAGCTCGCTCTTGTGGTAGAGATAGCCGGGATCGTCGTAGTATTTGGCCCCGGTGGGACAGCCCTTGACGCAGGCGCAGCACTTGATGCAGATGCCGGGCACCTGGGACGGGTCGTTGGGGTCGATGCTGCCCATGGGACAGTGGGCGGCGCACCAGCCGCAGCCGCTGCACTTGGTCATGTCCGTCTTGGGCTTCACCTTCAGGATATTGATGGGGTTCCCGTGGCGGTCACGGGGCGTATAGTAGGGCCGGATGGGGTCGCAGCCGCCCACGGTGACGGGAGTGGTGTCCCCTGCCGCCAGCTTGGCGGCGATACGGTCGGCGAAACCGTCCATCTCCGCCATGTCGGCATCGTTGGGACGGCCCGCGCCCAGCGTGCGGGAGAAGCTGTGCTCTCCCACAAAGGCCGCGCCCGCCACGCAGGCAAAGCCATCGGCTGCCAGCAGCTTCGATAGCTCCATCAGGGCATCGTCATAGTTCCGGTTGCCGAACAGCACCACCGGAACGGCCAATGCACCTGCACCGCGTACCATATCCCGCAGATAGGGCATCAGCAGATTGGGCACGCGGCCCGCGTAGGTGGGACAGCCCACCACCGCCAGATTGCCCGCCGGGATGGTCAGTTCCTTCTTCCGCACCTCCGGCAGGGTATAGCTATACTCGGTGTAGGCCGCGCCCAGCCTGTCCGCCAGACGGCGGGCAATGCGGCGGACGGTCTTTTCCGTGGTGCCGGTGCCGCTGAAATACACGGCGTGAACGGCGGCAATGGACATGGTGACCCCTCCTTCTCTCACACGGGCCGTCAGACCTGAAAGTCCTCCGGCGACAGCTTGGACGTATTCAACTCCGCGGGCCGGGGCGGCACGCGGCGCAGGGGATCGTAGCGGAAGGCGGGACAGCTCTCCGTATCCTCCACCACGCCCCGCTTGACGCAGGCTATATGCTCCGCGTCAATGCGGCTACCCCGGGCACAGTAGGCGCAGCGGGGCTCGATATTCTTCCGGAACAGCTTCATGGTTCCCTCCCTCTCTCTTGCCGGTCTTACAGGCTGTACAGTCTGATCTGGCCGTCCTCGGCGGTGGCCTTCAGCTGGGTGACAGGATGCTCGAAGGCGTCGATGATCAGGTTGGCCATGGGGTCCTCCAGCTCCTTCTGGATGCAGCGGCGCAGGTTCCGTGCGCCGTAGGCGGCGGAATAGGACTTCTTCACCAGCACGTCCACCACGCCGTCGTCGTACAGAAACCCGAAGCCCTTGTCGGCCAGGGAGGTCTTCAGTTCGTCCAGCATGATGCGGGCGATATCCCGGAAGTTCTCCTCAGTGAGCTGGTGGAAATAGATGACCTCGTCCACACGGTTGATGAACTCCGGCCGCAGGAAGTCCCGCAGGGCCTTCATGACCCGCTCCTTGCCCTGATCACCGGCGGACTTATCAAAGCCCACCGAACCGGCGGCCTTGTCGGAGCCGGCGTTGGAGGTCATGACGATGACCGTATTCTCGAAATTCACCTTGCGGCCATGGGCGTCGGTGATCTGGCCGTCGTCCAGAATTTGCAGCAGCACGTTCAGCACGTCGGGATGGGCCTTCTCGATCTCGTCGAACAGCACCACGGAGTAGGGCTTGCGGCGGATCTTCTCCGTCAGCTGGCCCGCCTCGTCATAGCCCACATAGCCGGGAGGGCTGCCCACGATGCGGGACACGGAGTGCTTCTCCATAAACTCGGACATATCCAGCCGGATCAGGCTCTCCGGCGCGTTAAAGAGGTCGTCGGCCAGCTGCTTCACCAGCTCGGTCTTGCCCACGCCGGTGCTGCCCACGAAAATGAAGCTGACGGGCTTGTGCTTGGGGCTGATGCCCACCCGGTTGCGGCGGATGGCGGCGGCCACGGCGGCCACGGCCTCGTCCTGGCCCACGATATGCTTCTTCAGGCGGCTCTCCAACTGGCTCAGCCGCTGGAATTCCTCCTCCTTGATCTTGCTGGCGGGGATCTTCGTCCACATCTCGATGACGCGGGCGATGTTGTCCATGGTCAGAGTGGGCGTGCCCTTTGCCTTGATGGCCTCCAGCTCCTGCTGCAATCTGATCTGCTCGCTGCGCAGCTGGGCGATGCGGGCATAGCGCTGATCCATCTGCTCCGGGGTCTGCTCCTCCTCCGGCGTCTCCGAGGACAGGGTCTCCTGCTCGGTGGCGATGGTGGAAAGCTGCTGCTCCAGCTCCATGCGGCGGTTGATGTCCGCGTCGTGAAGGTTCATGTCGGAGCAGGCCTCGTCGATGAGATCGATGGCCTTGTCGGGCAGATACCGGTCGGTGATATACCGCTCGGACAACTGCACCGCCTGGCGCAGCACGCCGTCGGGGATGGACACGCCGTGGAACTGCTCGTAGTAGTGGGCGATGCCGCGGAGGATCTTCAGGGTATCCTCGATATTGGGCTCGTTGACGGTCACCGGCTGGAAGCGGCGCTCCAGGGCGGTGTCCTTTTCGATGTGCTTGCGGTACTCGTTGAAGGTGGTGGCGCCGATCACCTGGATCTCGCCGCGGCTGAGAGCGGGCTTCAGGATATTGGCGGCGTTCATGCTGCCCTCGGCGTCGCCCGCGCCCACGATGTTGTGGACCTCGTCGATGACCAGGATGATATTCCCGGCTTTGCGAATTTCCTCAATGAGGCCCTTCATGCGGCTCTCGAACTGGCCGCGGAACTGGGTGCCCGCCACCAGGGCCGTCAGGTCAAGGAGATAGACCTCCTTATTGCGCAGCTTGAAGGGCACCTCCCCGGCGGCGATGCGCTGGGCCAGTCCCTCGGCAATGGCGGTCTTGCCCACGCCGGGCTCACCGATGAGGCAGGGGTTGTTCTTCTGGCGGCGGTTCAGGATCTGCACCACCCGCTCGATCTCCTGCTCGCGGCCGATGACGGCGTCCAGCTTGCCCTGCCGGGCCCGCTGGCTGAGGTTGATGCAGTAGTTGTCCAGAAACTTCCGCTTTTTCTCGGTCTTGCGGCCGCCGCCGTTGTTGGGGGCGGCGCTGCCCTCGCCGGAGGGCTGCTGGGGCTGGGCGGGGGGATTGCCGTTATTGCCGAACAGGCGGTTCAGGAAGGGGAAGGTGGCGGTCTTGCCGCTCTCCTCGTCGTCCTCGTCGCCGTCCTCGGCCTCGGGCAGCTCCTCCGCGCCGCCGAAGGCCTGCATCATCTCGTTGGAGATGTTGTCCAGATCCTCCGGCGTGATGCCCATGCGCTTCATCATCTCGTCCACCTGAGGCAGGCCCAGTTGGGCGGCGCACTTCAGGCACAGGCCCTCGTTGACCTGCTCGTTCTTCTCGTTGAGGCGGGAGATGAACACCACCGCCACGTTTTTCTTACATCTTGAACAAAGGGTAGGCTGCATATGGTTCCTCCAAATCAGAAACTGGCGTAAGCGTTTTGTGCCCATAGCCAATAGAATTGCGGTTTTTGGGGTGATTTTCGCGCTGATCGCAATAGGTCCGATAATCGTCCGTAGGGGCCGGCGTCCTCGACGGCCCGCCGTAAATGCGGCGCACCATCGGTAGAAATCCGTAGGGGCGACCCTCGCGGTCGCTCAACAAAGGGTATTTCGCGCTCCGGCGCGAGGTACTTTTGGCCGCTGTCCCAAAAGTACCCAAAAGGACAGCTTAAACCTGCGGTTTAAGGATCCGCTCGCGCTGTTTCCGGTGCAAATTTTCAACCGTTCACCACGCGTTCGCAGAACACGGTTGATTTCGCTGCGTATGACGCATTGGCCTTCGTTTTGCGCCGCTGCCGCTGATCGTATCAACGGCAGAATCACATGCGTTGTTCGCGGCGCACCATCGGTAGAAATCCGTAGGGGCCGATGCCCACATCGGCCCGCCGTATCACGCAGCGGGTTCTTATCACCGTCCGTAGGGGCCGGCGTCCTCGACGGCCCGCACGGTATACGACGGCATTTTCGGTAAACGACGGGGCGTCGGGGACGCCGCCCCCTACAACGATGGGGCGTACCCCTTATGTTTTTCTCCCACGCTCGCTCACCACAGCATGGCGATCAGATCCATGGGGCTGTGCTGGGCGAAATATTGCAGAAGGTGCGTCTTTTGCAGGGTGGCGGCGTCCACCAGTCCTGTCCACTGCACCACGCTGGCGGCGGCGAACATCACCAGTATGCCCAGGCACAACCCCAGGGCCGCGCCGCCCAGGCGGTTCAGAAAGCCCAGCACCGGGGCACGGGCCGCCAGCTGCAATGGGCTTGTGATCAGCCGCAGCAGCAGCGACAGAAGCAGAAACGACACCACGAACAGCACGCCGTACACCAGCGACCGCACCAGCCCGGTGACGGCGCCCTCCAGCAGGTTTTTGCCCGCCTCCACGGCGCTGTCCATGGCTCTCTTGGCGATGCCGGTGATGGCGTCAAAGTCCACCAGTCCGGCCAGCGCCTCATTGTCGGACGCGGCGGCGGCCGTGACGGCCTCCTGGCTGTGTCCGTCGGTCAGCCGGTCCAGGATACGCTCCTGCACCCGGGGCGTCACCCAATCGGTGACCGGGTCAGCCAGCAGATTGGCCACGATGCCGCTGCCCACCAGGGCCACCGCCAGGATCACCACGCTCAGCAGGCTGCTGACGAAGCCCCGGCTGCCGCCGATCACCAGGCACAGCAGCAGGATCGCCGCGATGACCACATCTAATATCAGGGAAACACTCATAAAAACTCCTTTTGCCCTTACGGCAGATACAGCGAAGCGCCGGCGGCGCCCGCCAGAACGGCGCTGCCGTCCTCACGCATCAGGACGGCCCGCGCCTCGCTGACGTCGGGCAGCGTGGCTACCTCCGTCAGGTACTTGTCATAGATGGTCAGCCGGTCGCTGAACAGCACCGCCACATAGCGGCCCGCGGTGGACATATCCAGCACCTCGCCGTCAATGTCGCAGCCGCCCAGCTCGTTGCCGTCGTTGTCCACGGTGATCAGGCTGGCAAAGCCGCCGGACTTATACCGGCTGAGAAGCAGCGCCGCCCAGTCGCCGTCGCCGGTGGCGCAGCGGCGCAGATACTGGCCGCCGTAGGAATAGCTGGAGCGCAGCGCGCCGTCGGTATCCAGCAGATAGAGCCCCTGCTCCGACACGGCGCAGAAGGACTTCTGCATGGTCTCCAGGGCGTAGACCGCGCCGCCGTTGATGGCGGTGGCGGCCACCTCCTTATCGCTGTTGGTGCGGTACAGCACCAGGAAGCTCTGGAAGCCGCCATCCTCCTGTCCCATGGTCACCGCCGCCAGCGTGCGGTCATCCCGGCCCAGGGCGGCGGTCATGACGAACCGCTGGGCGGAGAGATAGGTAAACACCGCCGTGCCGCTGCTGTCCCACACGGTGACAGCGGCCTTGGCGCCGCTTTTATTATAGGTAGCGGTCACATAGCCGTGAGGGTTGACGGTGACGGAGAGCAGCTCGCCCTCGGTCTCCTGCTGCCAGCGCAGGCCCTTGCTGTCCAGGGCGTACAGCACTGTGCCGCCGATGTCATAGGCCACGGCCACGTCGCCGCCGGACACCAGATCCGGGTGCAGGAAGCGGACGCTGTTCTGATACAGCACCTGGCTGCGCTCGTCCAGCACCCGCACCTGATTGGCGGCCACCGTCACCAGGCTGCCGTTCAGGGCGGCAAAGCGGCTGGTGGCGTCATTTTCATAGTAATAGAGCTTGGCGCAGCCGGTCTCGTCCTTTTCGGCCCGGGCATAGATGATGCTGCGGCGCAGGCCGTCAAAGCTGTTGGCGTCCCACAGCACCGCGGCGGCCACCACGCCCAGCACGATCACCACCGCCAGCGTCAGCCACAGCCATTTGCGGGGCTTTTTTCGCTGCTCCACACGGCGGGGCTGCTCCTCCTGCACGTCGCCGGGCTGGAAATCATAAATTTTTTGGGTGTCTCTTTTCATGGTCTCCCTCCCTTTCACGGTGGATGTCAGCGTTCCAGGCGTTCGTCGTCGTACCAGACGCGGGTCAGATACAGGCCGCCCGGCGGCGCCGTCGGTCCCGCCAGGGTGCGGTTGCCGCTGTCGAGAATGACGGGGATATCCTCCGGCGTCAGCTTCCCCTCGGCGGCGTACAGCACGGTGCCGGTGATGGCCCGTACCATATTATACAAAAATCCGTCGGCGCATACCTTCAGCTCCAGCAGCTCCCCGCTGCGGGTGACCCGGCAGTAGTAGATGGTGCGCACTGTGCTGCGGACATTGGTGCCCACAGAGCGGACGGCGGCGAAATCGTGGGTGCCCTCGAACATCCGGGCGGTGCGGTCCATCACCGCCTCGTCCAGCTTCTTGGGATAGAAATAGGCGCGGTTGACATAAAACGGGTTCTTGATGCGGGAGTTATAGATGCGGTAGGTGTATTCCTTCTTGACGCAGGAGCCGATGGCGTTGAAATCGTCCGCCACCTCAAAGGCGGCCTTGACGGCGATATCCTCCGGGATATGGGTATTGACGGCAAAGGGCAGGCGATCCAGCGGAATGCGGGAATCGGTGCGGAAATTGGCCACGTAATGCTCGGCGTGGACACCGGCGTCGGTGCGGCCGCAGCCGGTCAGCTTCACCGGATGGCCGCAGACCATGCTGAGACCGCGCTCCAGCGTCTGGGCCACGGAGACCTCCGTTTTCTGCACCTGCCAGCCGTGGTAGGCGCTGCCGTTATACATCAATGTCAGGGCGATATTGCGCATAGGTTCTCCTTATGGGGTGGGGTGGCAGAGGTAATGGCTCATTGCCTCCCTCTGACGAGGCATCCCAGTGCGCACACTGGGGCGTGCAGAGCTGAGGTGGCGAGCGTAAGCGAGACGGAGGGAGAGACAAAAGCGCAAAAAGTCTGACAAACGCCGTTCTCTCCCCCAGTCACCTTCGGTGACAGCCCCCTCGTCAGAGGGGGCCTTTGAAAGGTGCGGCGCATTATCGGTGGTCGGGTGTAGGGGCGTTTTCCGAAATGCCGTGTCTCTCTGACTCACAGTCCCAGGTGCTTCAAAACGATGATGCCCACGGTAAAGGCAAGGAAAGCGACCAGCGCCAGATAATCGGCTGTCTTATAGCGCAGGACGTGGAGGGCGGTGCGGCCCTCGCCGCCGTGGTAGCAGCGGCACTCCATGGCCGTGGCCAGCTCGTCGGCACGGCGGAAGGCGCTGATGAACAGGGGCACCAGAATGGGCACCAGGGCCTTGGCCCGCTGGAAGATATTGCCGGACTCGAAGTCCGCGCCCCGGGCCTTCTGGGCGGACATGATCTTGTCCGTCTCCTCGATCAGGGTAGGGATGAAGCGCAGGGCAATGGACATCATCATGGACAGCTCGTGAATGGGCATTTTCAGCTTCTTCAGCGGAGACAGCAGATGCTCCAGGGCGTCGGTCAGGCTGATGGGGCTGGTGGTATAGGTCAGAAGGAAGGTGCCCATGATCAGCATGATGATCCGCAGCACCATGGCGATGGCGGAGCGGATGCCCTCGTAGGTGATGTGGCGCAGGAGCCACACATCCGCCACCGGCGTGCCGCCGGAGAAGAACAGGTTCATGATGGCGGTGAAGGCCACGATGATATAGACCGGCTTCAGACCGCGGGTCAGGGCCTTATAGTGTACCTTGGAAATCAGGATGCAGGTGATCAGCACCACCGCCACAATGGCGTAGGTCAGGACGCTTTTGGCGTTGAACAGGGCCACGATATACAGGATCACGCACAGCAGCTTGGTGCGGGGATCCAGCCGGTGGATCAGGGTATTGCCGGGGAAATACTGGCCCAGGGTGATGTCCTTCAGCATAGGCTGCTGCCCCCTTTCAGGGCGAGGAGCTGCGCACGCAGCGCCTCCATCGTATAGACCGCCGGGTCGATGGCCACGCCCTTTTCATGGAGGGCGTGGGCGATCTTGGTGACCTGGGGCACGTCAAGGCCGATGGACTCCAGCTCACGGGCGCGGGTGAACACCTCCGCCGGGCTGCCCTGCATGCAGACGCCGCCCTTGTCCAGCACGATGATGCGCTGGGCGTTGCGGGCGATCTCCTCCATGCTGTGGCTGACCAGCACCACGGTGCTGCGGCGCTGGGTGTGATAGCTGCGCAGAAGGGCGAGGATATCCTCGCAGCCCCGGGGGTCAAGGCCCGCGGTGGGCTCGTCCAGGATCAGCACCTCCGGCTCCATGGCCATGACGCCGGCGATGGCCACGCGGCGCTTCTGGCCGCCGGACAGGGCGAAGGGGGACTTCTCCAGCACGTCGGCGCTGAGACCTACGGCCTGCACCGACTGGCGGACACGGCGGTCGATCTCCCCGTCGTCAAGCCCCATGTTTTTGGGGCCGAAGGCCACGTCCTTATAGACCGTCTCCTCGAAAAGCTGATACTCCGGATACTGGAACACCAGCCCCACATGGAAGCGCACCTGACGGATCTGCTTGGGGTCGGCCCAGATATCCTGCCCGTTCAGGTAGATGTGGCCGTCCGTAGGCTTCAAAAGGCCGTTGAGGTGCTGGATGAGGGTGGATTTGCCGCTGCCGGTATGGCCGATGACGCCCAGAAACTCGCCTGGCAGAATGTCCAGCGACATATCCTTGACGGCGCTGCGCTGGAAGGGCGTTCCGGCGCTATAGGTATGTGTCAGATGATCGACACGAATGATGGGTTCCAATGTTGGGTTCCTCGTTTCATTTATTTTGCTGAAAGCCGCATTCCAAAGGCTCCCCTGTGTAAGGGGAGCTGTCAGCCGTAAGGCTGACTGAGGGGTTGTCCTATGTGGGCTATACGCTCCGTTGACGGGCGACCGCAAGGGTCGCCCCTACGACAATCCCTCCGGCGCTTCACGCCACCTCCCTTTACACAAGGGAGGCATTAAAAGTACGACTACCAGAAAAGCGGTTATCGCAGGGCTTTGCAGATGGCATCGGCGCACTCGTCTACCGTCAGGGCGTCCAGCGGCACGTCCATGCCGCCCTGACGCAGGCCGTACAGCAGCTCCACCGTGTCGGGAGCGGCAAGCCCCATGGCGCGGAGCGCTTCCACCTGGGTGAACACCTCCGCCGGAGCACCGTCTATCACCAGCTTGCCGTCGTTCATGACGATGAGACGGTCGGCGTCCATGGCCTCGTCCATATGGTGGGTGATGAGCACCACGGTGATGCCCCGCTCTTGATTTAACGCGCGGATGGCGGAGAGCACCTCGCGCCGTCCGGCAGGGTCCAGCATGGCGGTGGCCTCGTCCAGCACGATACACTCCGGGGCCATGGCGATGACACCGGCGATGGCTACCCGCTGCTTCTGTCCGCCGGAGAGAAGATGGGGTGCATGGCGGGTGAATTCCGCCATGCCCACCGCCGCCAGCGCGTCATCCACGCGGCGGCGAATTTCCTCGCTGGGAACGCCCAGATTCTCCGGGGCGAAGGCCACGTCCTCCTCCACCACGTTGGCAACGATCTGGTTATCCGGGTTCTGGAACACCATGCCCACGCGGCGGCGGATCTCCAGCAGCAGGGCCTCGTCCCTGGTGTCCATGCCCTCTACATACACCGTGCCGCCGCTGGGCAGCAGCACCGCGTTCATATGCTTGGCCAGGGTGGATTTGCCGGAGCCGTTATGGCCCAGCACCACCACGAAGCTGCCCCTTTCAATGGACAGCGATACATCCTCCAGCGCGACGGTGGAGGTCTGTCCCTCCTCCGCCGGATAGGTGAAGGAGAGATGCTCGGTTTGCAGCATTGTTGACATAGTTGCGCTCGTTTCCTTTATGTTATTCGCTGACCCAGCGGCCTGTGGCGCCGCAGGGCAGCGCCATGCCGGACTCGGTACAGGGCAGGCCCAGCTCGTCCCACATGACCTTGCCGCCGAAGCGCTGGCAGGCCAGCAGGTGCAGGATATAGCCCAGCACAGAGGGTGCAAGGCCGGTGGTATAGCTGTTGATGATGACAAACAGGGGCTTATCCGACAGCACCTGCATGCACAGCTTCACGAAGGGATACAGGCTGTCCTCCAGCTTCCACACCTCGCCGGAGGGGCCCCGGCCATAGCTGGGAGGATCCATGATGATGGCGTCGTAGGTCTTGCCACGGCGAATTTCCCGCTCCACGAACTTGGCGCAGTCGTCCACGATCCAGCGGATGGGCGCGT
>OLYC01002429.1_pt1 | contig 10987 bp, 6 predicted proteins | sample 1674271 | NCBI WGS metagenome assembly OLYC01 (sample SAMEA103958154, study PRJEB25191) | human gut metagenome
AACGAGCATATCGCCAAACCGCTTGATTTGAATAAGCTGAACGATGTGCTGAAACAGTGGCTGTGATCTGTGCATTGCAGTAAGGCGCGTGATACTGTTGACCGGGCAATCAAAAAACATGAAAGAATGGTGAACAACCTGTAAAAAATGCCTGCCCTGCGGGAGTACATCCACACAGGGCAGGCATTTATATGGGAAAGCGAATGGTAGGCTTAGTGGTGCTTTTTACGCAGCCAGCCCGCCGCGCCAAAGCCAACCGCGCCAACGGCCAGCAGAGCCAGCAGCCCTTCCATCGGGAGCGCGTCGCTCGTCTGGGGGATAGCAGTGTTCTTTACGGTCGCGGTCTTGGTGGCAGGGGAGGGCGTGGGCGTAGCGACCGGCGCAGAAACAACGGTGGTCACGCGGTCCCACTTGGCGTACAGGGTGATATCGCTGGTAACAGCGCTGTCAAAGCTGAAGCGGTACTGGCAGCCCTTCTCGGTATACCAGCCGCCGAACACCCAGCCGTCCTCTTTGGGGGCGGTCGGCTCGCTGGCCTTGTTGCCGCTTACAAAGGTCTGGCTGGGAATATTGGCCCCGCCATGCCCGCACAGGTCAAAGCTGACCGTTACCAGCTTGTTCCACTGGGCATAAAGTACGGTATCCTCATCAGTCAATGTAAAACTATCGCCCGGTTTGTAAGCAGTACCCATGCCATCTGCCTGTGTATTCCAGCCGGTAAAGGTGTAGTTGTTGCGGGTAAAAACATTTTCTGCAACGGTCACACTTTCTCCTGCCGTACCAGTTGCTGAATCTATTGCTCCTTCGCCGCCATTTGCGTCATAAGACAAGGATCGTTCAGAGACTGTATAGCTTACTTTAGGTATGTCAAATTCTACTGTTTGTCCAACTACTCCATTTGAGTCTTTAGGTGTCAGTCTCGCATATTCATTGGTTGACACCTCGTATGTACCAGCCGTAGTTGATGGATTCGTCAATTTCACCTTATACGAAAGCTGAACCGGCGCAAAATTCGACACATTTTCGTTAATTGTCCAGATGAAACTATCATCGCCTTCATTGTAGCTAATGACAAAACGGTCAGACTTTACATCATCCCCAAACGAATAAGTGTTGCCGTTTTGAATACAAGTTAGCGCCTTGCCTCCTACCGTCAACTGAAAAGTGCCAGGAACCAAGTCAAAGTCACTGCCCATCTTATCTTCAACTTGGGAACCTTCGCCAACGGCGTAGATGATCTCTTTCTTGATATCGTTAAAATTAAGGCTTGCGCCGCCATTCAGGTAATTCATGAAATAGTAAGAATCGTCAGCATTGCCTGCTCCTGCCGATCCATCTGCAACAGCAATCGAGTAGGCGTGATAGCCGCTATCTTTTATTGCATTCCATGCTTCATTTGCATAGTAGAACGCCATATCCCGGTTGTTTGCAGTCCGAGGTTCGTTAGGCTGAGTTTTGAAATCAGGGCTTGGCTGGTTTTGATTAAAGTTCAAATCATAGTTGCAGTGATAATCATAATCATCACCGGTTTTACCCTCGCTGTTTACCATCTCATTTCTGGTCTTCACATCGTTAAGATATTTCTGCCAAGCGGCCACGTCGGCTGTGGTTTTAGGTCGAGGGACATTGACCTTGGAATGATTATTGGGTTCGTACATTCCGTTATCCCAGAATCCACCGGCGGCACTCTTATAATTCTCCTTCGGATAGTAAGAACGGGTAAAGGGCGTGTCGCTTGCCCAGTTGCCGTCCTTGCTGTCCAGATAGGTGGAACCGTCCGAAATTAGGATCAGGTACTTTCTGTCTGCCGATACACCGTCATGCTGATCCAAGGCTTCCTTGCCCGCAAGAAGACCGGCATGGATATTGGTACCACCGGAATATTTGGTTTCCATATCCTTCTTAATAGCATCAAAGTTATTGGAAAGGTCATACCAATCAGACTTGTAAGCCCGCCGTTTGAACTTGACAACACATACATTCACAGCTGCACCGCTGTTCTCCGTGGCAGTTTTCAGTTCATCCAAAAGTGCAAGAGAATCTTTCACTACCGCCGTATCTGCAGAAGAAGAGCCGTCCAATACGAAAACGACATCGCTGTTGAGATTTTCCTCCGCACTTGGAAGCGAGAGCGTAACAGTAGATTCGTTATTTTCGTTCAATGCCGTTGCAACTTTGGAACGAGAAATATCCCATGCCGGTGCTTCGTCAGCAAATACGCTCGGTGTGATTGAAAGCGCCAACACCAATGCCAACAAACACGAGAGAACTCCTCTCATTTTCGGCTTTCTTTTCATTGCATTTCAGGCACAGGCTCCCAATCCGTCATAAGAGCTTTACCTATTCCCTCCTTCTTAATTTTGATAAAGTGTACCATTACAAATTTTATTATAAAGATTCAATTTGTAACGATACACATTTAATTATACACCAAAATTCAGGACTTGCAAGGGGGAAAACGACTATTCTAAGGCGAAATTTCACTTCTTTTCGACCTTTGCAAAGGTACACTTTCCCAAATAGCCAGTGCTTTGGCCGATTTTAGAGGGTAAAGCACTATACAGAAAAAGGGCTTCCGCCAGCAGATGCGGAAGCCCTTTTTGAGAAGGAGAATAGTGAATATCAGTTTTTCATTTCGGCGCGGATCTTATCGTTGGCCTCCTCGACCTTCATGCGGGAGAGGATAAAGGTAATGATGGCGTCCAGGACAAAGGGAATCACGAGGTACATGAGTTTCAGCATATTGATGCAGGAATCCGGCTGTACGGCCAGCGCCTTATCGTAGTTGCTGAACGCCAGCAGCCAGCCGGTGATGGCTGTGCCGAGACCGCCGCCCAGCTTGACACCGAGCGAGGTGCAGGAGTACATCGTGCCGTCCACGCGCTTGTGCTTCGTCAGCCAAGTGTACTCGGAGCAGGAGGCGATAACGGCATTCATGTCGCCCTGCCACGGACCCTGACCCAGTGCAGCAATAGCCGTGAAGAGCAGCATCATCTTGACATCGCCGGTGCCCGTATAACCAGCCACAGCAACCAGCGCACGGGCTACGGTAGCAAGGGCATAGCTGCCGACGTTCAGTTTGTACATACCGTGCATCTTGGCAACGAGGGTCGGGGTAAAGACCAGTGCGATGATCAAAGGAATGTTGATGGCCCAAGAGAACACGCCGAACAGGTTCTTGTCGCCAAGGATATGGGCGGTGTAGTAGGTACCCATGCTGATCATGGCACCGTAGATCTGCTGCAAAATGTAGGTGACGCAGATCATCAGGTAGTATTTGTTGGAGACCAGCAGCTTGGCAGCTTCGACAAGACCGTACTTCTCGTCTTTCTCGATTTCGGCTTTATCCGTGGTATCGACAAACTCTTCCTCCGGCAACTCCTTGACGGAGAAAACAGAGAGCGTGTTGACGATCAGACCGATAATGGCATAGACGATAGCCACGGTGCGCCATGCTTCGGCAGTGTCGCCCAGTGCAGAGACAGCCAGCAGCGTGAAAGACTGAATGGCAAGGCTGGTGGCGAATGCGAACATGAAGCGGTAGGAACCCATCTCGACTCGCTCGGCGCTGTTCTTGGTGACAAGGGAAGTCAAGGCAGAGTAGGCGATGTTGTTGGCCGTGTAGAACACAGCGTTCAGCAGGGAATAACAGATAAAGAACCATGCGTACTTGGCAAACTCGCTCATGCCCATGGGGATGGCGAAGATGCCGATCAGTGTGATGGCGCAGCCGATGTAGCCGTAGAGCATCCACGGGCGAGCCTTGCCCAGCTTGGAGTGCGTCTTGTCGATCATCGAGCCAAAGAAGATGTCGGTAATGCCGTCAAACAGCTTGGACACAGCGATCAGCGTGCCGACGATGCCGGGATTCAGGCCGACGGTGTCGGTCAGGTAAATCATAACGAACGAGGAGAGGAACGCATAGACCACGTTGCCCGCAACATCGCCGGAGCCGTAACCGACCTTGTTATACCATTTTAAATAGCGTCTTTCCGTGTTTTCAGACATGAGATTTTCTCCATTCTTTTGTGTAGGGGTTATGCTTTTTCAGGAATCAGACGGATGCTGAAATCGAAGGAAGCGTCGTCAAGGCGGTACTGCTCCGCCAGACGCGGCCCGCAGCTGGCAGAGCCGATGCCGTTCTGTGCATAGTCAAGGCAGAGAACGGTGCTGTCACAGGGATGCAGCTCATAGTTGTGCGCCTTTTCAGTCAACTCTTCCTGCGTGTAGTGCGAGGCGTTGAAGCAGAACGGCTTTGCACCGACAGCGGTAAGCTTGATGCCAGCGCCATCCAGCTGGACATAATCGCAATCATAGTGACTGCCGTTCTCCTGCGGGCGAATGTAGTCCTCGTGCTGCTGCCAGATGGTGGAACTGAAGTAGTCGTGGCTGGCAGCATGGTGCTTGTCGCAGTAGCTTTCCATCGGACCCATGCCGAAGTAACTGACGCGGGCCATTTCTTTTGGCAGGAACAGGCGCAGGCCAAAGCGCGGCAGTTCGGGGAATACCGTGTTGCGCTCAGCGTGCAGTGCCAGCGTTACTGCACCGCTGTTGGAAACCGTCCAGCAGACATCCAAATCAAGGAATTTCTGCAAGCTGATCGGTGCAATGCCGACTTTGGCGCGCAGAGTCACACCGCTGTCCGTCACCTGATATTCGGTGCGGTAGGCGTTGGTCATACAGTGGTCATAGCGGGCAGCCAGCCAATCCAGCTTCAGCTTGCGGTCATTGTCCGTAGGAGCACGCCAGATGTTGAACTCCATTTCCTTGTCCAACAGGACTGCATCCTCGTACTGCATCGCGGCGAACAGACCCGTCAGCTTATTAAAGTTGTAGGTGAAGTTCTTGCCGCGCAGCGTCAAATGGCGGTCCGTCTCCTGAACAGTGATTGTGCTGTTGGAAGGGGCATCACTCCACATAGCCAAGGTTTTCTGGTTGCGGCTGTCTTCGTTTTCCAGCAGGATTTCATCAAAACCCAGGAGATGATCTTCCGAACGCAAGGGCAGGTCTTTATCGCAATGGTAGAAGATTTTCAGGAAACACTTGCCTTTATCGGGAATATGGACGGCCAACGGCAAGGCGTTTTCGCTGTGCGGCGGCAGGGTGAAACCGTCAGGGTAGGGGATGAAGCCGTTGTCGATGACCTCGCCGTCGCAGCTTACCTGATAGGTTAGTGCGGCATACTCGGTCAAATCAATAAAGTCCATGTAGTTGTGCAGCGTGAGCATGCCGGATTCCCGGTCGTACTTCACAACACGCGCCGGGCGATAGACGTTCTTGAACTCCAACAGCCCGGTGTGCGGGCGGCGGTCGGGGTAGACCAGACCGTCCATGCAGAAATTGCCGTCATGCGGCCACTCATTGTGGTCGCCGCCGTAATAATAGATGTCGCGGCCGTCGGGCATCTTCCCTTTATAAATACCGTGGTCGCACCATTCCCACAAGAAACCGCCGACCAAGCCGTCATGGCTCTGAATGAACTGGAAGTAATCCTCCAAATCGCCGGGGCCGTTGCCCATGCAATGGCTGTACTCGCACATGATATAGGGTTTGTCCGGCTCGTTGTCCAGATATTCCTGCATGCTTTCGAGAGAAGGGTACATATTGCTGAACATATCAATGTTCGAGAAATCGTATTTACGGTTCTTGCTGCGGTACTGGGCGCTCTCGTAGTGGGTCAGGCGGCGGGGGTCAAAACTCTTTGTCCATGCCAGCGCTTCTTCGAACGTGCAGCCGTAGGCGCTCTCGTTGCCCATCGACCAGATGATGACGCAGGGACGGTTCTTGTCACGCTCCACGCAGAGGCGGGTGCGGTCTACGGTGGCCTCGGTGAACTCCGGGTTGTCTGCGATGGGCTTGTTCCAGTTTTCAACGTGGTTGGGCCAGCTTTCGTTGCCCTCGCAATAGTATTCGGACGCACCGTGGCTCTCGTTGTCGGCTTCATCAATGACAAAGAAGCCGTACTGGTCGCAGAGCTGATAGAAGTAAGGCACATCCGGGTAATGGCTGGTGCGGATGGCATTAAAGTTGTGCTTTTTAATCATGAGCAGGTCTTTTTTCGTCTGCTCAAAGCCAACAGCATATCCTGTGACAGGGTCGGATTCGTGGCGGTTTACACCGTGGAACTTGATGGACTGGCCGTTGACATAAATCTGGTTGTTGGCAACATGAACCTCACGGATGCCCACACGGTCCGTAATAGTCTCGTTGGGCGTGTCCAACACAAGGGTATATAAGTAGGACTGCTCTGCGTTCCAGAGTGTCGGGTCAACAACGGTGATTTCTGCATGATAGGGGAATGCCGCATCATCCGGTGCTTCCACGGGCGCTACACTGCCGACTATTGTGCCGGCTGCATCGTAGAGGGTGATGCGGGTGGAAACGGCAGAATCATAGTAACGCAGGCGGACAGCAATCTCTGCGGTGCTGCCGTGGATGTCGGTGGTAATGAAATAGTCCTCGATGCACTGTTCCGGTCGGTGCAGCAGGTAGACATCACGGAAAATGCCGTTCATGCGGAACATATCCTGATCTTCCATGTAACTGCCATCGCACCATTTCAGCACGAGGACCGCCAGATGGTTGGTGCCGTCCTGCAAAAACTTCGTTACATCGAACTCGCTTGTGGAATGGGCGACCTGACTGTACCCGACAAACTGACCGTTGAGCCAGACGTAGAAGCAGGAGGCAACGCCCTCAAAATTCAGAAATGCGCGCGGGGCAGCGGCATCCTTTTGGTAGGTGAAGTCGTAGAGGTAAGCGCCGCAGGGATTCTCTTTGGGAACATACGGTGGATCAGCGGGGAACGGATAGCGGATGTTGGTGTACTGGTGGTGGTCGTAGCCGTGGTTCTGCCACACGCTGGGGACCGGGATGCTGTCAAAAGCGGAGGCATCATAGCCGACCTCATAGAAAGCATCCTGCAAGTCATAAATACTGGCGTAGTACCGAAATTTCCAGCTTCCGTTCAAAAGCTGGAAGCGATCCGAGGTCTCGCGGTGCTCGACTAAGGCATCGCTGCGCCGGGATGACGGAATGTAATAGGCACGATTCGGCATGGTACCCACATGCAGCGTGTGCGGGTCCTCGTAATAGTGCGGAATAATCATCCATTCTCCTCCTGTGATTTATACAGTTCTGCTTGCGTTTCGTCTGAAATTATTATACAATTTCTATATACAATAAAACATAAACGGTATTGCACTAAATATGCACAAAATCAATGGCTTTTTGTAAAGTGAAGGTAAAATGGACGAAGCACCTCGCAATATTCACAAAAACAGGAGGGAATTTTTGTGTACATTAACGCTGGATATCTGAACAATTCCCGTACAGATTTCAAAGACAACTCCACGCCGTTGGTGGTGGGCAGCTGTGGCACCTACCGGCTGAAAACGCGCCCCAAACTACCGACTTACTGGCAGAAAGGGCGCAGGGATTACCAGATTTTATATGTGGCAAACGGCAAGACGCATTTCTGGTTTGACGGCAAGGAAGAAATCGTCAGCGCGGGCCATATGGTGCTTTACAAGCCGGAAGAAATCCAAAAATATGTATATTATCTGGAAGATAACCCGGAAGTTTTCTGGATTCACTTCACAGGCAGCGATGTAAAGAACATACTGGCGTATCACGGCATCTCGCTCGATGAGCATGTGTTCTACTGCGGTGTGCTGCCGGATTACAAGGCGTTGTTCCGCAAAATCATTCAGGAGTTGCAGCTGTGCCGCTATGGGTACGAGGACTATATTGCATCGCTGTTCAACGATATTCTGCTGTTGGTGGACCGCCAACAGCATGAACAGAAAAAAACCACCGGCAACGTCCAAGAGCAAATTGAACGCGCGGCGGCTTACTTCAACGAGAACTATAACACAAAGATCAGCATAGACGATTATGCGGAATCCCTGCACATCAGCACCAACTGGTTTATACACAATTTCAAACAGTACGCAGGTATGTCCCCGGCCCAGTACATCCTCTCCTTGCGCATGGTCAACGCCCAAAGCCTGTTGGAGCGGACGACCTACAACATCAAGGAAATTTCCGAAATCGTAGGGTATGAGAACCCGCTGTATTTCAGCAGGGTGTTTAAGAAAGAGATAGGGAAGTCACCGGCGCAGTATAGGAAAGAAATGATCCCTACTGAGGCAGTATAAGGCGCGACAGATTATCTGCTAATGAATGAGAGTATTATGATGGATAAAATTTCGGATGTGACACGGCAAGACATCATTGACGTTATCCGCAATGGATTTGTAGTGTCTTTTGACGAGCCACAATATGATAGTAGTAGCCGTGGTCGATGCCGATAATGATGCTCATGGGAAATACCTTCTTTCTTTTCAAATCTTTCGGGAATCTATAATAAACGGCGGGGGAGAATATGTCTCCCTCGCCGAAATTTCCCTTCGGAAATTGCTGCGGTTTTGTCTGTCAAGACTGGCGATAGGCTCTCAAAACCGTACCGCCAGTGGTGAAAATTCACGCTGCAACAAAAAAGCGCATCCTGCTTTTCGGCAGGATGCGCGCAAAATCGCTTGTGGATATTTTCAGGCAAATGGGATAAAGTTGGTACATTTCGCCCCAAAATCGCCTGTTTTTTGCAATTTTATATCGTAGCTACGGCACAAAGTCGGTCAATAGGCTTCATCGTGGGGATTATATTTAGAATCACTTCACAACGCTTCGTGATGCTTTACTATCACGGTTTTGTGTGATTTCCAAATATTCGTGATCCTTCGTGATTCACCATTACTCTCGCGTATTTGATGTCAATTTGCTGTCCTTGGAGAATTTTTGCTGTCAGAAGAAATACTCAGTAAGAGCACTTCTTCGCTGATTAAAAAACATCCAGTGTTGTAGCCAATCGTTCAAACGATTCTTGTTTTTTCTGTTCGGTTGCTTCGGCATAAATGTCCATCGTAGTCTGGATGTCTTTATGCCCCATAACCGATTGGATAACCTTCAGGTTGGTCTCTTTTTCGCAAAGCCTTGTACAGAATGTGTGACGCAAATTGTGTGCAGAAAAGTCTGGAAGCAAAACCGCATTACGGTGCTGTTTCTTTGATGCCACTTCTTCGCCCTCATTGTAATCTGCAATGATTCGCTTGATAGCACGATTTACAGATTGCGGATTGGGAACATTGCCGAAACGGCTACAAAAGACAAATCCTGTCATTCCGTCAATTTCAACATCGTTCCAGCCAGACTCTTTCTGCTCTTCCCGCAGCATTTCAAAGGCATCTTTCACGGCATCAAGCATAGGAATTGTCCGAATGCCAGCATCCGTTTTAGGCTTTGAGATATGCTGAATAGAACTGCGGTTCTCGCCCACCGGGTAATAAACTAGGCTATGATTGATGTTGATAGTACGCCGCTCATAGTCCAGATCATCCCAGCGCAAGCCCAATGCTTCACCGATGCGACAGCCCGTTCCCAGCAGCACCGTAAACAGCGGCCACCAGTGGCAGTAGACCGGGTGATTGGCGATATGCTCCATGAACGCCCGCTGCTGTGGAATCGTCAGAGCATAGCGTACACCGGTGGTCTGTTCGGAGCTTTTCTTTATCTCTGTCAGCACACCATCGGTGGGGTTCTTGCGAATAATTTCGTCTCGAACCGCCAACTGAAAAGTGGGATGAAGAAGTGTATGAACGCTCTCCAATGTATTCACCTGCAAGTCTTGCTTGTCCAGTAAATAATTGTAAAACTGCAATACGTCCGAATACCGAATCACGGCAATTTTCTTCTTACCAAACGTGTCACGGACAAAGCGATCATACATATAAAGGTAGTTGCTCCGGGTAGTCTGGCGCAGATTCATTTTCAGACTCATATAGCGGTCAAAAACAAAGTTGACCGTTTCCTTGTCTGCAACGTAAATGTCCAAACCATCTAACTGATCTTTAGTGAGTTGAGTCTCCTTTTCCCGAAGGGTTACAAGGTCATTTGCGTAGATGTATTTGCGCCGCCCCAGCGGATCTTTATAGGAATACGCATACCGTTTATCGGAGCTGCGCTGCATCTCGCCTTTGCGCAGGGTACGTCCCCGCAAGTCTTTTCTTGTCGTTGCCATATCAATTCTCCTTCTCGAAAGAAGAAGGGCATGATACTTATTCTGGATCTGATAAAATCATATTCAGCCCCAGCAAAACAACTTCTGTCATACTCATTTGATGTTGTGCAGCATAAGAACGGATACGCTCGTATAGGGCATCCTCCACCCGAACATTTACGGATTTCTTTTTTGCATTATCGGATTTTGGTCGTCCCATCTTTGCCATAGCAGTTCTCATCCCTCCACAACAACAGTATACTTATTGTGAAGCAGAAAGTCAAGTTCAGAATTTGCCCTTCCGAATTTAGCAATGTACAATTTATGGCTTTGATTACAGAATATGAAAGGATTCTAGATAGCGTTCAAAAATCTCACAGTTTACCAAAGCAACCTTGTCAATTTTGTAAACAGCTTTAGCTTCCTTGGCGAGTTCTTGAAATTTTGTCAGGCCAAGACTGTATTTTTCAGCTCCTTCTTGATACCGGACAAACTTCTTAGCATTCATCTTTGATTTCTCAACGTCTTTACGCGAATATCCCATATAAAACATCTCTGTCTGTTTGAAATTTGGGTAAACGTCATTCTATAACGATACAAAAATACCGTGGAAAGAGAAGCAATCTTTCCACGGCACGATCTGTCGTTATAGCTGTGCGTTTTTCTCCCCCTGCAATTCCAGACAGGCAACCTTTCCCGGCGCTGTGCCCTACAATGGCGTTACGGCCAGTGCAGTATGTTTTCTCGCACCTTGGCACGCTCGCGAATTTCCGGTCGTGGCGCTGCTTCCCCAATGCAGTACAAACAGAGGACGCTATTCTCTTTTTCGGAGGCTTTTAACCCTCTTATAGTATAAGAGAACACGTTCCCGGAAATTTTCGCAGAATTTTTCAAATTTCTTCTAAAAAAGTTAAAAGTATTCGAAGCTGC
>OLYC01002433.1_pt1 | contig 10974 bp, 8 predicted proteins | sample 1674271 | NCBI WGS metagenome assembly OLYC01 (sample SAMEA103958154, study PRJEB25191) | human gut metagenome
TGATAGAAATATCGGAACGCAGGAAGCTGAAAACATTTAGCCTGTTGCAAGGCTGTGAGATGGTGGATGGGAATACCTTCGTGAGAGGGCAATAACCATTCTTTGTTTCAGTGAAAGTAGTGGCGTAGTACCTGTGAAACCGTGAAAAAGTAAGCGGTGGAGGGAAGGCCACAAGTCGAATTCAGTGAAAGTAACATCAAGATACAACAAACACAGCTTCGAGTAAGACTAAGAAAATCCAACCCGAAAGGAGAGGATGCCTGTGTTGACTTCGGAGCGGCGAGAAAAGAAGCAAGGAAAAATCCGAAACTCGGAATACTACGGCATGGAATCCATCTTTGATACGTTGTATGCGGAAAGCAGGAATGGCAAAACATTCAATCACCTCATGGCAATCATTGAGAGTGAAGAAAACATTAAACTGGCATACCGAACTATCAAAAGGAACCATGGAAGTAAAACGCCGGGTGTAGATAAGAAGACAATACGAAATCTCGCAAAATTAAGCGAGGATGAGTATGTCCGCCTTGTAAAGAAGAAATTCAGTAATTACCATCCTCGCCCAGTAAGGCGTGAGGAAATACCAAAGGATAATGGGAAAACCAGACCACTGGGGATTCCGGCAATCTCAGACCGTATCGTGCAGCAATGTATATTGCAAGTCATGGAGCCAATCTGCGAAGCGAAGTTCAGTGAAAATTCTAACGGATTTCGCCCAAATCGCTCCGCCGAAACTGCCATTGCACAGTGTTGCAGGTTGATTCAGGTACAACACCTGTACCATGTAGTAGACCTTGACATTAAAGGCTTCTTCGACAATATCAATCACACAAAGCTGATACGGCAAATATGGTCACTTGGTATTCGGGATAAGAAACTGCTGTGCATTATAAAACAGATGCTAAAAGCCTCTGTTATCCTGCCGAATGGTGAAAAGATTTACCCAACCAAGGGTACGCCGCAGGGCGGAATTCTTTCTCCACTGCTGGCTAATATCGTGCTGAACGAACTGGACTGGTGGATTGCATCCCAATGGGAAAATATGCCGACCAGAACGGAATTCACGATACGGCAGAATCGTTCAGGTGCAGAAATAAAAAGCCACGTCTATCGGGCATTGCGGCGCAGTAATCTGAAAGAAATGCACTCGGTTCGGTATGCGGACGATTTCAAGATTTTTTGCTCATCCCATGAGGATGCAGTAAAGGCATATCATGCAACAGCCAAATGGTTGAAAGATCGGTTGGGGCTGGATGTTAGCCCGGAGAAATCGAGAATTGTTAATCTGAAACGGCAGTATTCAGAATTCCTTGGTTTTAAGCTGAAAGTGCAAAAGCGCAGCAACAAGTACGTTGTAAAATCGCATATGTGCGACAAAGCGTACAAGAAGGTTCAAAAGAAGCTCACGGAAGAAGTGAAAAAGCTGGAACACTCGGCAGATGATAAGGCTCAGTTCATGCAACTGATGACCTACAATGCTGTGGTGGCAGGAATACACCAGTATTACTGCATTGCAACGGCTGTTTCTGAGGACTTCGGAAAGCTGGCTTATGGGGTCAAAAAGCAGATGCACAATCGTCTGCGGAACGACCTGACACGCAAAGGTGAACTGAAAAAGGGCTATATAAAAGAAAAGTATGGAAAAAGCAGTCAACTGCGATTTCTGCATGGACGGCCAGTAGTTCCTATTGGATATGTTCAGAGCAGAAATGCCCAGCACAAAAGGAAATCGGTCAACAAGTATACGCCAGAAGGTCGGGAACTGATTCACAAGAATCTGAACATCGACACTAAGACGATGCTTTGGCTGATGCGAAACCCTGTGCAGGGTAGGTCGATAGAATACGCAGATAATCGCATATCTCTGTATGCAGCGCAGCATGGAAAATGTGCAGTGACAGGTTCAATCATGGAAGCCCATGAAATCCACTGTCACCACAGGAAACCTATTGCGAAAGGCGGCACAGATGAATACGGAAACCTCGTTCTTATATCGGCTCCAGTCCACAAACTTATCCATGCTTCTGACATGGCTACCATAAAGTTTTACCTAAATCTTCTCAATCTCGATAGTACGCAAATTTTAAAGCTGAATAAGTTTCGTGAGATGGCAGAAATGCCTTTGATTGATTAAAAATCTTTTCTTGTTCAAGCTACGAAGTGTGTAAGTTGTATTGCAAGCCCTGTGCAACTGAATTCGATGGAACGCCGTGTGCGGTGAAAGCTGCACGCACGGTGTGGAGCCGGGGAAAAGTTGGAGATTATATCAAAGACTTACCTATGGCTATCCGGCAGCAATGCTCATGTGCCATAAAGTAACACTACATAATCAAATGACCGCTGCCCACTATTCAGATTTATAAAAACGCATTAACGCTGAAAAGTGAAAATCGGAGGTCTGATTATGAATAAGCTCTTATCTTGTGAATTTAACATCGACACGGGCAACGTAGAATGTCGCTTTGCAGACGGGACAATGATATCAATCGACTGCGATGTTGTAGAGGATACCATTGACGGAACACTACCATTTGTAAGAGTGCGTACTGAGCTTGACTGGCTCATTTATAACGCGCCACGAGAGTATGTGCAGCTCGTGCTAAACGGTGGATTGAATGCATATTTAAAAAACTCACGGTGAGCACGGCTTGCTCGATTGATAAAAAGCAGCTTGTATTTCAAGAGCCAAATCTCTGTGTCGCACAAAGGTTTGGCTCTTGAAATATTCTCATGAAAACGAACTTTAATCCGGCTTCATTGCACTTACTACACAAAAAGCAGAATGCAATATCGGACTTTTCTACCAGAACAGCAGCACCGTGGCAAAGTACATCGGAATGTCAAGTATCAGTATAGGACACTCATCAATAACCTTTTGCGCAATTCCATGGATTCGATGTATTCCGATACATTGAGTATATTGATAAAGTGAAAGTAGGCAATCAGTTGTTTTGAAACTGTACTTGTCTGCGCACATATACTTCTATCTGCTTCTCGATAACGCCTTTGACCTTTTCGCAGCCAGCAGCATGATATGTTCCGGTTTGCCGATAGGATAACATCCTGCACCCGCCACCACAAATGGGAAGATATTTACAATCGGAACAATCTGGTTCTTTTAAAGGATCGATTGATAACCAATCATAATATGCAAAAGTAACATCTGTAAGAGTGCCATCATCCTTTATATAACCCATTTTATGTTTATTATCACCAACCATCTCCCAACATTTATACAATTCACCCAAAGGTGAAAATGTAAAACTGTATTCGTCAAATAATCCACAGTATGTCCACTTTCTCATGGGTTGTGGATATTTGGAAAACATATTGGCTTCGCTATATTTCCATAATTCATTTAAAATATCTGGAAGATATTGCTTGCTTAACCGAAGGAGAAATTACAAACGTACTTCCCCATAAGGAGTTGAATAAAATATGTTCCTGATTTTCGGTTGTATGAATTATATTATATTTTGAGAACTTCATTAATTCAATCCTCCTTATGCTTGTTCGCAGCTAGTATCATTCCGCCAAATGAAAAACTTACACCAATTAATAATAAATGCTGAGTGCAAGAAATATATAATGTAGAGCTTCTATTCAAGATGCCTAATACAAAAACAATGAGGTCAAGAGCTGCAAAAGCAAAAAATATCATACTTCCAATACTTTTGATATGAGGCCAGTTTTTTTCATTTATATCAACAGGCAAGGAAAAACGGAAACCGTAGTAACTATGGAACGGAAAACTTTTATGGAAAAGAGGATATTCCACGGGAGCGCACTTTATTATAATTCCAATTGCAGAAAATATTATAAATGTTGGAATATATGAGCCGTCTGAAAAAATCATATATAGCCCCCCTTTATACTGTTATCTTCATCACATGTTCAGAAAATAGATAGTACTGCCAGCCAAAACAAAACATCGTAAATTGCGCAATTATCAATCAGGTGTATTAATTCCACAAGACTCACTATTTACTGTACAAGAAACGGAATTTAAACCGCAAAGCCCAGCATTGCTTCCACAAATAGACACGTCAGAAATACAGCCCGAAACATTTGTGATGCATCCGCCAAAGTCTGCAACGCAGGCACTCACATCTTTTGCACATGGAGAGATTTGTCCCAAGCATAATCCAATCGGATTCGTATTGTTATCGTAGCCAGTCATTCATTCCAAGTTTGTTAATATAATATATTGCAGCGTCGATTTCTTCAGGTTCGTAATTTTCATTAATGTTATATGGATACAAATTTGAAATGATTTTGTCTGCGAGAAGCTGCGGCTCCTGCTCAACAAAGCCAATAAGAGGTTTTCTCAAAAAATTCATATTTAATTTCTTGATGTCAAAATCGTCGAAGTAAATGTTACCGCCATAAAGATTATTATACAGCCCTGCAACTAAATGTAATACCGAGGATTTTCCAGTACCATTATCACCACACAAGGCATATATATTTCCTTTATAAAACGCTGCATTAAAAGACTTTAAGACTGGTTTGTCAAAACTCAATGATATGTCTTGTAGGTATATAGCCTTGATGTTTGACACAATTTGTTTTCCGTCGGATTCGGATTGCATCTTAGCAACATCCATCAAACGGTTTAAAGATACCAATGCATTTTGTGTAGAGGAAGTAAATGAAAAAAATATCTAATACATCCCAATGCAGAAGAGAAATAAACATTGATTGTCGTAAAACCGCCGATAGACATTTCTCCATTTAGTACGGCTACACCTCCTACAAGGAATAAACCGATTTGGCTTAAAGCCAAAAGCATTGAATCAATACCAGAAAAAATATATTGAAAAATTTGAGCGTGCATAGCCGTCTTGAAAAGAGATTGAAATGCTAAGTCCACTCGATTTATAAATACATCTATCAACCCGTGCCTTTTGACAAATTTAATATAACGCAATTGCTCCTGTGCTTTAGAAAAGAACAGGGCTTGCTCGTTTTTGAATTCCCTTGTGGTATTATATAGTTTGCCCTTGAATATTTCAAAGAAGACGATATAAAGTGCAGCTAGTATAAGTAATATACCGAATACTGTTTTGTTGATTTGATATGTTATAACGCTCACCGTAATAAGCCGTACCGAACTTACAGGAACATTTTGTATCACGTTTATGCAATATGAAGCGATTTCATTGGAATCAGTTTGAAGTTGCTGAGTAATGCGTGAACTGTCCAAAAAAAAAGTTTTGGAAAAAGGGATCTGCTGGATGTGGACGAGCATTTGTCTGTTTATATTGTAGCTTACCATTGTATGAAGTTTTTCGCGTATTCGCCCGAGTGCAAAAGATATCGCAAAACTTATCATAATAGTCGCCAAGAAAAGAATACAATAGTAGCATAGTTGAGGTTTCCATTCCACGCAATTAGGCGAAGCCAAAAAGTCAATAAATCGACCGGACAACAAAGTGTTAAAGAGGGATATTAACGAAGATCCTATGCTGAGAACAGAAAAAAGGATAATCTTTTTTCGGTAAAGATGCAATGTGCAATGGGAAAATTGAAAGATTCTTTTCATGATGATAAACCGACTTTGTTTTTAAAATAATATTCGGCGACTTTTAAAAAGTGGTTATCCCTTTGGGTCAGCAACTAATACCGACTGAGGGCGGAAACTTCTTTCGTCATTTGCTTCGCAATTGCTACCTTTCCCTAAGGGAAAAGCTTGCGCTTTGTGCCATCTCAAAAGGTTTCCCATTTGTGAGGAAGCTGTCAGCCGTAGGCTGACTGAATGGGTCTTTGCCTCAGCAGCGGCATCTCAAAAACATGCTTAGTAAAAGGAACAACCACTTTTGAAAACAAAAAATCCCCTTTATATGCTATCATGCTTTAGCTAAAGCGTCAATATCTTTCGCCAATCTTGAAAACAATTGTGTGTACTGGTCGTATTTGCTTTCGCATTTATCGTCTATACGCTCGATGAGCCACTTTTCTATGCTGCATCCCGCGTAGCTTGTTCAAATTAGCTTTTTCTGTATGCAGGAATGGGGCATTTCGTTTCTGGATGCGCCTGTCCCGGAACAGATGAAGTATGCTTCTCTGGCAGAAGCCGCTTCTCACCTCATACAAGTCCTCAACGACCCGGAGCACATCACCGGATAAAAAGCGTCCCGAAGGGATGCGCAGCCTGCATTGGAAAATGCAGATCAAAGGGGCTTGGGGCATTCCCCAACAAGCGTTTTGCAACGCAAAATAAGCAGATGTATATACGTCTGCACTGCTTGCCACAACAATGCGACCTGCGGAAGTTGTCGTAAAACTTTTTATTCGCATTGCAAACCGGGTGGCACTTTTGTATAATTGGTTCAATAAACACACGCATAAAATCGGAGAGGCTGTCCGATTAAAAATTCTAAAAATGCGCTATTGCAGGCCACTGGGAGGAATAGCATGAACAAGCAGCAACTCGCATCGAAAATCTGGGAATCTGCCAACAAGATGCGCTCTAAAATCGAAGCCAACGAGTACAAGGATTACATTCTGGGCTTCATGTTTTATAAATTTCTGTCGGACAAAGAAGTCAAATGGCTGAAAGAGAATGACTGGACAGACGAATATCTGCCGGATTTGACCGAAGACGATGTCGAAACGCTGGATACCGTTCGGAAGAATGTCGGCTATTTTATCGCCTATGAAAATCTGTTTTCCACATGGATCAGCAAAGGCAACGACTTCAAGGCTGACGACGTAACGGTGGCATTGCAGGCATTCAGTCGACTGATCGACCCGCACCACAAAAAGGTGTTTGACGGTGTCTTTGCTACGCTGCAAACCGGCCTGTCCAAACTGGGTGAAAGCTCCGGTGCGCGGACAAAGGCCATTCGCGACCTGATCTATCTCATCAAAGATATTCCCATGGACGGCAAGCAGGATTATGATGTTCTCGGCTTTATCTACGAATATCTGATCAGCAACTTTGCAGCAAACGCAGGCAAGAAGGCCGGCGAGTTCTACACGCCGCACGAAGTTTCGCTGCTCATGTCTGAAATCGTGGCGTACCACCTGAAAGACCGGGAAGAGATCAAAATTTACGACCCCACCAGCGGTTCCGGCTCACTGCTGATCAACATTGGTCAGTGTGCCGCACGGTATATGGGCAATGGCAACAACATCAAATACTACGCACAGGAGTTGAAGGAAAACACCTACAACCTGACCCGCATGAACCTTGTCATGCGCGGCATTCTGCCCGACAACATTGTAACGCGCAACGGCGATACGCTGGAGGAAGATTGGCCGTACTTTGAAGAAAACGACCCGGTCAACACCTACGACCCGCTGTTTGTGGATGCGGTGGTATCAAATCCCCCATATTCGCAGGCGTGGAATCCGAACGACAAAGAGAACAACCCGCGCTTTTCGGATTACGGCCTTGCCCCCAAAGGCAAGGCAGACTACGCCTTTTTGCTGCACGACCTGTATCACATCCGCAATGACGGCATTGTGACCATCGTTCTGCCCCACGGTGTTCTATTCCGTGGCGGTGAAGAAGGTACAATTCGCAAAAATCTGATTGACCACAACAACATTGATGCAATCATCGGTCTGCCCGCCAATATTTTCTTCGGCACAGGCATTCCCACCATCATCATGGTGCTGCGGAAGAATAAAAAGGATTCGGACGTTCTGATTATTGATGCGTCTAAGGGCTTTGAGAAGGACGGCAAAAACAATAAGCTGCGTGCCTGCGACATCAAACGCATTGTGGATGCTTACAAGGAACGCCCGGAGAAAATCGAAAAGTTCGCACGCAGAGTATCCCGCGCAGAGATTATCCAGAATGATTACAACCTGAACATCCCCCGGTATGTGGATTCCTCGGAAAAGGCTGAGAGCTGGGACATTTACGCTTCTATGTTTGGCGGCATTCCCGAGGCCGAACTGCAAGACCTGTCTGCCTACTGGACAGCATTCCCGCACCTGAAAGCGGCTCTGTTCAGCCCGGACAACGAAGCCTATTGCCGTCTGAATGTGGCCAATTTGAAGAACGCTGTTCTGTCCCACCCGGATGTGGTGGCGTTCAAGACCGCTTTCCAGAATGCTTTCGGTGACTTTGATGCCTATTTGAAGTCCGCACTCATCGACGGCATGACGCAGCTGAATGCTGCCGGCGAGGAAGAACGCCTGAGCCGGGAGATCTTTGCACGGCTGGCAGGAATTCCACTGGTTGACCGCTATGCAGCATACCAGCTTTTGGACGACGACTGGAAGAAAATTGCCATCGACCTTGAAATCATCCAGACCGAGGGTTTTGCCGCAACCAAGCAGGTAGACCCCAACATGGTGCTGAAAAAGGATGCCGAGGTGCAGGACGGCTGGGTGGGCCATGTGCTGCCCTTTGAGCTGGTGCAGAGCGTTAAAATGCACGAGGAAGTAGCAGCGCTGCGGGCAAAGGAAACCAGACTCTCCGAAATCGCCGGAGAATATGAAAGCCATCTGGACGAACTGAGCGAGGAGGACAAGGAGCAGAACTTTGTGAATGACGCAAAGGACGCCTTTGTTGCCGCTGAGGTCAAAAAGGCCATCAAGGCGCGGGAAGTAGAGCCTGCCACCATGAGCATTCTGAAGGATGTGGACGCGCTGTTTGCCGAGGAAAAGACCCTGAAAAAGAAGGTCAAGGACGACAGTGCGGCACTCCATCAGCGCACCAAGAGCGTGATCGAGCACCTGACCGATGAAGAAGTGCGTGACCTGCTGCATCGCAAGTGGATCCTGCCCCTGATGGAAAATCTGAACAGCCTGCCGGATGCCGTTCTGGACGATTTTGTAAAGCAGCTGGATGCCGTCTGCAAGAAATATGAAACCACCTTTGAGGACGTAGAGAGCCAGATTGCCGATACCGAGCACGAATTGCTGGGGCTGCTGGACGATTTGCAGGGAAATGAATTTGACATGAAGGGCATTGCAGAACTCAAAAAGTTGCTGGGAGGTGAATGATTATGCAGGATAACGAGAAGAAACCTGCCCTCCGGTTCAAGGGTTTCACTGACCCTTGGGAACAGCGTAAGCTGGGTGAAATTGCAAAAGAGGTAGTCAGAAATGACCCTGCATCTGATGCACCAATTATGATGATAACGGCGGGCAACGGATTTATAGAGCAGTCTGATAGGTATGCCTTTAATAATGCCGGCGAGAGCCTAAAGAAGTATATTCTTTTGGAACGTGGCGAGCTGGCATATAACCACGGAGCATCCAAGTTGCGTCCGTATGGTTCCTGCTTTGCATTGACAACAGTTGAAAAAGCGCGTATTCCCTTTGTTTATCATTGCTTCTCAGTAGAGAAAAGCAATCCGGAATTTTTATCTATTGAGCTGAACGGTGCAAATGTTGAAAATCAATTGCGAAAAATAGTATCTTCTGGTGCTCGAATGGACGGACTTCTTAATATTGCTTACAGCGAGTATACAGAAGTGACCGTTCAGCTCCCCAAAAAAGAAGAGCAAGACTGGATCGCAAAATTTTTTAAGCATCTCGACACCCTTATCACCCTTCATCAGCGTAAGTATGAGAAGTTAGTGAATATCAAAAAGTCCATGCTGGACAAGATGTTCCCCCAAAATGGGGCATCTGTACCGGAAATTCGCTTCAAGGGTTTTACTGACCCTTGGGAACAGCGTAAGGTTAGAGAAGTAACTGACAGATACGATAATTTGCGTATTCCTGTTGCCGCAAGTTTACGAGTTGCGGGAACAACTCCTTATTATGGAGCAAACGGAATACAAGATTATGTTGAAGGATATACCCACGATGGCGAGTTTATTCTTGTCGCAGAGGACGGAGCAAATGACCTCAAAAATTATCCCGTAAAGTGCGTAAAAGGGCGTATTTGGGTAAATAATCACGCCCACGTTCTTCAAGGAAAGTGTGCTTGTGCAGATAATCAATTCCTTGCCTATGCAATAAGTCAGGCAGATATTGAATCACTTTTGGTAGGTGGAGGTCGTGCTAAACTCAACGCAGAAACACTAATGGACATTGAGTTGCTGTTGCCAAGCAAGGACGAGCAAATACAAATTGGGCATTATCTTGCTCGTCTCGACCACCTCATCACCCTTCATCAACGTAAGTTGGAAAAGCTGCAAAACATCAAGAAATCTTGTCTTGAAAAGATGTTTGTATAAAAATAAGTGGTGCAATTTTCCCATAATCAGAAGATGGACGTACCGGCGTTTGTTGTTTGGCTAAGGAGCAACGCAATTTCTCTTGCCAATTCAGAATATGCAAAACAGGCTGATGAATGAAAATTAAGGCAATGTCAGACGCTTGGAACAGCTGTGTTTTAAGACTATCGAGAGTCAAAAATCAAAATTTGAGCCGAATACGCAAAACCGAGAGTGAAATTTTCAGCGAACATTCGGTAGGCGGTGGAAAATAGCTGATGAAAGTGTGCATTTGCTCCTACTTGGGAACAGCGTAAGCTGGAAGAATATCTCGAAGTTTCAGGTCAAAAGAACTTTGAAGGAATATATACCAAAGAAGATGTCTTGTCCGTTTCGGGCGATTTTGGAATTGTGAATCAGATTGAATTTCAGGGACGTTCATTTGCAGGAGCATCCGTTGCCAATTATGGTGTGGTTGAAACCGGCGATATTGTTTACACTAAATCACCCCTGAAATCTAATCCTTATGGCATCATTAAAGCTAATAAAGGAAAAAATGGCATCGTGTCAACGTTATATGCCGTTTACAAGCCAAAACAAAGTGCCAATCCAGAATTTGTCCAGATTTATTTTGAGCAGGATGCCAGAATGAATAATTATATGCACCCACTCGTCAACAAAGGTGCAAAAAACGACATGAAGGTATCCGCAGAAAATGCGCTCAAGGGACAAATCGTTTTTCCTGACATCAAGGAGCAAAGAACAATCTCTGAGTTTTTCCGCAATCTTGACACCCTTATCACCCTTCATCAGCGTAAGCTGGAAAAGCTTGTACAAATTAGAAAAG
>OLYC01002438.1_pt1 | contig 10937 bp, 9 predicted proteins | sample 1674271 | NCBI WGS metagenome assembly OLYC01 (sample SAMEA103958154, study PRJEB25191) | human gut metagenome
GTTCTTCCGGTCTCTCTTGTCCGTTTCCCCAGCGTGCTTGACTATAATACCAAACGACCCGAATATTGTCAACAGCTTTTTTGCAAAAAATCTTGAATCTTTTTTGCCGACCTCAAATTTTGTTAGGCACAACGGACTTTTTCTCTGCAAAATAAATTGCGGGGCAAAGCGCTTCCGCCTTGCCCCGCATGGAATATTATCGATTTTGTCGTTAATAAACGCCAAACTTTTTAATAATCTACCTTCTTCAGCATGAAGTACAGCCTTGCGCCCTTGCCGGCGTCGCTGTGCTGCGTTGCGCAGGTGAACACGGTGAGGAAATCGTCCTTCACGTTAACGTTGGTGTTCAGCTCAAGCCCGCTCAGCTCCTTGGTCTGCTTTACGCAATCGTCTATCCAAGCCTGAACCTTTTCATCGGTGTCCTTATCGTGGTTTGTGTTGCCGTAGGGATACCAAACGTACTCCATCAGGGACTTTTCAACGTCCGCGGGAGCCTTGGTTTCAAACATGGCGAATATCTCGTAGCGCGCCTCCTCGCCGTAGAGATACACGTCCCACACGCGCTCGGAATACACCTTCAAATCGGGCAGGTTGCTGAGCTCCTTGCCGCAATACTTCTTTTCCTCGCAGTTCGACTTGCCCATATTGAAGTCCTCAATATGGTGCAGCTGATGGAACATGCTGCCGGAGGGCCTGGAGTTGTGGCCGGTTATTACGTCGTTATGCTGCTGGCCGTAATAATAGGCGTAAACGGAGCCGGATTCGGCCTTTTCCTTGGCGGGAGTGTGGTCGTTGTAATACCATTTGCCCGTCATATCGAACATAATGGGATAGCTTACATTCGTGCCGAGCACTTCAATGTAACCCACGGTATCGTTATTCGTTTCGTAAGCGCTCTTGAACTTATCAGTATAAGTACCCCTCACCTTGTCGCCGAACTGGTCTATGCTGCCGGTGCCCGCAATGTATGCGGCAATGGTGTTCTTGTCAGCCGCGCGGCATTCCGGAGCGGGCAGGCCGTAGGAAAGGCTAAGCTGCAATGCGCGCAGCTTTGCGCCGCTAAGGTCGCTCTGCTTTGTGAGCACGGCGTCTATAAGTGCGGAATCATCGTTCGTCACGGCGCCGTCGCCGTTGCCGTCGCCCATTATTACTATTTCGCCCACGTCGCCCGCTTTCATGCCTGTGGCAACCGTGTCGGTATCGGCGGCCTCGCTGCCGTCCGCCTTGGTTACGGCAACGCTGTCCGCGCCCGTGAACAGGGCGATCAGCTTCTTCGCCTGCTCAACGGTGCTGCCTATTTCTATGCCGCGTATGTAGTTCGCGCCGTTCACGTTTTCAACATAGGGCCTCAGGTTGAACGTTCCCACGTCGCACTGTAAATCGGTATTCTTGCCGTATGCATAGGCATAGCCCGTGCGGTCCATAACAACCGCGTGCGTATCGCCCACGGCAACGGAAACCGCGTTCTTCACGGCGGTTATATCCTTGGAATCGGCGTATACGAGCGGGTCGTTGTCCGCTTCAACTTCCATCGCCGCAACCACGCTGCCGTCCGCACGCACGGCCACAAGACCCGCCGCGCCAACATCAACCGCAACGTAATCACTGTTCGCATCGAAAGCGGCTGTGCTTATGCTGGCAACCAGCTTACCTTCGGCGGTTATACCCGCGGCGCGATCCGCACCGGCGGCTATTTTTACCATGTTGGTCCATGCGGAAACGTCCGGCGCGCCCGTGGTGGCCGCAACGGTACCGTCGCTCTTGAGGCCTATTGCAAAGCTTTCGCCCGCCGCGACCCATACCATGTCGCTCCATGCGGAAACGTCCGGCGCGCCGCTGGTGCCGGTAACGGTGCCGTCGTTAAGCAGGGCAATAGCAAAGTCGCCGCCCATGGCCGCCATGTATACGTTGCTCCAGCCGGAAACGGCCTCGCTGCCGGTCATTTCGCCCGCAAACAGGGCGCTGCCGTCCGCCTTAACGCCTATGGTGGCGCTCTTGTTGGCCGCAACGAACACTATGTCGGTCCAGTTGCTCGTCCTGCGCTGGCCGTATTGGTCATGTCCGCCGGAAACTATCGTGCCGTTGGTTCTCAGGCCAATGTTATGTATGCTGCCCGCGGCTATCATGCCCGTGCCGCCGAGCGGAGCGCGCGTAAGGGCGGCACCCGCAGTTTGGCTCTGGCCGGGGTCTGTACTCTCCTGCGGCTTGGGCGTTGTGTCGCCCACGTTTACGGGAAGGTCAACATCCCCGTTATCCTGACCGCATCCTGCAAAAAGCGCCGTCGCCATTATAAGCGTAAGCAGCGCAGCAATGATCTTTTTCATGCATTATCCTCCATTCGTCCTGCGTATGCAGAATCTTATGCATATCATATCATATAGCGGCTCCCGCCGCAAACGAACCGCATTTAATTTACATATTCTACATATTTTGTTCGCCTGCCGCGCAATGCTTGCCCTATGCCCGAATTAAGGGTATAATAGTTATATCTATACTATAATAAAGTAGGCGTCGGCACAGCGTCCGCCGCCGGAGGATGAATTTGGAAACAAAAAAAGCTCCCGCATCGCGGGGTATTGTTATAGGTTTGGCGCTTGGCGCCGTTATGGGCGCGCTCAGCGGGTTCAGCGAACTCGGCTTTGTGCTCGCGCCGGCGTTTCTGGGCTTCGTGCTCGGCTCGTGGGGTTATGCCGCGGGCGCGGTTTCTTTCGCCGCGTTCGGCATTGCGGCGTATTTTGTTGCCGGAATAAGCGCGTTTCCTTATGTTCTCGGCGCGGCTCTGCCCGCTTCCGCCGTGATAGGCTATGTTATATATAATAAAAAGCCGTGGCGCACGGCCGTCGCCCTCGGCGCGCTGCTCATAGGCATCGGGCTTTATGCGTATATATGCCTGCCCAGCATACTTCAGGGGCAAGAACCCTTCCATGAAGTAAAATCCTTCATTTCCGCCTTCAGTCAGGATTTTACCGCCCTTGCGCAGTCCACGGGAATGGATGAGGATAAGCTCAGCTATGTCCGCACCGGATTTTTGCTCTATGAGGAGATGGCCGAAGGGATGACCATGCGGTTCATCTGCACGGCCGCCATGTTCTTCGCCCTTATCGATACGCTTATCGCCCGCTCGTTCACCCGCCGCACCGGGCGGGAGCTTCGCCCGATGGCGCCCATGCCGCTTTGGCAGCTTTCGCGCAACTTTACCTATGCCGCGGGCGCGGCGCTGCTTGGCGCGCTGGTAACGCTGCTTTTGCGGCTGAACAATTCCGAAAGCGTGCTGGAGGCCGCGCAGCAGGTTGTGCTGGGGCCGCTTGCGCTCATGGGCTTGTGCTATCTCGATTTCAGCACCCGCCTCGGCCGCCCCGGCAGCAAGGCTAAGCGCATAATAATATATGTGCTTATCGTGCTCGTGCCGTACCGCACCAACATACTGGCGCTCGTCGGCCTTATGGACAAAATGCTCAAAACGCGCACGCGCTTCGTGCCGAATGATAAAGCCAAATAACCCCGGGGGAGGGTACCTTGGCCCCACAGGAAAGGATATGTTTATGGAAAAGAAACCGTATGCCGCGCTTGTACCGCTGTTCGTCGCGGCGCTGGCGGCTTCAGCCGCGCTGGCGCTGCTCCTAAAGCCGCTTTGGGTCGGCCTTCTGTCCGCGGCGCTCGTTGTGGCGTGCTTCGGCATAGGCATGGTAATAATAGGCGCGCGCTGGCGGCAGCTTCAGCAGGAATGCGACGATATTTTCCTTGAAAATTCATCCGCCGCTTCTTCCATAATAAATACAATCGATGTGCCCGCGCTCATATTCGATGATTCCGGCCGCATAATCTGGTCCAACGAGGCCATGGACGAAATTTATTCCGGGCGGGACATAAAAAGGATTCTGCCCTCGCTCGATACCCACGCCCCCACTCAGGCCACCACGCTTGAGTTCAACGGCAAAGCGTATCAAATAATGTGCAGCCCCATAAAGCGGGAGCACCCCTCCGCGCATAAGCTCACCTTCCAGTATTGGCTCGATAGAACGGAGGCGCTGCATTATACCCGCCTTTATGAAGAAAACATGCCCGTAGTGGCGCTGATATACGTCGATAATTACGAGGAGCTGAATGCCGATAAGCAGGTCCAGCGCAACAGCGTCCTTTCGGAGGTGGAAGGCCTTGTCAGCAAGTTCACCTCATCAATTCAGGGCACATACCGCCGCTATGAAAACGCGCGCTTCTTCCTTATATTTGAAGCCAAGTATATGGACGCGCTTGAGAAGGAGCGTTTCAAGCTGCTTGAGCTTGCCCATGCCATAGATACCGGCACCGAGCAGACCGTTACCCTTTCAATAGCCGTGGGCGCGGAAAGCCAGGTTGCGCACAGCGACGAATCCGCAAGGCAGGCAATGGAGCTTGCGCTCGGCCGCGGGGGAGACCAGGCCGTTGTAAAGCGCGGCACGAACTATGCCTTCTTCGGCGGGCAGAAGCAGATTGCCCTCACGCGGCAGTCCCGCGTAAAGGCAAGGCTTTTTGCAAAGGCGCTGCGCCAGCTTATGGAAAATTCGGACATGGTGTTCGTAATGGGCCACAAGAATGCCGATATGGACTGCATAGGCGCGGCCTTGGGGCTCATGCGCCTTAGCCAGTGCGCAAACCGCCGCGGCTATATAGTGCTTGATGAATCGAATGCGACTATCGAAGGCGCGCTCGACAGCATGGCCGAAAGCAAGCAGTATCACGACTGCGTCCGTACCGTGGAGCAGGCGCTTCAGCTTATCCGGCCCACAAGCGTGCTCGTCGTTGTCGATACTCAGCGCACAAGCTCCGTCCTTTCGCCCCAGCTTTATAACAAGGCCGCAAAAACCGTTATAATAGATCATCACCGCCGCCCCGTGGATTCGCTCAGTGCGCCTACGCTTAATTATTACGAAGCCGGCGCAAGCTCCGCCTGCGAAATGGTAACGGAGGTGATGCAGTATTTTGCGGACGGGCTCAAGCCCACGCCGTTTGAATCGAGCGCACTGCTTGCCGGCATGACCATGGACACCAAGAGCTTTGCCATAAATACCGGCGCAAGAACGTTTGAAGCCGCGGGCTTCCTTAGGCGCAGCGGCGCGGATACCAGCATGGTAAAGCTTATGTATCAGGACGATATGACCACCTTCCGCAACCGCGCAAAGGTTGTTGAAAACGCCACAATAATGGATGGCGGCATAGCCATATCCACCTGCTCAAAGGATATGCCGAACAATATGCTCATCGCGGCGCAGGCGGCGGATGCTCTCCTTTCAATAAAGGGGATACAGGCTTCCTTCGTGCTTGCGGAAACACCCGGCGGCATAAACATAAGCGGCCGCAGCTTGGGGCAGATCAACGTTCAGCTTATATTGGAGCGCATAGGCGGCGGCGGGCATCTTGCCGTTGCGGGGGCGCAGCTCAAGGATATAAGCATTAACGAAGCCGTTGACAAGCTGACCGACAGCATTTACTCTTATTTGGACGAAATAGGCGCGGACTATTCGCGCTCATAATAAAGAAATAACCAACAGGAGGTTTATAAAAATATGAAAGTCATTCTGCAAAAGGACGTTAAAGGCACCGGTAAGGCGGGCGACGTTTGCGAAGTAAACGACGGCTACGCCCGCAATTTCCTCATCCCGCGCAAGCTGGCCCTTCCCGGCGACGCAAGCAGCATCAACGCCGCCAATATAAAAAAGCAGGCCGATGCGCACCGCCTTGAAATGCAGCGCAAGCGCGCCAAGGAGCTTGCCGCCGGCATGAACGGGCTGAACGTTAAGGTATACGCCAAGTGCGGCGAAAACGGCAGGCTGTTCGGCTCAATAGGCGCGGCGGAAATATCCGCCGGCCTTAAAGAGCAGCACGGGCTTGACGTGGACAAGAAAAAGATTCGCCTTGACGAGCCCATAAAGGCGCTGGGCAAGCTGAACGTTACCGCGCATCTTTACGAAAACGCGGACGCGAAGTTCGAAGTAGAGGTTCTTCCCCTGCCCCAGAACAACTGATTTATACCCTGAGAGCAGCACATTAAAGGTGGAAAGATAAAAGTGGAAGCAAGGACTCCCCCGCATTCGCTGGAGGCGGAAAAAAGCGTGCTGGGCAGCATGCTCATCAGCCGCGATGCAGCCGAACTTTCGGCAGAGATGCTGACCGTTCAGGATTTTTACATGCCGCAGCATCAATATATATTCGAAGCCATGTGCGACCTGGTCAACCATGCCAAGGCCGTGGACAGCGTTACCATTGTGGACGCGCTGGAGCGGGCGGGCAAGCTGGCTGCCGCCGGCGGCATAGGCTACATTGCGGAGCTTTCGCTTTTTGTCCCCAGCGCAGCCAACGTAAGCTACTATATTAAAATAGTAGAGGACAGGAGCGTTCTGCGCCAGCTTATAGCCGCGGGCGGCGAAATAATAAAAACCGCCAGCGATTCCGACGCCCCCATAACCGATATATTGGACGAAGCCGAACGGCGCGTATTCAATATATCCATGAAAAAGAACGAGGACACAATGGTTCCCGTGGACAAAAGCGCGCTGGAAGCGTATATGCGCATAGGCGAGCTTATGAAAACCAAGGGCGAAATAAGCGGCGTGCCGACGGGGTTTAAGGAGCTGGACGAGCTTACGAGCGGCCTTCAGAAGGGCGACCTTATAATCGTTGCCGCAAGGCCGAGCGTCGGCAAATCCACATTCGCAATGAATATAGCCGAATACGCCGCAACCTCAGCCAATAAAAAGGTCGCCGTGTTCAGCCTTGAAATGAGTCACGAGCAGCTTACCACCCGTATGCTCTGCTCATTGGCTAAAGTGGACATGCAAAAGGTGAACACCGGCGAAACCACGGAGGAGGACCTTCTGGTCCTGAGCGACGCGCTGCTCACCCTAAGCGATTCAAAAATGTATATTGACGACAGCGGCAATCTGAGCGTTGCCGATATACGCAGCCGCTGCCGCCGCCAGCAGACGCGCTACGGGCTGGATCTGGTTATCGTGGACTATCTTGGCCTGCTGCAGCTTGGCAATAAGCGCGGCAGCCTTGTGGCGGACATTGCGGAGGCCACGCGCGCGCTGAAGATACTCGCTAAAGAGCTTCAGGTGCCGATTATGCTTTTGTGCCAGCTTTCCCGCGGCTCCGAAAGCAGGAAGGAAAACGGCTACCGCCCAATATTGGCGGACCTGCGCGACTCCGGCGCAATAGAGCAGGACGCGGACATGGTGCTTCTGCTCTACCGCAAGGCGCTCGCCATGCGCAACAGGAAGGATGATTCCGAATACGGCGGCGCCCCTGCCGAGGAGATAGAGGACAACACGGCGGAGGTAATAGTTGCCAAGAACCGCAACGGCCCGCTCAAAACCGTCAATTTGGCGTTCCAGGGCATGTTCTCCCGCTTCGTGAACCCGTCCTAAACAGCATATAAAAAGCATAACGCCCGCTGACCACGGGCGTTTTTTCAGGAGGTAACAACTTTGGCTTTTCATCCGATAGATTTGAACTCATTCCCCCGCAGGGAGCATTATTTGAGCTTTATAGGCAACAATCAATGCAGCTATTCCATGACCGTAAACGTGGACATAACCGCGCTCGGCGCTCATAAGCTTTACCCTGCCATGATATGGCTGCTCACGCGCACGGTTAATGAAATTCCCGAATTTCGCATGGCGCTTGTGGACGGCGTGCTTGGCGTATATGATGATATGCACCCCGCATACACCGTTTTCAATAAGGAATCGAAAACCTTCTCCGGCATATGGACGGAGTTTGACCCGAACTATTCAGCGTTCCTCGCCGCGTATGAGCGCGACAGCGCGCTGTATTCAGCCGCCGTGTCCTATGCGCCCAAGCCCAACACCCCGCCCAACTCCTTCAATGTATCCATGATGCCGTGGGCAACGTTCACCGCAGTGAATCTCAATCTTTATAACGGCGGCACGGCGCTGCTGCCCATATTCACGATGGGCAAAGCCTTCTTTGCGGACGGCCGCCGCCTGCTGCCCCTTGCTATACAGGCGCACCATGCCGTGTGCGACGGCTACCACATAGGCCGCTTCCTCGCCGCGCTGCAAGGGAATATTGATGGGTTTGAGGGGTAAATGCCCCGTACGTGTGCAGTACCAAAAGCCTGCCCTTAAAGGGGAGGTGGGTTTTGCGAAGCGAAAGTCGGAGGGGTTATAAACCAACTTATAGCTCTTTGTTTGTTACAACCCCTCAGTCACGGCTTACGCCGTGCCAGCTCCCCGTAAAGGGGAGCCTTTTGGTTAGCGGTACATAAAAACCATTGTACAATTTCGGCGGGCCGCCAATGACGGCCCCTACTTCGCATCTTATAAACTTTTGTCAAAAGCCAAGGGGACGGCCTCCCGTCCCCACAACTTTACAATCTCCCGCGCTCACCCGCCGCATGGCGGATTTCACATGGCGCAGCCATATTTCACATTGCGAATGCAATATTTCACCCGTTCGTAAGAACGGATTTCACCGCGCGCGTAAGCGTGCTTACTCTATTCCCTCATCAGCGGTTTCTATCGCATCTTCCATGTTTTCGTCCTTTGCTGTGTCTGCCGCGGCAAACTGCGCCTTTTCAGGATGGCACAGGGCGCTGCGCTTATAGCACACATACATGGCTATGCTGCAAACCACCCAGCCCATCGGGTATGCGAGCGACACCAGCACGAATCCGCCGCCGAGCTTTGTGCCGACGTAAAGGAATATCTGGCGGAATACCACGAACGAGGACAGCATCACTATCATGGGCACCTTGGCCTTGCCTATGCCGCGCATAGCGCCCGCAAACGTTTGATTGAAGCAGGTGCAGAAGTAGAACGGCGCTATCATGCCAATGAAGCGGGAGCCGTATTGTATAACAAGCGAATCATTGGTGAAAAGCGTAAGGAGCTGATCCCTGAATATAAGCAGCAGCGCGCAAAGGAATATGGTCATGGATATGCTCATTATCAGCGCCTGCTTAACGCCATGCCGAGCGCGCTCAAGTTTCCTTGCGCCGTAGTTCTGACCGACGAACGTTGTGGACGCCATGGCTATGCTCTGCGCCGGAACCAGTGCGTATACGTCCAGCTTGTTGTAGCTTGACCAGCCCGCCATGCAGTCCGAACCGAACGCATTCACATAGCTTTGCACGAACACGTTTGAAAACGAGGTCAGCCCCTGCTGCACGCCAGAGGGCAAGCCTATGGACAGCACCTGCTTTAGTATGTTGCCCTTTACGCAAAGGTGGCCCCAATGTATGGCATACGGCCCGGCGGAGCGCGTAAGCACGAACAGCACAAGCGCCGCGGACAGGAACTGGCTGACTATTGTTGCATACGCCGCGCCGGCAATGTCCATTTTGAACACTATTACGAACACAAGGTCCAGTATAACGTTCAGCACGGCGGAGAATATAAGGAAATACAGCGGCCGCCTTGAATCGCCCACGGCACGCAGTATTGCCGAGCCCATGTTGTATATAAACAGTCCCGATATGCCCGCAAAATATATGGTCAAATAATCGTGCGCCGCGCCGAAAACGTCGTCCGGCGTGCTCATCATCGTGAGCATCGGGTCAACTATCGCCATGCCAACGCCCGTGGCGATAACGCTCATTATTATCGTAACAAGTATGGTTGTGTGCACCGCGTCGTGCAGCCGAACGTAGTCCTTCGCGCCGTAGGATTGGGATATAACAACGCTTGCGCCCATGGACAATCCGGAGCATAGCCCGACCAGCATGTTTATTATGCTGCTTGTGCTGCCGACAGCCGCCAGCGCCTCTTTACCCACAAACTTGCCCACAACGATTGTGTCCACGGTATTATAAAGCTGCTGAAACAGCAATCCCGCCGCCAGCGGCAGCGCAAATGTTATCAGCAGCCTCCATATCGATCCGCTCGTCATGTCCGAATCAGCGCGCTTAATATGTCGCTTAATTCCTCGGTGACCCTTCTCATTTCCCTTGCTTACCTGTTCCAATTCCATGCTCTCTTTCTCTTACTAAATCTTATATATCCTTTTATATATAATGATATCACATCGCATGGATTTGTCAAAGCCGCAAGCCCCGCTTTTTATGCCCAGTCCATCAATTGGATGAAACTATAAACAAGCCTGAGAAGGAAAAGACCGATTCTGCAAAATGGATAATAGGCTGCATACAAAAGCGGCGCGACACCTTGATGAGCATAGCGCAGCTTATAGCGGAAAGCCGGCAGCAGGCGCTGAACAGCGTTTCCGCGCCCATTCAGCCGCTTAGCATAGATTATGCTGCGGAGCGGCTGAACGTTAGCCCGTCCACGGTTTACCGCGCGATACGCGGCAAATATATTTCCACGCCGCGCGGGGTAATGAGTATGGCAGCCTTCTTTGATAAAGCAAAGCTTAGTGCGGCGCCGGAAACCGAGTTGTGCCGCAGCGATATATCCCTTAAAATAAAAAGCCTTATCGCCAACGAAACCCACCCGATGAGCGACAGCGAAATAGCCAAATCGCTTGAAGCGGACGGCATAAGGATATCCCGGCGGACGGTAGCCAAATACCGCGAGGAAATGCATATACCCTCTTCGTCATGCAGAGTAAGGATAAAAAGCGAGGACAGCATATGAAAAGAAAGCGCGTAGTAATAGTCACCGGCAATCAGCGCGTGGCGCAGGCAATATTCAACGATGTAAAGGCCGTATTTAACGACGATGTTGATATTGACATAGTATATCCTTCCCAAATAGCGTCATTGGACGCCGTGGAGGCGGACGCCTTTCTTGTTACCCGCTGGTACAACATAGGCGGCCTTACGGACAAGGTATCCAGCAAATCCAAGGTGGTGCGCACAACCCGCACCATATCCGAAAGCGGCTATAAGAAAATAACAAAGATCCCTCCGGGAAGCTATATGCTGTGAAAGGGGGATAAGAAATCGCCCATAGAAAGGAGAGTTTTTCAATGAAAGCAAA
>OLYC01002440.1_pt1 | contig 10934 bp, 11 predicted proteins | sample 1674271 | NCBI WGS metagenome assembly OLYC01 (sample SAMEA103958154, study PRJEB25191) | human gut metagenome
CAAAGCGCTGGCTGTCCGCATTACCGAGCTGACAGAAGATTTAGAGGAACTGCGTTCCGAAAAGGCCCTACTCTTGCAAAAATTTGAGTATGCAGAAGATGCAGGCGCAGAGGCATTCCGCAAGGATATTGCCACCATGGAGGCCGGTCTGAAAAAGCTGGAGACGCGGGAACAGAAATATTCCGTTGAACTGGATAAGGCTTTGACTGAATATGCCGAGCTGAAAGCGCAGGCCGTGGATCTTGACCCGGTGGAGTTGCACGATGCACGGCAGACCATCCGTCCTGAAAAGGAGCTAAATGCCGTCGAACAGCTACAGCGTGCTTACGGGGATAAGTACCGCCCACTTGCTATGCTCGACAGCAAACGAAAGGCATCCAGGTTGCTTCACGAATATGCAGACGAACAGGCCGTACAAAAGCTGAAACGAGCGCAACAGCAGAAAATTCAGTCCGAACACACTCCCCCCAATCAAAGAAAAAACAAATCGACTTTGAACGTTAAGCTACGATTAGATGCAACATTTTTTACGGACAAGAGAAATCGTCATAACACAATTAGCGAGGCCGGCCATGTGCGAACACTGGCCGACCTCATATCATTAATTTACTTTTATAATACGGTAGCCCACACCAATATGTGTTTGGATGTATTGTGGGGACTCCTCTGTTGGCTCCAGCTTTTTCCGTAGTGTTGCCATAAATACCCGCAGAGAAGCTACATCGTTATCCCAACTGCGGCCCCAGATATTTTGTGTGATAAAGGTATGGGTCAGTACCTTGCCGACATTCTTGGACAGCAGACACAACAGCTTATACTCAATGGGTGTCAGGTGAAGTTCGTTTTCATCCAGATAAGCGCATCCCCCGGCATAATCCACTTTCAACTTACCATTCACAAATACAGAACTGGCAGTAAACATCTCTGCCGTCATCAGAGAGAGTCTTCGCTGCGTCGTCCGAAGTCGTGCCAGCAGTTCTTCTACCGAAAAGGGCTTTGTCAAATAATCGTCCGCTCCGGCATCCAGCGCCTTGATTTTATCGTTATCCTCGCTTCGGGCGCTGATTACAATAATCGGAACATTGGACCAAGAGCGAACCGTTTGAATGACTTGAACGCCATCCATATCCGGCAAGCCCAAATCCAGTAAGATGATTTCAGGATTGTGCGATGTGGTCTCCATAATGGCTGTTGAGCCATTGGGCGCTACCACATAACGATAATCATTTGTTTTCAATGTGGTTGTAATGAGATTTCGTACAGACGGGTCATCCTCAACCACTAAATTGATAAATATCCTTGAACATATCAAGAAGTCATAAAGTTGCGAGTATAATCGAAGCACTTAAAAAAGACTTCCTTTTGTGTTTTAGGCATAAGAAAAGCAGGAAGTCCTTTTCGGGATTTCCTGCTCGGTGATGCTACTGTGAGGGTAGCAGTTATTTTATTCACTACTGCATTTTCTGCAAAGTTCGTTGTAGGTAATGCGGTTTCGATCATTCAGAAACAACGCCCACTCTTGTTTCCGCTTCTTGCTCATTCTCGGCATAGCAAGCAATCCTCCTTTCCTGCCGAAAATAGAAAAACCACAGAGAAGATACATTAAGCCTTATTTGTGTCATTTCTCGGGGCGAAAATCGGGGTAAATATCCCTTTCTAAGCCTTTCAAAATAGCACATAAGGTATTTGTACTAACCTGTGGTTATGTATTGAATTATGGGTTTTGGGTAACAAAAAACACCGTATTTCTACGGTGCGTTCTGTCAGATATATTCTGTTTTATGATAGCAGAAAACTGGAATTCACAGTTCTTCCATCCTTCCCATCTTCAGCGCCATAACAAGAGTTCCGGCTGCCATCACAAAGACACCAATTTCAATCACATAGATGGGAAGAAGCGCCGGACCTGCCACGGCAAAGAAGTCCACGATAAAATGAATCCCATATGCAAGAACCGCTGTAAAAGCCGCTGTCCTGCATTTGCCTGCCTTTACCGCCCGGTAGATCAGCAGTGACAACCCGATATGCAGAATGATGGCACTGATTCTTTCGATTCCGCTTACAAAAAAGAGTGGTGCCGGTGTTGTCCATAGGGCCGACAGCTGTGACACGGTCTGGTTTGCAGACTCAGCAGGAAGTGCCGCCAGCGTATTCTGCATGGCTCCGCTGTTGATCATCAGCATGGACACAAGATTGCTGATTCCGGAGAGTCCTCCGAGCAGAATGGCCTCCACACCGCCATGCCCGATTCCATACATCAGTGCATTTGGAAAATCCAGCCATTTCTTCATCCAGAACTTCATGGCAATCAGTCTTCCGGTCTCTTCAAAAACCGCTGCAGCCAAAGCCGCGTACACATAGTAAAGCCATGGCCTGCTCTGTGCGTTCAGTCCGCAGAACTGAATGACAAGAACATGCAGCTGCTGCTCCAACAGCATGGCAAACAGCAGATAGGTTCCTGCTCCGATAAAGAACGAGGAAATCCTTGCCTTAAGCTTCACCCTTCCTGCAATGAACAAAGCAATCGGTACCCCCATCGAGAGGACAACGGAGCAGATAACTCCCGCTATCGCCAGACCTGATATTGTGTTCAATTCCATCTTTATACCTCCCTGATTCTCAAAAAATTCCTTTATTGTATTTGAACTGTCCATACAATATAAAGCCTAATCCGACAATAACTGCTGGAAGAATGATATAATCTATAATTATTTCACTCCAAAACGAAACAATAAAACCTAATACAAGAGATATTCCTATAATCAGCGTTCCTGTGCCGACTGTTTTTCCATACTTTGGTATATCTTCTTCCTTTACTTTTCGCCTGTTATAAGAGTGAATTGTGCTGATATTGCCTTTGATATTTACAATTCCCACAACAGATATGAACACTCCCAAAATCAACATTATAATATTTTCCATAATGACCTCCTAAAAATAGAATAGTTCCTCAAATTTTTTGTCCAATGCAATACAAAGAATTAGAGCCAATTTTGCAGTTGGATTAAACTGTCCTGTTTCAATAGAACTAATGGTATTTCTTGATACCCCTACCATTTCTGCAAGCTGAGCTTGAGAAAGATTTGCTTCTGTGCGAACTTCCTTTAAGTGATTTTTCAGTTGTAATTGTTCTTTCATATTCTCACCTCTAAAAGGTGGCTAACAAATCCAACAAATGCCAAAATGGAAAGCACAAAAAACAGAACGGTCAAGACCAAATCACTCTTTCGCTTCATTTTGATAAAACGAACTAACCATTGTGTTGCAATAATGCTGAAGTATATAACCCACGGACTGTAAATCATAGTATGAGCAAGCACAGAAGATAACAGCGAAAGCAAACAACACACTAAAGCACCAACTCTGCTTGCGTGACTTCCGGCTTGATATACCACTTCCATTTCAGCCAAGTCCTTATTGCGATGTTCTTTTCTGCTTGCATTTAAGATTTCGTCCTTTTTCATAAAAACACCTCCATGCCAAGTTTTCTTTGCATATTTTAATTATACACATACCAAGTTTTCTTGTCAATAGAGTTCATAAAAAAAGTTACAACCGATATAATAGGTAACTTTTCTACCACTTCGATTATACTCACAACTTAATGACTTCTTGAATACTTGCCGAAAAAGAAAAACCGCTGTGCAGCCGACAGCGGTTTATCGTCATATTCTGTTTTCAGAATAGCCAAGCAAATAACGCTGATGCAGCGACAATCAAGGCACTTCCTGCCAGTGATAGCAGCATCGGTGCTGCAAATGGGCATAACAGCAACGCCACAAGCGCCGAAGCTGCCGCCTGTGCATAGCTGCCATCCAGCAGCGCGAGGAAAGCCGCAAAGCCGCCCAGCCCGGCAAGAATCATACCAATGCTGCCGCAGATTCCATACAGAAGATTAAGTACAAATCCATTTCTATGGGCGTATTCTTCGAGATACTGCTTTTGGTTCAATATCGAGTTTGATTCGCCCTGCTGTTCATCGTCTTTCGACAATCTTTCATAAAGGGCTGTGCGCTTGCTAATATCACGAATTTGCGCCATTTTTCACCTTCCTCCTTTCTTGTCTTTTACTTTGGAAATCAACCTTTTGACTTCAACTCCATAAATATCTTAAAACAAACTGTCCCTTAGGTTCGTTTTTTACAATGTGGGCGTTCCCAAAAGAATCCCACAAAGGAGGACAAATCCATGAAACGCGAACTTTCTTTTCTGCTGGCAGCCGCAATGGCGGCGTCCTTGGCCGGATGCGCGGCCGACATCGCAGATGCAGACAGCAAAATGCGGATGTACTTCCACCAGACGATACGCAGAAGCGGTCTGCGTGATAGCGAAGTAAAAAGAAAGTCTCCGGCAATCCATCACGGAATGCCGGAGACTTTCGTTCATTTTCCTAATCGATATTTGAAATCTTTATACCCAAACGTTACGATTTTCCGCGTTGCGCCGCTCGGCTCGCGTGCGTAGATGGCGGGCAGTGGCATACCGTTGAAGGTGTTGTTTTTGCAGGTAGTATAAATCGCCATATCGCCAAAAACCAGCAAATCTCCCACGGCGGGCACGGCGTCAAGGCTGTAATCGCCGATGACGTCCCCGGCCAGACAGGTCGGGCCTGCAAGGCGCACAGTGCAGGCTTTTTCACCGGGTTCGCCAGCGCCCAGCAGCGGCGGGCGGTAGGGCATTTCAATGACGTCCGGCATATGGCAGGCGGCGCTGGCATCCAGAATCGCAATTGTGGTATCGCCGTTTTGCACTACATCCAGCACGCGGGTTAGGAGATACCCCGCGTTCAGGGCGCAGGCCTCGCCGGGTTCCAAATAGACCGTCACACCCCAGTCCTGTTGGGCGCGGCGGATGCAGCGCTCCAGCGTGGCCATGTCGTAGCCGGGGCGGGTGATGTGGTGCCCGCCGCCGAAATTCAGCCACTGCATTTTAGACAGCAGGTCGCCAAATTTGTCGGCCACTGCGTCCAGCGTCACGGCCAGCGCGTCGGCGTCCTGCTCACACAGGGTGTGGAAATGCAGGCCGTCCAACAGCGCGGGCAGTGCCGGGTCAGCCGCCACGGCGGCATCCCACTGCGCGCGGGTCGTGCCCAAGCGGCTGCCGGGGGCGCAGGGGTCATAAATCGCGTGGCCGTTCTGCGTCGAGCACTCCGGGTTGATGCGCAGACCCACGCTCTTCCCCGCTGCTTTGGCCGCAGGGCCGAACTTTGCCAGCTGTGCCGGAGAGTTGAACACGATATGGTCAGCGTACCGCAGCAGCTCATCCACTTCATCGTTACGATAGGCGGCGCAAAAAACGTGTACTTCCCCGTCGGGCATTTCCTCCGCGCCGAGCCGTGCTTCAAACAGGCCGCTGGCCTCGGTGCCCGCTAGGTGCGGCGCCAGCAGCGGGTACAAATCGTAGTTGCTGAACGCCTTTTGCGCCAGCAGCACTTTACACCCGGTGCGTTGGGAAAGCCTGCCCAAAATTTCCGCGTTGTGGGTCAGCGCGGCTTCATCCAGCAGGTAGCAAGGCGTGGGCAGGGCGGCAAATTCCGGCGGCACTGCGCCGCCGATGGCCGCAAATGGCGGCCGTGCATCGCGCTGTACCATCAGTCCACCAGAACCGGGTTATGGTTCTCACTGCGGGGCAGACCGTACTTGTCCAGTGCATTGAGGAACGGATCGGGGTTAAATTCCTCGACCGTGTAGACACCGGGCTTCGTCCACTCGCCGGTCAGCATCATCAGCGCGCCGCACATGGCGGGCACACCCGTGGTGTAGCTGATGGCCTGACTGCCGACCTCACGGTAGCACTCCTGATGGTCGCAGACATTATAAATATAATACGTCTTATCCTTGCCGTCCTTTTTGCCGGTGAAGATGCAGCCGATGTTCGTCTTGCCCTTGGTGCGGGGGCCGAGGCTGGCGGGGTCGGGCAGCAGAGCTTTCAAGAACTGGATGGGCACGATCTCCTGACCGTTGTAGTTGATCGGTGTGGTGGAGAGCATGCCCACATCTTCCAGACAACGCATATGGTCAAGGTAGCTCTGGCCGAAAGTCATAAAGAAGCGGATGCGCTTGACATCAGGCAGGTTTTTGCCCAAGGACTCAATTTCCTCGTGATGCAGCAGGTACATATCCTTCTGGCCGACCTGATCGAAGTTGTACTCCCGCTTGATGCTCATGGGCGGAATCTCGACCCACTTGCCGTTCTCCATGTAGCTGCCGGGGGCGGAGACTTCGCGCAGGTTGATTTCGGGGTTGAAGTTGGTGGCAAAGGCGTAGCCGTGGTCGCCGCCGTTGCAGTCGAGAATGTCGATCGTGTCAATAGAGTCGAACTCATGCTTGGCGGCGTAGGCGCAGTAGGCCTGCGTCACGCCCGGATCAAAGCCACAGCCCAGCAGCGCAGTCAGGCCGGCATCCTCAAACTTTTTCTTGTAGGCCCACTGCCAGCTGTAATCGAAGTAGGCGGAGAAGCCTTCCTCCTTGCAGCGCTTCTCGTAGATGGCACGCCAGGCGGGGTCGTCGGTGTTTTCGGGCTCGTAGTTGGCGGTGTCCATGTAGTTGACGCCGCAGGCAAGGCAGGCGTCCATGATAGTCAGATCCTGATACGGCAGGGCAATGTTCATAACGAGGTCAGGCTTGTAGCTGTTGATGAGGTCGCACAGCTGCTGCACATCGTCGGCATCGACCTGAGCGGTGGTGATTTTGGTCTTGGTGTTGGGCGCGAGCTTTGCGGCCAGAGCGTCGCACTTCGATTTGGTGCGGCTGGCGATGCACAGCTCTGTGAAGACATCGCTGACCTGACAGCACTTGGAGATGGCGACGCTTGCCACGCCGCCGCAGCCGATAACAAGAACTTTGCTCATGATGAAACTCCTTTGTATTTGAAATTTATAATAGATCCTTACTTTTCCAGCGCCAGCAGCAGCTCCCGCAGCACCTTGCAGGCCGTAGCCGTGGAAACGCCGCTCTGGTCGAGCATCGGTGCCAGCTCGTTGACATCCGCGCCGACGATGTTTGCCTTTGTCACGGTGCGGATCGCCTGTAAAAGCTGCAGAAAGCTTACGCCGCCTGCCTCAGGCGTGCCGGTACCGGGAAAGGCCGACGGGTCAAGGCAGTCGAGGTCGATTGTTAGATAGACAGGAACGTCGGTCTGGCACAGCCAGTCGGTCAGCTCGGTCAGGCCGGTAAAATCGAACTTGTGCATATCGGTGTGCCGTGCGGCAAACTGAAATTCTTCCCGGTCGCCGCTGCGGATGCAGAACTGGTGGATGCGCCCGTCACCGAGCAAATCATGGCAGCGACGCAGCACGCAGGCGTGGCTGAGCTGAGCGCCGAGGTAATCGTCCCGCAGATCGGCGTGGGCGTCAAAATGCACGATGTGCAAATCCGGGTATTTGCGCACCGCCGCACGCACCGCACCCAAGGTGACAAGGTGCTCGCCGCCCAGCAGCAGCGGCAGCTTTCCGTCGCGCAGAATTTCCGCCGCGCGGGACTCAATGTCTACAAGGGCGCTCTCGCTGGAACCAAAGCACAGCTCCAGGTCGCCGCTGTCAAACACATTCCCATCGGTCAGGTCCTTGTCCTGATAGGGACTGTAAGTTTCCAGACCGTAGCTTTCGTGGCGCATGGCCGCGGGGCCAAAGCGCGCACCGGGGCGGTAGCTTGTGGTGGAATCAAACGGCGCACCGTACAAAACGATACTGGACGTGCGGTAGCTGCTGTCGCAGCCGATGAAATTTTCAACATTGCGATGCAGCATCAGTGTTCCTCCACTTCGCGCAGCATTTCCTCCAGAAACGCCGGCAGGTAAAATGCACCGACATGCAGCCGGGTCGTGTAATAGCGGGTGCGCATGTTCAGCGCATTCCACGCATCGGCGTCCATATCGTTGATGGGATGATATTTTTTGCTGGCAAAGCCGAACAGCCAGTACCCCGCCGCAAAGGTCGGGATGTGCGCCTGATACACCTTGCTGATGGGAAAGGTGCTGGCAATTCGCTGGTGGCTGCGCTGCATGGCGGTGGCGTCCTCGGCATAGAACGGGCTGCCCTGCTGGTTGACCATAATGCCGTCCGCGCGCAGGGCGTTGAAGCAGCTGCCGTAAAATTCGCGGGTGAACAGCCCCTCCGACGGGCCGAACGGGTCGGAGGAATCCACGATGATGAGGTCGTACTCATCCTCGCACTTGCGGATAAATTTCAGCGCATTCTCGTAATAAATGTGTACGCGGCGGTCATCCATGCGGCAGGCGTTGCCGGGCAGATAGGCACGGCAGGCTTCGATGACCTGCGGGTCCATCTCCACAAGGTCGATGCGCTCCACGCGGTCGTAGCGGGTCAGTTCCCGCACTACACCACCGTCGCCTGCGCCGATAACAAGAATGTCCTTGGCGTTTTTGTGTACCGACATCGGCACATGGGTAATCATCTCGTCGTAGATGAACTCGTCGCGCTCGGTCAGCATGACGTTGCCGTCCAGCGTCAGCACGCGGCCAAACTCCGGTGTCTCAAAAATGTCGATGCGCTGGTAGTCGCTCTGCTTGGAGTAAAGCTGGCGGTTGACCCGGATGCTGTGCTTGACATCAGGGGTGTGAAATTCCGAAAACCACATTTCCATACTGCAAACCTCCCTGTCAGGCCAGTACGTTCAGGCGCAGGATGTCGGGGTCTTCCGGCCCGGTCATGCTGCAGCCCTTGGCTTTGGCGTACTCGATATAATCCAGTATTTCGGCGGTGATGCGCTCCCCCGGAGCCAAAATGGGGATGCCGGGCGGGTAGCACATGACGAACTCGCTGCACACCATGCCCTCGGTTTCGCGCAGGGGCAAGCTTTTTTTGGGGGCGTAAAATGCTTCCTGCGGGCTGGCGGCAACTTCGGGGTCAATGTACTCCTGACTCAGAAGTCCCGCACCGTCGGTGTGGTAACGGCGCTTGATCTCGGCCAGTGCGCTGACAAGGCGCTCGACCTCCTGTGGGCGGTCGCCGATGGAGAGATACGCGAGAATGTTGCCGATGTCGCCGAACTCGATCTGAATGTCGTATTCGTCGCGCAGAATGTCGTAGACCTCAATGCCCGCAAGTCCGATGTCGAGCGTGTGGACGCTGAGTTTTGTCGTATCAAAGTCAAAAACGGAGTTTCCGTTGCACAGCTCTTTGCCAAAAGCATAATACCCGCCCACGGCGTTGATTTCCTCGCGCGCGTATTCGGCCATGTCGGCTACTTGATGGAACACCTGCCGCCCGCGCAGTGCGAGGTTGCGGCGAGAAATATCAAGGCTGGACATCAGCAGATAACTGCCGGAGGTCGTCTGGGTCAGATTGATGATCTGCCGCACATAGCCCGCGTGGACATTGGGGCCGATCAGCAGCAGGCTGGATTGGGTCAGGCTGCCGCCGCTCTTGTGCATGGAAACCGACGCCATATCTGCGCCCGCCGCCATGGCTGAAACCGGAAGCCCGCCGCCGAAATAGAAGTGTGTGCCGTGGGCTTCGTCCGCAAGGCAGAGCATCCCGGCATCGTGAGCCATCCTCACAATGGCGCGCAGGTCGCTGCAAATGCCGTAGTAGGTGGGGTTATTGACAAGCACAGCCACGGCGTTGGGGTGCTCGGCAATGGCCTTGGCCACCTGCTCCCGCTTCATACCCAGACTGATGCCGAGACGGTTGTCTACCTCCGGGTTGACGTAGACCGGCACCGCGCCGCAGAGCACCAGCGCGTTCAGTACACTGCGGTGGACGTTGCGCGGCAGGATGATTTCATCCCCGCGCTTGCAAGCTGTCAGCACCATGCTCTGCACCGAGCTCGTCGTACCGCCCACCATCAAAAAGGCGTGCGCCGCGCCGAACGCGTCGGCGGCCAGCTCCTCGGCCTCGCGGATGACCGAAACCGGGTGGCAGAGATTGTCCAGCGGCTTCATGCTGTTGACATCCACGCCGACACACTGCTGACCCAGAAAGGCGGTCAGCTCCGGATTGCCGCGGCCGCGCTTATGGCCCGGCACATCAAAGGGCACAACGCGCATCCTGCGGAAGTTTTCGAGCGCTTCATGGATGGGTGCGCGGCGCTGGTCCAGCCGGGTGCGCTTTGCTTCTCCGTTCATTTTTACCTCCGTTCGCGATCCCTTTGCAAAACAAAAAACGCAAGCCATGCACAGATGTGCAGACTTGCGTTTGAATTCAGCATATTTGGACACAGGCCGATTACCCCCGGTACCTTACCGAGAGAACATCCTGCATGATTCAAAAAGGCTGAGCGTGTCAGAGTCTATATAGCAATCTTACTTTTACTACTCTTTATTGACCGTTTCACAAGTCTGCACGCCAAAACGTGCAATTTCATGGCTGTAAAGGAACCAACTTATAAAATTTGAGCTTTTAACTCAATCAATAAGGCAACCCAAAGTTGCCGATCGGCAGTGGACCCGGCTGTCCGTATGGCCATAGGCCGGACGACTAACATTTACGGCTTCGCCTGAAGCACCACATCGGCGGCTGCAAAGCGTAATCTGCATTGAGAAAATGCTCGGTCATACATCCAGTATGACGCTGCGCTTTTCTCTTAGCAGCTTACACTTTTCGCTCGCCGCTGCGGCATTTCAAATGTCAGTATTCCGGCCCGCCCCTGTTGGGCGGTCCGTAGGTAAATTGCTTTGAAAAACTCTTGCAAACACGATTCGTCTTTCAAAATCGAAAAAAGTGTATCATATATTATTTGCGCTGTCAACAAAAATTGCAAAAAAGTGCAGTTCTATTTGTTTTTCCATGCAAATAAGGCAGATTTTGCAAGTTTTTTTGCAAATGTCTGCACAAACAGCAGCAGCCCCTGCGGCACATCCTGTTCGGATATGCTGCGGGAGCTGCTGCTGTTTAACAAGCTATGGGAGGATAAATTCCTTTAGGGCAATACCGCATAATTCTAAGTGCCGATACGGCGAGCGAGGTGCGGCAG
>OLYC01002443.1_pt1 | contig 10928 bp, 13 predicted proteins | sample 1674271 | NCBI WGS metagenome assembly OLYC01 (sample SAMEA103958154, study PRJEB25191) | human gut metagenome
AAAAGAGCCCAAGTGGATGAGCTCTAGATGGTGGTAGATGGTGGGTGGGTTATGCTTACTGAGCGGGGAACGATACGACGTCCGCTGGAATGATATAAAGTTCGTAGTGCGGTTTGTGCGTGATGACTGGCGGATAGATGAAATCGGAAACCATGATTTGGTTGTGGTTGGATGAACTGACAGTCCAAGTCGGTTGTCCGCCTATCGTTTTGGGAATACGAATGTAATCGTCTTGGTCATCCTCATCGTAGTAGAGCGTTCCGTTTTCCAAATACCATTGCATGATTTGCTCTTGGGCGTCTATGATGTTGCCACGCGGCTCATTCACCGTGATTGGCTTTGGTAAGACAGCGTTGGGGTCGTCTGAATCATAAGCGCCGAGACAAACGAATTGGCCGTTTTTGGAGTCCACTATCATTACGCGTTTGGTTTTGTCGCCAGCTAAATCGTAATATTCTTTTCCATCGGGGTCTACGTTTCTAATCTCGAAGGACGGGTTTTTCCCAGCGGCTATTTCGATGCCAAAATTTATCGGGGAGTCTACCAAAAGCTCAGTGGCAGTGCTCACGTCTTGGTCAAACAACACTCCGTGAGTGGTCGTTATCGGAGCATTCCCGATTCTGCCGTCGAAGACCATTTTCCCGTCCTTGAAGCTCTTTGAGCCATAATAGAACAAGCGGAAATCGTAGTCTTTGGCTGGGACAATAGAACCGTTGGCCAATTTCGCGTATATCTGTATGCCCAATTGGGTTGTTTTTGTTCTGTTGAAGTCAACTGCAAGATATTGGGCATTATCGCTGTGCATTCTTTTCATATGTAATCTCCTAGTTAGTTACCGAATAGCGGAATGATTGGGAGTTGATATATATACGGCATATCCATGCGAACCCAGAATTCCTTGGGCAGATATTCCTTTTTGATATAACAACCCGTAGCCGCTGGAGTCAGTGCATACGCGGGGATATGAATATAACTGTCTCCGTCCTCTTCAAATCCAATGGCTTTCCAATAATCGGCCAATTGCCATAAAAAACTAGATAAATCCAATAGTTCAACTCTATTTGAGATTATTTCGGTTCCGCCAATAGTGCACACTAGCGTCTTTCCATTTGAGTCAATGGCGATGGCGCGTTTGTCTCCTTCTTCGCTAATAGTTTTCAAGCCAACGTATGCTCTGCAGCCGTCCGCAGTGAGAACGCCAGAATCCGATGTGTCGAATTTCAACCCGACGTTTTCAATCTTTTTGCCGAAATTAATCAACACTCCAATATTGTTTTGGATATACGGCTTCATCAGCAATTTGTTGCCGCTGGGTGGGGTGTTCACTTGCATATAGCCAAACGCTCCGCCAGCGTCCCACTCGCTCGCTTCGTTATCGGTGCCGAACATCCCAGAATAATCGATGGCGTGAGTTCCCGGCTGCCAGCGAACATCAAGTTCTAGCCCGTCGTTTGTATCATACATTCTTTTCATGTTGTAATCTCCTATTTAAACAATAGTTGCTTCCTTTGTTTTAGCTGGAGGAAGCATAGGAACCAGTGCTATCGCTTATTGATTAAGCGGCTTTGAAGACGTGGATGAAAGCGAACTTGGAGATGAATCCGGTTTGCTTCAAAAGACGATAGAAATTGTCTTGGTCGTCTCCAGCGGTGTAATCGGTGGTGACTTTGTTGATGTCGTCGTGGAGCTTAATGGCTCTTTCATCGACTAAAATCGCGTAGATGTTAGCATCGGCGGTTCCGAAGTCTAACACAGTCTTGATTTCGGCGGGAACGGCTAATTTCGCTTCGTTGAAAGCACCGGCCATCGTGTCGACTTCTAGAGACGGCATGACTCCTTGCTTAACATAAAGCTTAAGAGATGGAGCTGCACCGCAGACATGGGTGGCCAAGTTGTGGTCGTTCATGTCTTTGGCTATTTCGACGAGTTCTTTGACTTTCTTGATGAAAGCTTCGCCAGACGCAGTGTCGGTCGGCTTAGCTAAAGTGCTTACCAAAGCGGTTTTCTTAGCTGCTTCTGTAGCAGCATTGCCGAGTAATTGACGTTTTGAAGCGTAGTTCCAAGCATTGTAGCTAGAGTCTAAAGTGGAAAGAGTGCAAGCTACCATGTCGGAGAACGATTGCTGACCGATGGAAACGCGTTGGAATTGAGTGCGGACGACGCCTAATTCGAATTTCTGCATTTCTAGAGGATAGCTGTAAACCGCTTCGGCGAAAGTGGCCCGACGAGCGTTTTTCTTGCCAGCCCCGTCAACATAAGTGTATTTCTCCGGGAGGAAGTCGTTGACCATGTATTCCTCGATGATTTCCCCGAAAGGAAGATTGTTTCCGTTGAGTTCGGGAAGTTTGTCCACGATGGGAAGATAGACGGTGTACATATCGCCAATCTTGCAGACGGTTTTGGTGAAGTCGTCGACCGTGGGGGTGAAAGTGGATTGAAGTTGTTTGGTAGCCACGACGTATTGTCCGGCTAAAGTTTGAAGTTGTTCTTTGGTTAAAGTTGCCATGATTTAAATTCTCCTTTATAGTTTTGGCATGTTCTGAGCTATGAAATCGGCGAAATCCAACATTTTGGGACTTTCCGGGACGTTCGTGGGGTCCATAGCTTTGTCCTCTTTGCCGGATATGCCGGGATGAGTGACGGCATCTTTGTACGCTGCTATCAGCTCTTTGTTTTTAGCCATCAATTGGTCATGCTCAGCTTCGACCATTTTGATGCTCGCATTTATTGCCGATAAGTTGTCTATATCGGCTTTCTCAGACGCATTTTCGAATGCTTCTGCAACACGTTGTTTAAGTTCTTCCAAATAGTCCATTTTATTTATCCTTTTTAATTTTATCTATACCATCTTTGAGTGTATCGGTTATTTCTTGCAATTCATCGGGAGTTATCTTTCCATCGCTTTTAGCTTCGTTAATCTTTTTCCAAAGTGGGACTATAACGCAAGTTACGATGGTTATCAATAAGCCAACGATGCAGCATACTATTGACACGATGTTTTCCATGTCTTGCAGCCAACCAGCAGTCGTTACGACGTTGCCGATTAATGCTCCGCACCATTTTTCAGCGTTACTCATCTTCCAAGCTTCCTTCCTGTATGATGAATGTCTTTACGAATTCATTTTTTAATTTGTCGAAGAGTCTGTTGTAAGAAGAGAGATTCACTTTCTCAATGGTTCCCAACTTTCCTGAATTAGTGGATGTAGAAATAGTCGAAGTGTGTTCATCGGTTGTGTAATCACCAACGGTATCGGGGGTGTCGTTGAATTTCGTTTGGGATATCTGCTTAACCGTGTCATCGGTTTCCAATGCCGACATCAATGATTCCAATTCCATTCCTTTGGATTTAAGCCAACCGTCCATTTTGGATATTTTCCTCTGCCAAGTGGCTTTGCTTTTATCCAATCCGGCTTCCTCAACTTCATCCCATAGCCAATAATCGAACTTGTAAGTTTCTACGATGTTGTCGGCTAATTTCTTAGTGAACCCCGTTAAACCAACAAACGGTTGGTCTTTGAATAAAACCAAACAATCTTCGTAAGTCCTATAAATTATTGCTTTCATTTGTTTGCTCCTTTTTGATTCCTATTTGAGTAACGGGTTCAGAAGTTTGTTTCACGTGGATATTGAGTCCCAATATCTTATTCGCTCTGTCCAAATGCTTTTGAAGCTCTTTGAATGGACCATTGGACATATCATTAATCTCATCGTTGTTGGAGTTCGTGGTATCCAAATTCTGCTGTTCCCGATTTAGATATCCTCCTTGGTTGTCAACTCCCAATAATGTTTTAATATCGTTTTCAACTCCTTTTTGATATTCGGTTATCTTATCGATAATCCATGGAGCATTCAAATTCAATTGGTCTATTTCGTTTTTGGGTATGTCGGTGAATATCACCAATTCGTTGTTCAATATTCGTCTAACCAAATCTTTCAATTTATTCAAATTCTCTGGTTCACTGGACAACAACCACGGAGTACGTTGAAGAGCTAGACAAATGGTTATAGCCGTTTCTGCTTCAGCTAATTTCCCGATGTAATAGTTTACGTCTTCCTCATAGCCTTTGTGGCATTTTCTTATCCAAACGATAACCCCATCTTTATCGACTATTTGGGGAGTCATCGGTATTTCAGAATCCGGGGCGTTTCTTTTTGAAACAAGTTGAACGTTTATTGGGAAGTTGTTGTAATTCCACGTGATTCCCGTGTATTGGCAAACGACGGCTTCACCGATTGGATTTTTCCTAATCCACGCCGTTCCGTCTTTCCACAACAAAGCTTTCAATCTGTATTCTGGCTGATATTCAATACCAGTCAATTCCAATTGTTCGGAATATAAGTCGTAATATTTGTTTACGAACACTTGTTTGAAGTAGCGAATCAATCCATCGACGTCCGCCGCTTTGAGCATTTCTTTGTAGTTCTTCGTGACACTCATTTTAGTATATATCTCCTTCTATCGCAGCCGATAAGCTGTAAAATATATCCGCTACCAACAATCCCATGGCGTATGGTTTCGTGATGTCGTATTGGTCCTTAGCTTCCATGTACTTTATTTTAGCCGATTGAGCTTTTCCATATGCTTCGTCTCTTTCTTTCCTCAATCCATCCAATTTGTCTTTGGTTGCTTTGAGTGATTCATAAGATTGTTTTACTCTTTGGTCATTGGGATATTCTTTTATGGTTGCTTCGGCTTTGTTGTACAACTCTAAGAAACGCTTTTCACTCGGATGTTCGATACCAGCTTCTTTCATGGCTTTGTATATAGCCGTCTTTATGTCGTTAGCCACCAAGTTATAAGCGGCTCTCTGTCCTTGGTAGGAAGCATTGAGTTTCGTCATTTTGGCCATTTGGTCTTTGAGCTTAGCTAATCTAAACAATTGGTGAATGGATTTCCAATGGCTCAATTTCTGGCAGAACTCATTCCATTCATCCGCCCATTTGTCCCGTGCTTTCTCAATGTCCATTTGCCCTATGGCCACGAGCATCGCGTCTTCGTCCATGTTCATTAGGAAATAAGGCTCCTTTCGAAGTTTTCGTATTCGGAGTCGAAGTCATAAACGCCAGAACGGTCGGATAAATTGACACGATGCAACAATCTAAATCCGGATTGCATCCTGGCAGATATGTCGGCTTCGTAATCTTTTTCTATGTAGCTCATGAAGAAATCGGGCTCCATGACGTAGTAATCGGACCATATGCGGGTATTCCAATTGGGTATGCCGTATTCATCGCACGAATATCCATATAAATGGAAATAACGCCCTATCGAATCTCTCAATTCCTTAGTCGGTTGATACTCAACTTGCAACAATTTGTTTTTGCCGTATTTCTTGAATATAGACAAATCGTTTGAAGCTTGTATAGAGCTTGATTGATGGGTGTATTGGTCAATCTTCGAATTGATTTGGTCATTGGCTTTTTGTATGGATGAACCAACGGCTATACCAGCGGATGCCAATCCTATCGTACCACCTATTATAGCTCCGGCAACACCGAAAGCAGAACCGCTTGAACCTCCCTTGAAAGCACTTCCCAAAGCGAATGCCAATGAAGCACCGGTTGATGCCGCTGCTCCCAATCCACCTACTGCCGTAGATGCTATCGAATAAATTCTATTCCTTTCGTCAACGGCTTTGCCATATCGCAAATAATTGAGATATTCGTTCGTGTAATATGGGACTTCGGTCGTTCTATTGGATATCAACCAATCTCCGAAATCCGTGTCCAATTGTTCGGTGGATTTGAATTCGAATCCCATGGAATTGTCCATGCCGGTCGATGGGTAGAAATTTATTGACAATGAATAACTTGGCACTGCCAAATGTTCGAACTCTTCCAATTTAATCGGTTTAACTTGCGTATCGTAAACGTATTTCAAAGAGTAGTAAGAGCTATTCCAAAGTTTGGTCTCGTATTCCTCTGGGTTGGCTTTCTTTTGTATTCCTGCCTCATTGACGACATCGGCTATGACGAATGGTTCCGGTGCTAGATTATCGAATGACGCTACGGATGATTTCAAATCGATGTTGTCGTCTATCAATTTGAGTAAGCCATCCACGGACACCGTCCATCCCGTTGGAATGACCATTTTGTTGCCGTCTTCGTAAGTAACTTCGAACGGAGCGTAAGGAAGCTCTATAATCTTTATCAATCGAGAATTGGTTTTGTTGCTTTCGAACCAAAAGGAAAATGGCATCAATTCGTTTCCGAAATTTATCGGTTGATTCCATTGCAATTCGTTGTACGGAGTGTCTTTGTTGGTTCCCGACGGTTGTATGTAAATGGCATTGGCGTTGTAAATGTCTATGTATGGGAAGTTTTGTGTGAATCTACCCGAAGTACCGTATCCGTACATATTAAGCATATGAGCACCTGCTCTATTGTTGACTATTACTATTACGTAATCATCATCATGGCTTAAAGTGTGGTTCCATGTTTTCATGGTGTTGAGATAAAGCCCTTCCCAATGCAATCTAACCGGGTTGGACGAACCGCTATGTTTGTAATCAACGACGAAAACCGTCCCATCGGCCAAATCACTTGGGGACACTCTCAAAGCGCCTTGTCCTCGCTTTATCGGCTTAGCGGTATTGGGAACCGCGTAACATGATACGGGATTTCCCGCCAGTTTGACTTGTTGAGCCAAATCGGAATCGTCGGGAGCGTAATCCGTCATGTAAACCAACGTCCAAAAATCCGATGTTCCTATGGCTTTAGGCTTAGCTATCTGAACCATGGGAGGAGCTGATATTTCCTCCGGGTGTTTGTCTATGAGTGGATAAGCTTTAGTGCCTACTTTCCTCCATCTATCGAAATAACGGCGGGTAACATGCGTATTCGGTCCCAAAGTTGCTTTAATGTCTTGCCAGAAAGTATTGAGCGTATCCATCGACAATTGGAGTTGAAGCGTTTGTTTCGCTTTCCAATTGGTGTTTAAGATATAGTAATAATAATGTTTGTTAGCCGCTTCGTCGAATATATCGCAATAATCGAATTGGCCCAAATGATTGTAATTCCCATCTAAAGGAAGCTTAATCATTATATCCAACTCGGGCTTTGTATACTTAACGTTGGCCCATTGGTGTTTGGGCTGCAAATCGTTTAAGAAAAGAGTGATGTCATCGAAGACTTCGTTGAGTTCTGGCCTCAAATCCGTTTTGTATAGTTTAATGTTCATCTATTAATCTCCGAAAGTGGGGGGTTGGACTGAAATGGTTATCGCGTTTGGTGCAAGTCAAACTCCGAGGCAGGCTACCGTTGGTAGAGCATCCCTGCTTTTTATCTGCGGTTTGATAAAATTTTAGGACCCCCCACGTATAATTTGGCAGTGAATTTTTTTCAAAGTTATAAATTTTTATTAAATGCATTGCCACAGCTGTTGCATAGCGTAGAAAGATTCCGGGCTGTTGTAAGCTATCGCCGATGTGGATATGGCGAATTTGAGTGCTTCGAACAATCGTTTGAATGAGCTGGATAATATTGAATTAGAGACTAGTTGTTCAATCGATATTACGAACACATCACGATGACTTCCGGGAACTCGATTAGTCGATTCCAACCAATATTTGGCTAAGAACGAGTTTTCACTGTTGGAACGCCAGATGTACAAATATCTCGATTCCAATTTGAATATGTACTTTATCTGATAGCCTTCGGGTTGTTTTTCGACTATCGGCAATCCTATATCTCCAATTGCTTCTCCTTCGAAATATCTTCGATAAGTATCATCGAATGAATATCCCGGATTGTGCTTCAATATGTACTCTCTCAATTCGGGCTTCAATTGATAGCAATCGACCAATGTTTTAATCGTTATCTTTTCACCGCCTACCACGAAATCTTTTTTGAACACGCTTTTCTTCCCAATGGTAAGCTTTGAGCAAGCGACTCCCAAATAAACCATCAATGGATTGTAGCGAGTGTAGAAATTACCAGTGGCATAAAATTTAAGCTTTTTGGGATAGCTGTTTCTGGCTAAAGTGGTATACAATTCATTCCATTTGGTCGATAGATTGTCTGGCCATTTTTCACCGATGTTGACATCTACGTTGCACTCATCGTACCACATCAAAGCTACTTTGCCTAAGTTAAGTCTTTTCAACCGGGTTTTCGGGGTGTTCATCGACACCACGTAAATCCACGGTTCGTTCGTCTCTTTGTCTTTTATTATCGTGACACCGCCTTGTGAAGCAGACGTCGGATATTTCGTGTGTATCTCATAGCCTTTGAAAGTGTTGACCGTTTCCTCAAAAGACGCTAGATAAGCCTCTGTTACGTCTGCCGCATGATTGACGAGTACCACGGACGGCAATCCGTATTTCTTATAAGAGCCATAGACTTTATCTAAGATAATCGATGTCGTTTTGCCGGGTTCGCGGGGGCTCAACACGAACACGCAGTCCGTGTCGAAGCCATCGTCTTCGCTAACCATGTAATGGAGCTTATCTCTTTCTTTTCCGCTGTCAATCATCGAACAAGTCCCCTTTGTCTTTGGATTCGTGTTTCAAATCGAATCTCATCCATTGTATCAATACCATCAAACAGATGTTAATCAAAATAGTGCTTAGTATTAACATAATCGTTACTCCATGTAATTGAATTGCTTGGAAGAGTTGTTCTTTAAATCGAACACGGTCACTCCCACTGGCGAATCTAAGAAGCTTACTTCTATTCTGTTGTCGTAGATGACCAATTTGCTGTTCACCCAACTCAGCTTAGAGCCGTCGAACGGAAGATATCGCCCTTTTTCGTCTCTATTCAAATGTCGGAAATATTCCCAAGCTCCTGGGTCTTTCTTCAATCCCGATAAGAAATTGTCTACTCCGACTTCGTGGCGGCTTTTGAACATCGGATAATTGGCGTACAGCTTAACGGCTTTAGTCAGCGACACTTGATTTACTTCCTGAACCAATCTAACTTGGTTTTTGAAATAAGTTTTGAAAGAGCCCATTTTCTTTCCCATTTGCTTGAAAAGAGTTTTTGTCTCCTCGAAAGCTTTGTCTATTTTCTCTTTGTTTTTTCGGTAAACGGCGTCCAAATATCTGTCTTCTGTGTCGTACCAGCTCTTTTTGTGAGTAGCTTTGAAATTCCTAATCATGTTTTTTAGTCTCCATCAATGTCAATGTTTCTTTGTCGAAGTAATATAAGTTTCCGGCTTTCGGCAATTCGTCCTTAGCCATGTCCCAGCCTTTTTTGAACCAGCTCTTCGGCACGCCTCGGTAAGTCGGGATTTCCGAATTCCATTGGTAATTCATACCGTCGTAATAGAAATCGCCTTCGTGCTCCAATTTGAACTGGCCTATTTCTTTGCCGGTGTCCAAATCGTCTCTCTTCCTTTTGCTTATTAACGAATCGGTTGAGCATAAGAGCGTGTCTTCGTCCATCTTTTCTTCGATGGCCAAGTTCGCGTAATATAAGACGGTTGAGCGCAAGAACGGATTGTGCTTTTGCAAATAGCCGATTGCGTAATTCATCATTTGCTTCGCTTTTTCTTTGTCGTCTTTGTTTTTGGCGTTCTTTTTTCTGCCGTACCAAACTTCAATGAATTTTTTGAACGGTGAATCCATGAGAGGAAACACGAATTCTGCAATTCCTTTGAACACGGGCTTGATTGTCGTCTCTACCGTCCCGTCTTTTTTTATTTCAACTCCGGTGACGAATCCTATTTCGTTGTCTTCTACTATTGAATTTATTCTGTACGGCTTTGAAGTGTCCGGCATTTTCTTAAGCATAGCGTTGGGATAGCTTGAATTCAAATCGTATCCGTAGCATCCGCCGATTCTCTGTTTCTCGTGCTTCGGGTTGGAATAGAGCAATGCTTTAGAAGTTACGCTGAATTTCTTTAGAGCTTCGTCGTATTGAAGCTGTTGCTTGACGTAAGCATCTTTGGCGAAGTCTGGGACTTTGTAATATTTGTTCAGCGTCCCGTAAGTCGTCATCCCGTCCACTTTTTGCTTAGCCTCTGAATTGTCTTTCTTCAATATGTAAGTGCACGGCTCTTTGATTTTAACGGTCAATTTGAAGTCCACTTTACCATCTTCGACCCAAGCTATGAATCTTGAGAACGGTACGTTGTCCGGCTTTGGCCCGTAAGCTATGAAGAACGTGCCTTTAATCTTTTTTAATAATTGGTTCATTTCGTCGGCGGTCACGTATTTGGTGCGCTTTCGGCGAAACGAGTTTTTCGTCTGTTCCATGATGGTCAATCCTTCCCGGCCGTCCTGATGGGAGCTCCGACAACCAGGAAGGACGACCTACATATTAATATACAATATAATCAATGAATAATTATATGTATATTAAATTTAGCAGTAACTTTTTTTACTTTTTGTAAATTCCCATCGTTCTCGCGTTTTTGTATTGGTTGCATCCGTGATTGGGACGCTTTTGGATGTTTTCTTTGTGGGTTAACAACCTCAAATTTTCCGGAAAGTTGTTCAACGTGTCGTTGTCGATGTGGTCGATGTCGTAATCACCCGCCGGGATATCTCCGTTGAACCAAGCGTAAACCACGCGGGAATAGGAAAATGATTGGGCCTTACCGTTGTAAGACCAACCGACGTACATATAAGTCATCGGTTTGCCGAATATGCGGTTGATAGTGTACGGACATGGTTTGATTTCCCTTGTTACACCATTTCTCGTTCTCAACACAATCGGTTGTTTGGGGTTGTCATAGCTCATTTTTAATGAGACACCCATTTCTTCAATCATCTTTTTGGTCAATGCTCGTCCTTTGGCGCGCGTTCTCTTTTGTTTGTCTTGCATCTTTTTAAATCTCCTTATTAATGTTGACATCATATTATACAATGCCTTCAATTAATTATAGCAGTAAATTTTTTTGAAAGTTGGAAATTTTGCAAAATCAGCCGCATAACCCACCCACCATCTACCACCATCTAGAGCTCATCCACTTGGGCTCTTTT
>OLYC01002446.1_pt1 | contig 10924 bp, 8 predicted proteins | sample 1674271 | NCBI WGS metagenome assembly OLYC01 (sample SAMEA103958154, study PRJEB25191) | human gut metagenome
GGTGTCGCTTCGCTTGCCCTGGGCTAGGCGCTTTTGGGCTTTCAGCCCGTGCATTATCGGCTGCGTCTCAGCAATTCAAGCAAGCTTAGCATTCGACTTGCACGATAATTCACCCCGCACTTTCTAAATCCGAAACTTGAGTTAGTAAGCCTTTCGCCTCCTTCTCTCTTCTTCAAAAGAGCGGTTTTCTAAGCAAAAAACACTGCAAATGTACATTTATATTCTAAACAGCATCCCCATTTCCCAAACATTACAGCCCAAAATCCATATAAATGCGGATTTGGGTTGCAATGTTGCAGGGGAAATAGAAAAGAGGAATTTAGAATGTTTTTCTAAATTCCTCTTTTCAGTTAGATAATATCAAGAACTTTGAGTACTTGCAAAATACCGCTAATAAATATGATAATACCTAAGATGCAGCATATCAACTGAATGCGACTGCGGTCTTTACGATTGCCATACTTGATCCATTTTGGAGCAAGGCGCCATAAAAATAGGCCTAAGGCAATATGTAGGATAGGTTTTATGAGCATTTTTACAAACTATCAACATCAACCGAATCTTCTTCGATCTCAATATCATCGGGGTATGCAGCATCTTGTTTACCGCAAATTTCTTCAATGCCTTGCAAGTATCCGTCTATTTCGTTAGACGACTTGTCTAAGGTATGTGATAAATATCGGCTAAAAGCACCAACGCAAATGCCTTTGAGTCTGCCAATTTCATGAAGTTGTTTAGGCGAGTAGTCTTGATAGTTCTTGGCAATATCCTCGTTGAGTTGCTTAAATTGCTTAGCAGCTTGTTGCCATTGCGTGATAGAGAGGTCGTTGCCTTGGCGATCGAGTTTTTTGCTGAGCTTTTCAAGTTTGTTGATAAGTTGTTGTTTGCGATCGGTGCATGAGGTAACAGCCGAGAGTGTGCAAAACGCAAGGATAAAAATGATTATTTTCGATTTCATAGGCTGAATATTTTAGTCGTTTGTTACTGCGGTCCTAATTTATTAGAACTTGTAAGTGTGTCGTTGTGCTCTATTATACCAGGTTTGGGAATGACGTGGATAAGGAAACGTTGGTTCTTGGGGTTTGTGGGAACATCGGGCTTGATACGCATCACGCCTTTGTCACCGCTACCACAAATAAGTAACTCGCATTTTTGAGCATAATCTTTGTCTCGTAAGCTAATGTTATTTGCTTCCCAAAAGTTTACAAGAGCCAATGCACGTTCGTAGCTCAGCACATCATTATTCTCGTGTACGTTTCGCCAATACGGACCTTTTGATGATTGTCCTTCAACAACGACCAAGAAAGGTGCTTGGTATTTGGTGTAGGCACTATCAATAAACTCCACAATGCTCTTGCCTGCTTCCAAAAGATTCTTTTTAGCTTGTAAGTCGATGCTCTCGATGTTAGAATCGTAGATGGGGAACTCCACATCAATTTTGAGCACGTGTTTTTTAAATTCCTTGTTGTACTCAAAATAGCGTGAATCGATGGCTTGAACAGAGTGTTCAAGTTGGCGTATTTTTTCAAGTTCCTTTTCTGTAGCTACATGTCCTAAGTGCATCATAATGACCGTGGTGACAAAGAGCAAGAGCATGACAAAGAAAAGACTTGTCATGAGGTCGGAATAGCTTGTCCAGAAAAACGATTTGTTCTTCATTTTTTTGCTGATATCGTGTGGAAAGTTGTAGCTTGTTTAATTATTGGGTGCTGTTTCTTGTGGTGTTCTCGGATTTTGAGTAACTATTACTTCGGGCTTTTTTTGTGGAGCTACTGCTTGTTGTGAAGTGCTAACGGAATCTGCTATTGCATCTTCTGCTGCTTCTGTTTTCTGCGGTGTGTCCTCACTTTGGGCATTATAGGCATTCCAAGCGGTGAAACCGTTAATAGCTAACAGCGCAAAGAGAGCAACAGCAATAATCTTTTGCCAAAAACTTGATCCGTTATTACGTACCTCTAACACCGCGTTACCTTTTCCATCGGGGCGTGGCATACTGCTAATGGCTTGTACCAAGCTTTTAAGCGTTTGGTTTTGCCTTTGTAATTCTTGGCGCCAATCTTGCAGACCATTGATAACAGGTTTAAGGTCTTGCAAGGTGTTGAAGAATGCTTCAAGCTTGCTGCCTTGGTTGCTCACAAGGCGTTTTTCGTTTTCAACTAACAATTTCATTTCGTTGGACGACTGTTGCAAACTTTCTTTTAAAGATTCCATCTGTTTGTTGATAGCTTCTTGTAGTTTTGCAACAGTCTTTTTTGTGCTCTCTTCCATCGAAATGGCAATTTCATTTACTGCATCATTGTTCTTTTTCATTTTGTTGAGCTGCTCGTTGGCATAGGTGAGGTAGCCTTGGAACTTATCGAGCTCGGCAACAGATTCTTTGAAGGTAGTGAGAATTCTTACGTTGGCAGTAGCCATCTTGTTGAGGTCGAGACGGTCGATTGTTTCAAGCAGCTTGCGTTGGTCGGTTGCAGTAGAAGCAACGGCAGACACAGAATGGGTGAGTCCGCTTACGTTTTGGCTAAAAGTTTGGTTAAACTTTTTGAGGTTATCTTCGAGTCGACGTATACCTTCGCTAGCATTTTCGCGCGAGATGATAGGCATTAACTCTGTTTGGAACCACGAGTAGAAGTCATTTTTATGCTCTTCGACTATCTTCTTGGTGTTTTTGGCGTGATAAGAGATACCCGTAGTAAAAAGAATACCAACGAACGAGGCAAACATAGCTGCTGCTACGTCTTTCATGAGTGTGCCAATGTGGTTAACAGGATTTTCAACAAAGGCTGCAAAACCACCTGCACTAAAACTAATGGTGGCAATGCCCACGATAATGCCCAACATGGTACACATTAAACCAATATAGAGAGGAAAAGGAGTTTGTGTATCGATTTCATCCTCAATCATGGTACAATTACGTTCTACCATGTCTTTGATGATGGAAAAATCGCTCGCCATGCCTTTGTTGCGAATGAGATAGTTGTTCACAGACGACTCAATTTTGGCTGTGGTGTCGTCGTTGGCGGGGATTCGCACTAAGCTAACCTTCTCTTTTTTTCCTCTTAAACTTAAATAGCTATTTGGACCGTCTTCGTTTCTATAAGCAGGGTTTGTGTAAAAAGTTTTGTCTAAGAGAACTCGTTCATAGCTGGTATTGCCAAATTCATTGCTTGGAATATAGTAGTTTTCAACTTTGCATTTTCCTTTTTCAGCAAGAACATTTTTCATTTGTCTTGCCTTTTTGATACTATCGCAAAGAAAGCGTACTTGAAAGTAAAAAGCAGCGAAAATTACGATAATAGTAAAAATAATACTCATATTTGTGGTTATGTAGGTGTTTTAATTGTTTTTTGTGGTAACGAAAATCTTTTTCGTCACAGTGGCAGTGTTTCCGTCAATACGTACTCTGCCTGGCGTTTGCTCAAAGTTATCGCTTGTAACAACTTTGTCGAAGGTGCAACACTTGGAATTGTCGGAATTGTTAAAGATTTTTCCAGCATTCTCTTCAATGATTTCTACGACACCTTCAGTGTCAGAGTTGGCATCAAGGGTGATAACATAGTAATGTACGTATTTATCGTAGTTAGGGCTTACATCGATTAACCGATTTTCATTTTGTGCATCTTGTCGCGCATAGAACTTTTTCTGTTCGTCCTTTTTAATTTTCCATTCGTAGGAAGGTGACAGTGGAGGATCGGTAGCAGGAAGAGCATCTAGCAATTCAGTTTGCTGTGTTTGCTGTTTGTCTTCTTGTTGTTGTCCTTTGGATGATTGCTTGCTGTTTTGTTGTTGGTTGTTTTGAGACGTTGCAACTTTGTGGCGCTGTTCTTTTGCACCACTTTTTTGCGTAGTCCTTTTCTTTGGGGCATTTAAGCTGTTGTCCTTTCTTTGCTTTTGGGGCTTTTTCCTCATTTCACTTGCTTTACTCCATTGCCATAAGAAGAGTATGGTAACAACAAGCAAAGCTACTGTCAGAATTATTTCAGGATAAGTAACTTGCAACTCCTTCAGTCCTATAGGGATAGATGCAAATTCCCTTTGTGCCATAGCTGCTGCGGGGAGCAACCATGACACAAGGGCGATAGTTTTTTTTATCTTCATAGAGCATGTGGAATTTAATCCTTAATGTTGAGCAATTCATTGGTCAACTTGTGTAAGATTCCTTCAATCGGTAAGAAGAATAGCGAAGAAGCAACCTCATCACTCTTGATGTGAATAGGTTCGCAACCATCTTTTACATATTTCTTGATGTCGCGTTTAAAAGCAGAAAGCTTAAACACCTTGTTTTCGATGTCTTCGGGCAAGTTGATATAATTTGCAGCCTTAACCTCACAGAGTATTTGTTGGCAAATGTTTATAAAGTTGTCAACGTGTTGGGCAACTGCTTCCTCATCCTCATCAGTGATTTGGGCATAAGTTTTAGTTGCGTTGTCTTCGGCAAGACCAATCCAGGTTGTGGTATGTTGGTCTACAAAGTCAATGCCGTAGTCAGTGCCGTCCTTCTTGTCGATAATCACAATACCACCCTTAGCTGTTGCAGCCTTGGGAGAGTCGCCTTGGGGTATGAGCAAACTTAAACCATCGGCATCATAGTCGTGACCTAATACATGCTCAAATACCTTTTGCGTAATTTTCATTAAGCAGTCTTTCGACACGCAGTTGTCAAAGAATATGTTCAATATCTTTGATCCATTGCCACTAAAACCAATGTAACGAGGTTCTTTGAGTCCTTGTATACGTGTGATTTGTGCAGCATAATACACAATTGCCATGTAGTAGAGAAGAATGACCATGTTGCAGGGTGCAGACTTGGCAAGCATCTCTTTAAAATTATAGCGCTTGCGCATGGCAGGGTCGGGGATGATTGTGTTTTCGGCAATAGAGAAGAAGAATGATGCTAAGTTTGCTGAAGCGTTTCTTCCATAAGTAATCTTGTCGAATACGTTCTTAAAATCGACGCTGGTATTTAATGTTTCGTACTGTGACTTAAAGTAACGTATAAATCCGTTATCCGCAGTGTCAAAGGCAGCGTTCGAACCAAATAAACTGTCGGATGCAAAACGTGCCGATGAGATACATTTAATGGTTTTTCCCTCAGCAAATAGGAAATCGGAAGTGCCACCACCTATGTCAATAGTAATGGCAGATGAAGAGCCTGTTTTGAATGCAGGGAGTGGCGCCACAGCCTCGGGGATAAACTTTATTTGTTCAATGGATGCACCATCAAAGTTTGTTTGGAATACATGTTGCCAAATTCCGGCAAATTCTCCAACCATGCGAGCTGCCATACTGGTGGGATAGAACCATATGAGGCGTGTGGCACTCAAGTCACCATTATTCATAAGCACCTTGTTGCGCATGATAAATGCCAACTCAGAGAGGAAGCAAGTGGTTTGTGCCTTCGATTTTTCGTTATCGTTCCACTTAAGGTTTGTGGTAGGCTGCTCGTTGTAGTCGGGCAACTGCTTGCGTTCGTAAAAGAATGGGATGTTTGCTTTTGAGAAGGGTTGAACCTCGCGTAACCAGTCGACATCTCTTGTAGATGTCAATGCCGTGCGGATAGGGAATGAAATAGATTGGTCGTCGGTTTTTCCTTGTCCAATAATGGCAGGCATAAGGTCGCCTTGCATCATCTTAGTCCACATGGAGTCACTCTGCATGTCGTTTACAGGGCGTAGTTGGGCATCGCTTGCAGTGGTGTCGAGTGGCATGGGCATAGAACCATCCACAGAATACTCAATGTGTGTGTTAGTGGTACCAAAGTCAATAGCAAATACAAATTTTTTGCTACCGCCACCTTCCTTCATTAGTGGAACTAAAAGACCTTCTGTACCCTTATAGTTTAAGCCGATAGCTGTAAAGTTATTTTTAGCTTGCCACATCTTTGCTACGCATGTGTATTTGTCGCGTCGGTTACCCAAACTATCAATGTTGCGACAAGTCTCGTTACCGCAGTCTATGGTCTGATCATCGTTATAGAGATTCAGTGTAGGCAGGTCGTGTTGTGCTACACGTTCTGATATTTGGTCGCCAATTGAAAGGGTAATTCGATAGTCGGGTTGTACGCTTTGCGGAAAGCGCATGTGGGGCAATATGGTCACACCTGTGAAACCAAGGTCTATGATGCTACCAAACATATTTTCGTTGGTGCATTCTCCTTCCTTGTAACAACGTTGAAATTCTATTTTGTCAATATAGTCATTGCCTTTAATAGGAATGGTAAGTTTGACGGTGATATGTCCCATACTTCCACGCTCAGCACGCAGATTGCGTTTGAGGTCTGCCAAGTTAAAATAGCGGAAGTATTCTTTCTTGATGGGTAATAAGTAGTATTTTAAATCACCCTCATCGCCCAATGTAAGATAATCTTCTGTTTCACTGTCGAATGGTTGGAGTGCATACTTCGTGCGAATGATGTTTTGACACAAAAAGTCGCCAGCTGTGAGGTAAGGATAGGGCACATTAATCCCAGGGAGAACACGACTATCAAGAGGTTTTTCGTCCATAAATGGTACGAACTTAACAAGTGAGTCATCCCATTGTGAGGTTGTGTAGGTTAATCCTCCACAACTATAGTCGGTGGGCAACACCAAGGGGATTTTTCCATCGATTGTTTTGGTAGCGCGAATCGTAAATTGGCTGTTTTGGCTTATTTGTTTAGGGTTGTAATTCTTGTACATTACAGGGTAGCCACCCGCAAAGGTCAATGGCTTGCCTGTGTGCATTGTTACTTGCGCCGTGTCTGTGGAGCTTGCAGCGTTTAGGTTAGCTAATTCTTGACCAAAAACATTGTCAATGCTATTGATTTTAGTAATCGTATTGTTTATGTAGGTGCTAACCTCTGGATAACCTTCCATAAAGCCAGGTTGTTTGCTCAGCCAAGTGAGGTAGCGTACATATTCAGGGTCGCGCTTATAAAGTGGGTTGTAGTCACCATCAAAAGGACGGTCGTTATTTCCCTCAAAGATGATTTGTTCAGATACGTAGCTTAGGTCGTTGGCAGGAGTAAAGAACAACGTACAAGGACTTGTAGCTCCTATTACATGTCCAGGAAGTGCGCTCTGGGCAGGAGCTCCAGGACCAATATACGTCAGAATGTAAATGCTCTGCATATTGCGTAGGTTATACACATTACCATTAGCTGCATCCGACTTAATAAAAATATCTAGTGTCTTGCCTAATAAACGTTGTTGGTTGTCGGTTGAGGCTTTGAGCTTTTCAATCTCACCTACGTTCCATTCTGTTATTTTTACAAGATTGCTGTATTTGTTGATATTAAAGAATATTTCGCCTACATCAAGAGCGTCAGACACCATACGATGATAGATGGTATTGCCATCAAAGTCGTTCGTGTCGTTTACATACTTAAAGCCTTGCTTTACTAAGTCAAGGCGTGCAAAGGGACTTGGGATAGATGTTATCTCAGATTTAGCTGTGTTGCCTTGTGGGTCTGTGATGGTGTCCACAGCTTTTTGTGATATAACGGTGCTCTCTCCCCATCCGTTTATGTTGTCGTTGGCACCTGCAGCAGTGCCATCGTGGAGTCTTAAAATTTTCATAACGCGGTTTTAGATCTTTAGTTTTTCTTCGATAAGTGTGTCTGTTACTAATGAGAAGAGGTTGAGCCAATAAGCAGCAGGAGTTTTGAGTGATTCTGGCAGCTTATTTCTCGAAGTTTTCTTCTTCATGTTGTCAAGTTTGTTATTGAACAAATCGTAGTTGCTGTCCATAACAACCGAAAGAAATTTAATACTTTTGGGCTTCAGACCACTAATAATGGCAAAAACGTCTTTCTCGCCCGTGGCAAGGTTAAACGGGGCAAACTGTCGTTTGTTGCTTGCCATATCGTTCAGCCATGATTTGTAGTCAGTCGTAAATTTAAGCAAGCGATTGTAGAAACCTCCTTCATCAATTATCGTGCGGTTAAACACAGGTTCGTGTGCGCAAGCCCAAGATTTGTCCCATGAGTTATCAAGTGCTTGCGTAAAGTAGTTGTGTGCCAACAACATTTTTGTCATAGGCTTGCGAACAAGACTTACAGTTTGGTCTGAAAGATTGTCAAAATTGAAGCTTTCAACGTCGTTCTTAATGCCATATTCGTGATATACCGTATGACTATTTGCGTTGTGAGGTTCTGCGCCAATGGTTTGGTTTGCAAAGTCAAAGATAGAAAGTGCTGCCACAAATTCTATGAAGTTGGGCTTATTCTTTTGCAAGGCACCACCATCGTGATTTTCGTATGATGGGCGCATGTCATCGCCCAGATAATACATGTGGTCGAGTTCAGAAAGGTTACGCTCGTAATATTTTAGTGCTGCACGTGTTTTTTGAATAAACGTGCCACTATCTATTTGATCGTTGCGATTGGGGTCTATATTGTTCAGTATAAAATAGGGCAATACCGTGATTGCGCCAATGGGGGCTTGTGCTATGAGGCTTGCATTTTGCACAGCAGCCGTGTCGTTGGCGCGTAGGTTTTTTAGTAAAATAGGGAAACCACTTGCGCCAGTTCCTCCGAATATAGAACTGATGATAAAAATAGCATCGCCTTCGGCAAATGAATTGGCAAATTCTGCAAAATCTTCGCTGCCCACAAATTGGTTGAGAACCACGCTACCGATATTAGGGTTACCTTTAAAACCCACAGACATGTCAGCCTCTAAGTTGTTTTCGCTAAACAACATTTTTACCATATTCTGGTTCGTATTGTTGAGCGATTGAAAGTGCATGTAGTCTTTAAACTTCTGCGCTGTTCCACCAGGAATGCTGAGTGTAAACCCATTTTTGCAGCAACTTGTCATAAGAGTTGAGAAGAAACCTTTGGGGTCAGCAGCAGTAGTGTGGTCTGTTGCCTGATAAAGTTTTTGATAGTTCTCCATCAACTGTACTGTGTCGGTTTTATCGCCCGATGTGCTGTCGGCATCCACCACAATGGGTACCACTTCGTTAAAGCCTGCAACCTTTACACCTGTGCCAAGCAAAAAGGTGAAAGAGCGTAGCACGCGAGAGCCCGTGCCACCAATGCCAAAAATATAGAGCTTTGCCATAGTAGGTTCTATTTCTTTTTTTAAGATTAGTTCTTGTAAGGTACTTTATAGTTGTGTGTGCTTGCAAAGCAGAGCAGCGAGAATGGGAACCAAAAAACTCCAATGCTAATCAATCCGCTTGCTATAGCTGTGCCAAAGATGTCTGTGAAACCACAGTCGCTCACTTGGTCGCTTCCTGCATCTTGAAACATGATGTTGCATTCAGAGAAGGTGATGCCTGCAGTTAGTAAAAATGTCACACAAAGGGCTATAATCCACCATTTGCGTCCACTAAACTTTACAGTAGGAATAAAATAGAAAAGCAAAGCCATAACTAAGGCACTGCCTATAGCTGTTAGCCCCAATACATTATAGCCATTAATATCATAAAGGTAGCTTGCCCAAGTATCGCCATAAAGCCATGAGAATACTGAGTAAAGGTTAAAGAAAAGATCGTCCATAATATCTGTTTTTTTTGATGTGAATGTTTTTATTCAATGCTTAATGTAAATTTCGTGTAATACGGGTTAGTGGTGGCAAAAGCTTTTTGCACACCTTGCATCATATACGTTAGACCAAAGGTCTTGCCTAATAATGGTGTACTGCCTTCGTTGTCATTGCTCTTGTTTATCCATTCAGGGAATGTTTTTTTGAGTATAACATCGCAATGTTCGGCTTTGATATGTTTAATGTCCGTCGCTTCCAACTTGATGCGGTGTGTATAGCCATTTTTGCTATTGGGTAAAATTGTTACACTTGCCACCTTATAGCCTTTTACGCTTGTTGTATAGTTAGCAATGTTGCATAAATTCTTATTGCTAAGAGGAATGTTTGAAAAGTCTACGTCCACGTTAAATGCAAAAACCTTTTTGTTCTTATTGATTTTACACTTCTTTAAGTGGTGATGTTGTCCTTTTTTACACAAGATAAACGTGCCGTTTTGTGTGCCATTGTTTTTTACCACTTCATAGTGAACAGGGGCATCGCCCATTTCTGTATAACTCTCTTTAAAGTGTACCGAATTGTTTTTTTCTATTGAGTGCAATAGTTTGGCGAGTGCCGTGCGTTTACCTGCCAACATTACATAATAAGGGCGTTCTCCCTCATATTTAGTGGGTACATTACTTACGTTCCAATAATAGCCATTATATTTCGACAAACCTTGTAACATAACCACTGAGAAACAACTGTCATTCTTCAATCTTTTTTGAAGGCTATTGCAAACATCTTGTTGTTGTATGTTTAGATATGCTTTTACACTTTCGGCATTAGCAGGGGGAGAAAAAATAAAGTCCGAGGCTAATAGCGCTACTTGTTTGGGACTATTGGCTAATACGCGCTCTACTACTTCTGAAATGTCAGAGTAAGCTCGGTTACCACCTTGGTTTTTAAAAGTCGTAGGTGTAACATTCATAATAAAATCGCGAGCGTTGCACTGTTGCGGGTAAATTTTGTCGTTTACATAGTTAAATGTGACTTTATCTACATTGCCGTCCGTCAACATAGCATAAAGGTCAGTTTTAAACAGGGTGCCACCATTCACATAACCATCAATGCTACCTGAATTCTCTATGTAAGCGTTCATCGTTATAGAAGTGCAGGGCTCGTCTCCTTTATATTTGGGCTCGGTCTTACAATAGTCATGGCCGTTTTTGCAAGAGTTGTACAAACATATTATTAAAATAAATATTGGCAAAGCAACTATTGCTTTCGTTACGTTGAATCTCATACTCCAAGTCGTGTTTATAAGTTTGTTTTTGTTAACAAAAATAAGCAATAAAAAGGATACCTCTTATGTTTATACATTTATTAACTATAAAACTTTATATCTGCTTACTTTATATAAAGAAAAACAGCCGGTGGGCAGCTGCCTGCTGTGCCCGCAGGCGGAGGGGGTACGGATC
>OLYC01002452.1_pt1 | contig 10910 bp, 8 predicted proteins | sample 1674271 | NCBI WGS metagenome assembly OLYC01 (sample SAMEA103958154, study PRJEB25191) | human gut metagenome
TAATTTACCCTTTTTCCGATAACATTATATATAAATATAAAATTTCGTATATCTTATGCGAAGCCCTTAAAGTCGCAAAAGGAAGTTACTACAACCACATACTGCGCAACAAAAACGGAAACACGAAAGCCGCAAACAGAAAGGCGGAAATGCTTCCTGTTATCGAACAGATATTTCACGATTACAACGAAATTTTCGGAAGCAGTAAAATTTATGCGATTTTGAAAGACCGAGGGTACGCCATATCCGAATCCACCGTTGCGAAGATTATGCACGAGAACGGAATGTTTTCTATTCGTGCCTGCGCGAAAACGCTTTACAAACAGCATCAGGAACGAAAAGCAAATATATTGCAACAACAATTTCACGTTTCTCATCCTAATGAAGTTTGGGTGAGCGATGTTACGTACTTCAGCGTATAAGGAAAACTCCAAGCCGCGAACTGAACAGTAACGGTTCGAAAACGAAAGGGTTAGTTTGTTCTCAAAAGGATTTTCTGATTTTCCCTAAAAAAGTGTCCATTTTGAAATGCGTACCTGAATATGATATTTTATCAGGAAATATCTGCCTTAATACATATAAAAAGACCTTGAATCTGAAGAACTACGGTTCATTATTCAAGGTCTATTCACTTGGTGCCCCGCGTGAAAACAAAGTTGAACTTTCGAGTTCTGCGAGACTGACTGTTTCTTCTTTGCCGTTGGCATTGTAAATGATTTTTAAGTGGTCGTCGTACAGGTAAATGGCGTTGATAAACGTGTCTATTATCTTGCGCTTGCCTTCCTGCGTGGTTATATCTATCTTGCGGAAGTTGGAGAGAGCCATTCTGAAATGGTCTTGCGTAAAGATTGGCGCTTTAAGCTGTTCTTTGGCAATCGCGTCGCTTATCTCGCGTTTTTCCTTTTCAAGTCCGTCCAGCCGCTTCAATAAGGTTTCCGTCGCGTAGCCCTTCTGTACGGCGTTTACGATATTCTCTATCTCTTTTTCCTTTTGTTTCAATTGCTCCTGCAACTTGGGGAGAACAGTACTCTCCGTGTACTGTAACTCATACAGTTTTGCCGAGAGCCTCTCTATCACGCCATCGTCTTTGAGGAATTCCATTGTCTTATAGACTATGAAATCTTCCAGCTTGGTCTTGCTGACGGGTTTCTTTTCGCATTGGTGTTTCTTCTGCCGCACACAGGCATAATAGCGATAGACAATGCCTTTTGTGCCGCTCGTTCCCGTCTGCGCAACCATCATTGCTCCGCACCGCCCGCAAAACAGTTTGGTGGTGAGCAGGTAATCTTCGTCCGCCGAATGTCTTGCCGGCGCCTTTGAGTTCTTGGCAAGTTCCAACTGCACGGCATTGAACAGCTCTTCCGAAACAAGCGGCGGCACGCTGTTCTCTATCACCACGCCCATGTGGTGGTACTCTCCGATATAAACTCTGTTAGAGAGCATATAGCGGATTGCATTATACCTCAAAGCCTTGCCATTTGAGCGAGTTGCTTTACGCTCGTTCATTATGTTATAGATTTCCTTTACCGTCTTTCCGTCATTACTCAACTTGAATATCTCCTGAACGACGGGCGCGGCTTGCGGGTCTATATCGAGCTTGCGCTCTTTGTTTATCACATAGCCGAATGGAACATTGCCTCCATTCCACAAGCCTTTCAAGGCGTTCTCCTTCATTCCGCGCGTTACCTTCTCGGCAAGCTCGGCGGAGTAGTATTCCGCCATACCTTCGAGGACGGACTCCAAGAGTATGCCTTCCGAGCCCTCGGCAATCGTCTCCTTTGCGGAAATGACCTTAACTCCGTTCTTGCGTAACAGCGCTTTATAGTGCGCGCTGTCGTAGCGGTTGCGGGAGAACCTGTCCAGCTTCCACACGATAATACAGTCGAAGGCATGCTTATAACTGTCCTTTATCATTCGCTGAAATTCGGGGCGGTGGTCGGTCTTTGCCGAGAACGCACGGTCTATGTAGTTGCCGATTACCTGAATATCGTTGTATGTCGCGTACTCCATACATTCGCGAAGTTGTCCCTCAATAGACGCTTCCGTCTGATTATCAGAAGAATAGCGGGCGTAGATAACGGCTCTCATTATTTCTGTTCCTCCCGTAAGAGTTTAAGCACGGCTTCTTTGAGTTTGGCGTTGGCGGGGGATTTGGGGTCAAAACACATCTCTACAAACTGCTGCATCTTCTCGTCATCGAAGGCTTTGGGGTTATAGTCATATAGTTTGCCCTGCGGCTTGTCCGTGCGCCCGAAAATGTAGTCGAGCGATACGTCAAAATAGTCGGCATACCACAGCAAAATTGCGTTCGGTACATCGCTCTGACCATTTTCGTAGCGAAAAATGGCAGACTGAGCCACTGTTCCTATCTCGCTTGCTATAAAAGCCTGTGTTTTGCCTACGCTCTCGCGCAGAGTTCTCAATCTTTCTCCTATAATTTTAATGCTCATACTGTCACCTCGTATATTATTATACACGATTTTTAAATTAAGTCAATATGATTATCGTATTTAAACAAGTACAAATTATAGCAAAAATGATTAAATAGAGTTAATTTCGGTCACTATATTTTATCTGCGAGAAACACTTGACTTAATGAACTGAATCTGATAAGATATACAGGCAATTAAATAAAAACTTGCACGACCCTTTCGCCGGATCGGGCGTGCTCGGAGTCAATAAATCAGCCTTAGGCTTTATGGTTGATTTGTTGGCTCCTTTTTTTGTCAAAAGGAGGTCAACCATGTACGAAACTACACCGCTCAAAGACTTGCAGGCAGAACTTGGCGAAACCGCCGAAACAGGGCTTTCGGAGAATGAAGCGAAAACCCGACTTGAAAAATACGGAAGGAATACTCTCGCAAAAACCAAGCGCAAGTCCGTATTCATGCACATTTTGTGCTCGTTCAAGGACGTAACGATTATCATTCTGTGTGTTGCAATGGCACTGTCGCTCTACATAGCGCTCACAACGCACCCCGACAATCTGACGGAACCTATCGTCATTGCGTTTATCATCGTGCTGAATATCTTTCTTTCGGTGCGCGAACAGGTCAAGGCGGAAAAGTCCGTCGAATCGCTGAAAAAGTACAACATACAAAAATGTACGGTCATCAGAGCAGGAAAGACGGATAAGATAGATGCGGAACTTCTTGTCCCCGGTGACATCATAACCCTTTCTACGGGCGACCGCGTTCCCGCCGACGCCCGCATTTTGGAAGAGACGGGACTTTGCTGTGACGAATCGCTCCTCACCGGCGAGAGCGAACCGGCCACAAAGGACATTTCATTCATGCCCGAAGAGGATACTGCCGCCGCAGACAGCAAGCATATGGTGTTTTCAGGCTCGCTTGTCGTCGCTGGTAAATGCAGAGCCGTTGTAAGCCGCACGGGAAACGAAACGGAGATCGGCCGCATCTCCAAGCTACTTGCAAACGAAAAGGCAAAACTTTCGCCGCTCCAAGAGCGTATGCAAAAACTGGGCAAAGTATTGTCCGTCATCGCCTTTGGAGGCGCATTGCTCGCTTTGCTCATCGGCTGGCTGTACGGCAATCCCGTGCCCGAAATGCTGATGGTGGCTGTTTCCGTTGCGGTTGCGGCTATTCCCGAAGTTATGCCCGTTGTCGTGACCATTTCCCTCTCCTTCGGCGTGGGCAGCATGGCAAAGAAAAATACCATTGTCCGCACGCCTACCGCCGTGGAGACGATCGGCAATATCTCCGTCATTTGTTCGGATAAGACGGGCACGCTCACACAGAACAAAATGCGTGTACAGAAAATTTGGGCTGTGGGCAATACGCCGCTCTCCTCCGAATGTGAGTTCGGAGAGGCTGAAAACAAACTGCTCACATTGTTTCTTCTGTCGAGCAGCGCGGATATGACGAGCGAAAATGCGGTCGGCAACCCCACGGAGCTTGCCATTGCGCGGCTTGCCAAAGAAAAGTTTTCTGCCGTTCCCGACGAATTGAAAAACTATCGCAAAATTTATGAGATACCGTTCGATTCTACGCGCAAGCTGATGACGGTCGTCTATCAGACGGAAAGCGGCTGGCTGTCCGTAACGAAGGGCGCGATCGACCGTATCCGTATCATACCGGACGACAGATTGCAGGGAAGCATCCTTTCCGTACACGACAACTTTGCTTCACAGGCTCTGCGCGTGATCGGCGTCGCCTATAAAAAGTTTGACGCAACGCCTGCCCTTACGCCCGAAGCATTGGAAAACGAACTCACGTTCGGTGGACTCGTCGGTATCATCGACCCGCCGCGGGAGGAGAGCGCTCACGCCGTGCGCGTTGCGAAAGAGGCGGGCATCAAAACGGTGATGATCACGGGCGACCACCTTGCCACGGCAAAGGCGATTGCTGAACAGATCGGTATCCTCGACAGCAATACAAAAATCATGAACGGCAGCGAATTGCGCTCTATATCGGACGACGAACTTGCAGAGATCATCGAAGATTACCGCGTGTTCGCACGCACCTCTCCCGAAGATAAAATACGCATTGTAAAGGCGTTCCAAAAGGCGGGCGAAGTTGTCGCTATGACGGGCGACGGCGTAAACGACGCACCTGCGCTCAAAGCTGCGGACGTGGGTATTGCGATGGGTTCGGGTACAGACGTTGCCAAAGAAGCCGCGGATATGATCTTGCTCGACGACAATTTCTCGACAATCGTTACCGCCGTGGAAGAAGGGCGCAGAGTCTACTCCAATATCCGCAAGTCGCTCTATTCCATGCTCGGATGCAATTTTTCCGCACTCACCATCGTGCTTTTTGCGCTCATCTTCGGGTGGGGTTCTCCCGTTACGGCGTTGCAGATACTCGTTATTAAAGTTGCATGCGACGGCATCCCTGGCTTTTCGCTGTGCGTGGAAAAAGCGGATCCCGACATTATGAAGCAGCCGCCCGTAAAGAAGGGTTCAAGCATATTTGCTGGCGGGCTGATCTCCAAGATCATACAGATCTCTGTCGTGTTTACGGTCGCAACGCTGATACCCGTCTGGCTCGGCTGGCATTGCTATTTGGGCAGCGGCAAACAGCCGAGCTTTGCCGTTGCGCAGACAATGACTTTTCTCGTCATGGGGCTTACGACTGTCGTTCACGTCTATAACTGCCGCACGCACCTTTCTGTATTCCAGAAGGGGCGCGGCGTGAATAAACTCGTCATAGGAACGACTTTGCTCGGTGCCGCCATCATGATACTTATTGCGGTGATACCGCCCGTCGCGCAGCTTTTCGGGCTCGTTCCGCTCGGAATATGGCATTGGGTGATCGTATTCTCCCTTTCGCTCACCCCGCTCATTTATGTAGAAATACTCAAACTTACAAAACACTTCAAACGCATTTAAGGAGACAATTATGTTCAGAGAAATGAGAAGAAAAAGGCAGGCTCTTTCCAAAGAAGCCTGCGAACAGATACTCAAAGACGGAAAAACGGGTGTGCTTGCTCTGCTCGGCGATGATGATTACCCCTATACCGTACCGCTCAACTACTGCTATGAAAACGGAAAACTCTATTTTCATTGCGCGAAGAGCGGGCATAAAATCGACGCCGTAAAGAGGTGCGGCAAAGCGAGCTTTTGCGTTATCGCGCAGGACGACATAGTCCCGCAAGAGTTTACTACATACTTTTGCAGCGTCATTGCATTCGGAAAGGTGCGCATTGCCTCAGACGAAAAGGAAAAACTTGAAGCTATAAATAAGCTGGCGATAAAGTATTGCCCCGACGAAAGCGCAGAGGCGAGGCGCAGAGAGATAGAACGCGAATATCCGGCTCTGTGCATTCTCGAATTTACCATAGAGCATCTGTCGGGCAAACAGGCGATTGCGCTTTGTAAATAATCGAAATCGACAATATATCACAAACAAATGTTTATATTTCTATTGACTTGTGGCGAACGATATGTTATAATGCAAGAGTACAGGCGTGAAATTAGCCTGTACTCTTTTGCCGTACGTTGATTTTTTGTATGGCGTTACTCCCTCTGAGGGAGAGAGGGCGCATAACAAGATTGCGCCGCGGAGTTGTATGCTCCGAAGTTGCCGCGCGAAATAAAGGCGCGGCGGGAACCAACCCGAGCCGTCTGAAAGACGAGCCATAACGGGGCTTTATAAGTATACGCTTTTTTAGGTGTAAAGCCACGTTTTAGGTCAGTTTTTCGTCGAGCGAAGATGGGTTTTTTCAGCGTACAATTTTTCAGGTAGAGGCGAGCAAGGAAAAATCAAACGACAACTTAACAGAATGGTTGACCACCATAGAGCAATGAGGAGTTGCTAAATAAGGTACAAGTCGGTGATTACTTCAAAGGTGTCAGCGACTTTTTTATGCCATTATTCGGCTATCGCACCCATACCTCTTCGGCGTGGGTAAAGATAAAAATAAATCAAACTTGGAGGTGAATTATGAATAGACAACCAACAAACAGACCGCCGTAATAGTTCGGACATAGCTGTAACATAGTGATGATTTACGGCACAATAAAAACCTTATTTCAGGAAGCAAACAGCGTACAAATAGCAAGCAACCACTTTTTGTTTCGACGAGAAGTATAGCCCACTATACTTCGTGCCGAAGTTTAGTGGGCTCTGCGAGGCTTTTTATCAAGAAGTAACAGGAGGTGAAAATTATAAGCTACTTAGTTTGTCACATGGAAAAGTATCACAAGACGGACATTGCACCCGTCGAACAGGAGAACGAGCGCGACGAAACTTATCAGGCGGTCAACCCGCAGATAGACTTCACGCGCACGCGGAACAATTACAACATTATCAAAAGGCAGCGGTCGTACACGCAATTTGTCAACGATAAGATTGAGGCTCTCGACCTGCCCACGAAAGTACGCAAAGACGCCGTGCTTATGTGTTCCTTTGTCGTGGGTTCGGACAGAGAGTTTTTCAGTAGGCTGTCGTCGGGCGAGCAACAGCAATTCTTTGTCGACTGTACTCGTTTCTTTGCGGAGCGGTACGGCGAGGAGAATATCATCTCGGCGGTCGTCCACATAGACGAAACCACGCCTCATCTTCATCTGAATTTAATTCCGATAGCCGACGGCAGGTTATGTGCGAAAACTCTCTTTGACAGAAAAGAGTTACAGAACTTGCAAACAGACTTCCACTCTGTCGTTGGCAAGAAATGGAATTTACAACGCGGCAAAGAGGGAAGTACGGCAAAGCACCTTGACACGGCGGCTTACAAGTTAAAGAAGATGAGCGAGGCGGCAGACCAAGCTGAACTGCGAGCGGACGAGGCTGAAAAGAAGAAACTCATAGCCGAAAGCAGGCAAGTCCACGCCGAACGGAAAACGCAACAGCTTGAAGATAGACAGAAACAACTTCGGCGCGACACCGCTCCTCTGCAAGCCGCAGCAGATGTTTTGCGGGAGTACAACGACGGAAAGCGAAAGCTCAATAAAAGGGACTTGCCTGTCATCGCGGCAGTGGCAGCAAAGCTCAAAGCGGAAAACGGGCAGCTCGAAGAACGGCTGCAAATCAGCGCACGCGACCAGCACGACGTGTTCAATCTTTATCAAAAGACAGAGCGTGAAAAGCAATCTCTTCAAAGCGACGCAGACGTTCTGCGAGAGATAAGGGAACACGCGCCTGACAAGTTACAAGAAGTTATGGAAACGGTCAGACAGCGCAAGTTGGACAAGTATCGCCCCAAGCCCTTCAAGCCGTCGGACAATCATTGGAGCAAGTAAAACTGAATAAACGCTTAAAAGGAGGAAAGTTATCGAACAGACTACATAACAACGGGGGATGGCGAGGAAAAAACAACAAATTCAAACTGACTTTGATATTCCCGATTATCAGATAGAATCTCTTGCGAGAGTTCTGTTACCAAAAATCAGGGAGTATCTTCTGTCCGAGCAAGGGCAAAAGGACTATGCCGAATGGAGGGCTGAACGCGCTCAAAGACAATTAAATATCAAAGATTAAGGAAACGTCCCATTGATTATCACGGGATGACCGCTCTGACGGTTTACTGCAATCCGCAAAATAGCATAAGCGGATTGCGTATATGATTTTTTCCATTTATCAGACAGGTTGCGCCGAATATCACAAACCTTGAACAACGGCACGAGGGGCACGCGGAATTCCGCGTGCCCCTCTTTTTTTATGTTCGGAACTTTTCAAATTCCTCAATATAACAAAATAGCCCGAACATTCTTTTTATGACAAAGAAGTTCAAGCTATTAAGACTTGGTGCCGCTGGCCGGATTTGAACCGGCACGGATGTTACTCCGAGGGATTTTAAGTCCCTTGCGTCTGCCTGTTTCGCCACAGCGGCGTAATTACGATTTTATTGATTTCGCCCCGATGGATTTCCATCGGGGCGAAATTAGTTGGAGGCGCCACCCGGATTTGAACCGGGGCATAAGGGTTTTGCAGACCCTTGCCTTACCACTTGGCTATAGCGCCACGCCTCACGCATCGATAGCCTGTTTATTTTATCATAAAAAATTTGCTTTGTCAAACGATTATAGTAAATCTTTTTTCATTTCGACAAAGTTTTTGTTTTTTCGCGTTTTCTCATAATTAAAAATACGAACGAGCATACGACGACCGTTATCGGGAATATTACCGAGAATAAAAGTCCCGTCTTGATTTCTTCGGAAACGAGTCCGGTAAGGGTAGGTCCTAACGTGCAGCCGACGTCGCCGAAAAGCGCGAGCATTCCGAACATTTTCGTTCCGCCTTGCGGAAAGTGTTTCCCCGCGAGCGAGTATGCTCCGGGCCACAACAGACCGACGAAAAGCCCCGCAAGCGAAAGGTACGCCGACGGCGAAAGCGCGGTCAGAAGATACGCTCCCGTAAGCAAAACTCCGCAGGCAAATATCGCTTTTCCTAAATTGATTTTATCGCCGAGTATTCCGTAAACCGTCCTTGAAATCGCCATAAAAAAGGCGAACAAGCACGTGCCGAGAATATCGCCCATAGCCTTATTTACGCCGAGCCCTTTTTCGGCAAAAGCCGACGCCCACTGCGCGATAGACTGTTCCGCCGCGCCCGCGGCGAGCATCAAAACGGGGAACACGATAAAGCCTTTTGCCGTGAAAATCGACTTATAGGTGGACGGATTTTCGTCGCCGTCGAGCGTTTCTATCGGGCATCTGGCAAATATTATACAGTTCAGAACGGGTATAACCGACAGGGCGATCGGCAGCCATTGCCAGTTGCCGATGCCGAAACAATTGAAATAAAGCGTAGCGACGAGTACGGTTATTATATGACCCCAGCAATAGAAAGAGTGCAAAAAGCACATCGCGCCCGACTTGTTGCCGAGCGGCAACGCTTCGACTACGGGGCTTATGATAACTTCGACGAAGCCTCCGCCGACAGCCATTAAAAGGGCGGCGATTATTATCCCCGCGTACGATGGCATTATAAACGGAAGCGAGCCGAGGCAAATCAGTCCGACGGCGGAAAAGGTCTGGGCGATTATCGCGCCCGCTCTGTAACCTATTTTTTCGACTATTTTCGGCGATACCGCATCTACTAAAATCTGCAAACCGAAATTGACGAAAATCAGAATCGACAATTGGCTTTGAGAAACTCCGAACTGCTTGCCGAATTGCACGAACAAAAGGGGCGACAGGTTATTTACTATCGCCTGTATGACGTAGCCGACGTAACACGCGGTCAGCGTAAGTCCGTATTTTTTTGTCGAAATTCCGTTAGTCATTCGTTTATCTCCCGAAAGTTGCCCTCTATACAAAATATGACGGTATTCTAACATATTGCGATAAATTTCTCAACTAAAATAACGCGTTTTTAATAACGTATACGATTTTTAGCGAAAATTCTACCGACGGTAGACTCGTTTTTTGCGATTCTACTTTGAGTATTTCAATCGTATAACGAAAATTGCCCGTAATAATTTGATATTATGCGCGTAAATAAGTATAATACAACCGTAAAAACGGGCAAAGCCTACATTATAGGAGAGAGTATAAAATGAAGATTGCGATTTCGCTTGACAGCGCTTGCGACGCGAGCGAGGAAGTAAAAAATGAATACGGGTTCAGCGTAGTGCCTTTCGGCGTTACGATGGGCGACAAATTTTTTTACGACGGTGAAGTAGACACGCTTGAAATTTTCGCTTACGCAGACGCTCACAAAACGTTGCCGAAGACCAACGCCGTAAACGAAGAGCAGTTCAACGAGCATTTCAAAAAACTTCTCGAAACGAACGACGCCGTTATTCACTTCGACATTTCGTCGGATATGTCGAGCGCGTACAACAACGCGGTCAATTCCGCCAAAAATTTCAAAAACGTGTACGTAATAGACAGCCGCACGCTTTCTACGGGCATTACGCTCGAAGCAATTTACGCCAAAAAACTTGCGGACAAGGGTCTCGCGCCCGAAGAAATCGTAGAAAAGGTCAAGGCGAGAATCCCTGCCGTTCAGGCGAGTTTCGTCATCGAAAGGCTCGATTACCTCTATCGCGGCGGAAGATGTTCGGGGCTGGCGTTATTCGGCGCGAATCTTTTGAAAATACGTCCCGAAATAGAAGTTAAAAACGGAGTAATGGGCAATACCGAAAAATTCAGAGGTCGTATGAACGACGTCGTAACGAAATATTGCCAGAGCGTACTCAACCGTTACAACAATCCCGATAAGTCGGTTATCTTCATAACCCATTCGAGAGCGACGCAGGAAATGGTCGACGCGGCGAAAGCGGTTCTGAAAGATTGCGGCTTTGCAAAGGTTTACGAAACCTACGCGGGTTGCACGGTTTCGAGCCATTGCGGAAAAAACACGCTCGGTATTCTCTATATAAACGACGGTTTAGAAGACTGATTAAAGATTACGTCGCCGCGAAGCGTTTTGCGATTCGCGGCGTTTTTCGTTTTTGCGTTCGGCGTTTTTTAAGGTTATAAAGTTTATATATTTTTATTTTGA
>OLYC01002465.1_pt1 | contig 10865 bp, 7 predicted proteins | sample 1674271 | NCBI WGS metagenome assembly OLYC01 (sample SAMEA103958154, study PRJEB25191) | human gut metagenome
CTGATAATCGCTGATATCATATCCGTTATCTTTATTTGGAGATTTATAGATCGGGGATACCCAGATAACTGTGATACCAAGATTCTTTATATAGTCTAATTTTTTTATGATCCCCTGAAGATCTCCGATTCCATCTCCGTTACTATCCATAAAACTTCTCGGATAAATCTGATAAACAACTGCTTCTTTCCACCATGCTTTCTGCATCTTCATTCCTCCTTACAAATCAGCCGTCATGATCTCGATGACTGCCTGTCCGATCTCTTTGTCTAAATTCGTCGTTTCAAGTTCTCCTAAGATATCTGCCAGATTCTTTCCACTTCTTAAAAGCTGGTATGCAGACTCTTTTGCCAGATTACTGCCCTGCGCCTGATTCAGCAGGTCATACACACGCTCAAGTGTATGATTGTCATTTAACGCCAGTTTCTGTCCAAAAACAACTTCAAGTTTTTCATCCACTGACACTTTCGGAATATGGATTCTGACACATCCCATCTTCGGCTCATATTCGTATTTGACTTCCACTTCTTTCCCGCCTGCGTATAGTTTAGGAACCGATTCCTTTACCCCACACAGATCGATTGTATATGCACGTTTTTCCGGGATCAGATCTTTCTGTCCTTTTGCACCTTCAATCGTAAATATTCCGTTTTCCCAATCAAAACGCATTTCAGTAAAACAGCAATTTATTCCGTCCCTGTAATCTTCTGTCTCTCCGTCATCTTCATAATGTGTATAATGTCCATCTTCTCCACCATAGACTCTTATGATGAGTTCATCCGGATTCTTCAGAAAATCCTTTCCAAACAATTCTTTCTGCATTGGGATGATGGCTCCTGCCTTTACAAGCACCGGTATACTGTTCAGGTCACGGAACATCCACAGTACTTTTTCGCCTTTATAGATCAGTCCTGTAAAGAAATCATGATAACATCCCTCCGGTATCCATACCTTTACTTTTCCTTGATTCAAAATATCGATCTGGTCACTTGTGATCGGTGCGACCATCATATCGGTTCCAAAAAGATACTGGTTATTGCTTACTCCTTCCACAAACGAAAGTTCCCGGACCGGATAAGCCTGTTCATTTTCCGGATAATCATAATACATCGGGGCAATCAGAGGACGGTACTCTTTGTATGCCAGATAATTCATAGTATAGATATACGGCAGTAACTGATGTCTCAGCCGCAGGGCTTCTCCCATTGCCTGTTCCACCTCGCTTCTGAAATTCCACGGTTCTTTCCCACTGAATGACATTTTGGTGCTGTGCAGGCGGTTGACCGGCGAAAATGTGCCAAGTTCATACCAGCGTGCCTCCATGACATCTGACCTGTTTCCCAGCATATGACCACCGATATCATGGCTCCACCAACCATACCCTATATTGGATGCTGTTGCTGTAAAATAAGGCTGGAAATCCAGAGACTCCCACGTCACAACTGTATCTCCCGAAAACCCTATCGGGTATCTGTGTGAACCAGGTCCCGCATAACGTGAAAATGTCATTCTTCTCTTTCCATCCCGGCCACTGTCAAGATAATGGTAGTGGTTTAACATCCATAGTGGATCCAGCCCCTTCACTGCTGTATGACCACCTTGCTGCCAGTCAAGCCACCAGAAATCCACGCCATCCTCCTCAAGTGGGTGATGCACGATCTCAAAATAGTTTTCCAGAAATTTTGGATTTGTGATGTCAAACTCGACTGGTTCATCGGTTGCAGGATCCACTCCCATTGCCTCTGCCATCTCTTCATACATGCTCTCACTTCCCCGGATGCCAAGCGCCGGGTGGACATTTAACGTCACTTTCATTCCTCTGTCATGAAGATCATCCGCAAATGCTTTTGGATCCGGAAACAGTTTTCTGTTCCATGTATAACCGGTCCAACCGGAGCCGTATTTCGGATCAATATCTGTTATATGCCAGTCCATGTCAATGACGGCTACAGAAAACGGTATTTCTTCGTTCAAAAAACGATCCATCAGTTTTTTGTACTCTTCCTGTGAATATTCATAATATCTGCTCCACCAATTACCGAGTGCATATTTCGGGAGCATCGGCACTCGCCCTGCAGCTCTCAGGAAATCCCTCACCGCCCCTCGGTAATCATGCCCATAGGCAAACAGATAAAAATCCTCTCCTGTCTGCTTTCGCTCTTTCACCCATCCGTCTTCTGTGAGCAGAATGGTTTTTGAATCGTCAAGCACTGCAAATCCGTCTCTGGAAAGAATGCCTTTTTCCAGCGGGATGCTGCCATTTGCCTCGTCAAGTGTGCGTGCCGTTCCAAAAAGATTACGGTCTTCATTCTTTCCATAATACCATTCGAGATCACATCCGTTGTCCGGTTTTCTCAACCTCACACTAAGGATACTTTCTTCAAATGGTTTTCCATCATACCGTATCCGTAAGCTTTTCGTCTGGATCTCCATATACTCTTTTTTATGTCTTATCTCAAACGGAACATCCTCAAGATCCCTGTACCAGATCACCTGAGATGCATCATCTACAAATTCACCGGATCTGTCATATTCAAATCTGACCAGCCTGTCTGTCAGAAATGTAATTCGATATCCTGCTCCTGTGATCACATTTTCCGGTCTTGCCTTTGGTTTTCTATCGCATATGAACTGTTGTTTCATCATGTGTTATACATCCTTTCGTATCCTGACTTTTGAAAAAATCTTCTTTAAGAAAAAGCTGTTGATCCATGCAACCCCTGAAATGCCGATCAAAAACCATATTCCAAATGTAACTGGAATTCTGGCAACCAAGAAAAATGGAAAAACATTTATGCCCAGCATCAGCAGCGTGTATGGAATATTGGATATTCCAAGCAATAACGCATTCTTTACGGTCGCTTTCAGGCTGTTTTCAAAGTAAGACTCCATCGGAAACGCATAAGTAAAAATCTCTGCCACTAATATCCCGCCAGCGACCACAAGTACCTGCAAAATGTCCAGTCTGCTGTCTGTGGCAAAAATCTGATAATCCAGATATAACATTGCAACGACTGCAACACCCACAAGGTAAATGATCGTGGATGACCTGAAACATTCTTTAAACAATTTCCAAAAATCCTTTGTCAGATATCCCTCTCTTTTTTCCTGTATGCGAAAGATGCATCCATAAACAGCTGTTATGGATGCCCCTATCGTAATAATCGGAATACAAAAGAGGATAGCTAACAGATTTAATCCAACCAGATCTGCGATCCGGTTCAATACTTTGACAAACTTTCCATCTTTCTGCAGCATTTTTCTCTCCTATGTTCTTATGCCAAAAATTCGTTTTTTCCTTTTTCTACAGTAACCATCTGTCCCATGATCTCTGCCATGAAAGCTGTGCCCTCGTTGATAACTTCCACTCCATCTTTGCAGACTGTGACATCAAGTTTATTTCCTTTCCAATAAATCGGGTATGTAAATTTTTCCCACTGTTTTGGACAATTTGGAGCAATACGGAGATGACCGTCACGGATTCTTATTCCACCGAATCCCATTACCACATCCTGCCATACACCTCCCATATTTGCACTGTGGATTCCTGCATCCGAGGATTTCATCTCCTGTCCAAGATCGGTAAGTGCAGCACTCATGAACATTTCATAAGCCTCTTTCTCCATACCAAGGTCACATGCAGTGATACTGTGGATCGCCTTGGAAAGAGATGAATCATGCAGTGTTCTTGCTTCATAGTATACATAGTTCTTTGCCTTATTATCCGGTGTTGTGATATCTTCCATCTGATACAGCAGTTCTACAATATCAGCCTGTTTACCTGCCTGCATTTTCTGTACATCTTCCCCTGAATAATCATGAAAGATCGTTCCCACAACAGAAGCATTCTTATACACAGAAAGATCTATTTCTTTTAGATCAAAGTATCCGTCAAACTGAGGAATAATCCCTGTTTTTTCATCCGGCTGCGGCAAATAAAGTTTCTTCATTTTATCTTTCAGTTCTTCCTCTAACTGTTCTAATGATGTACCCTCTTCCTGCATTAATTTCTGCATTTTCCCGTAGATATCTTTCTTCTCATCACGGATGCATGCAATTACCTGTGCTGCTAGTCTCATATTTTCATGTGCCATATAATTCGTATATGCATTATTATCCACATGTTCTTTGTACTCATCCGGTCCTATAACATCACGGATTTCATATCTGTTGTTTTCTTCAATCCACTCCAGACGGCTGTTCCAGAAACGTGCGGTCTCGATTATCATTTCATATCCATATCTGTCCATGAAATCCTGATCGCCTGTTGCTGTATAATACTGCCATAATGCAAAAATAATATCCGAAGTGATATGCTGCTCTATCACACCGGTCAGGCAGATCAGCGGCTCTCCTGTATGTACATTTACTCCAGTGATATATGGTGTGACTTCCCCATCACTGATCCACGCAGCTTCCCATGGATACATTGCTCCTTTATAGCCGTTCTCTTTTGCTTTCTTTCTTGCGCCATACAGTCCCTTATAACGGAATTCCAGAAGTGTCCTTGCCACTTCCGGCTCTGCCATCTGGAAATACGGGAAAATAAAAGTCTCTGTATCCCAGAACGAATGTCCCTTGTAGCCTTCTCCGCTGAGTGCCTTTGCTCCTATGCCAACCCGGTTGTCTTCTTTCCGCACCATGATCTGAAGATGATATAATGCAAAGCGGACAGCCACCTGCGCATCGTCTTCCCTGCTATCGATCACGATATCCTGTTTTTTCCAGATTGCTTCCCAGACTTCCCTGCTTTCCTGCAGGAGTGTCCGGTATCCCTTGCATTCTGCTTCCTTTAAGTTCTCCAGTCCATTTGCATATACCGTCTCTTTATCCGGCTCTTTTCCCGATCCTGTATACTCAAGATCCCTGCTGGAATGAACCGTTGAGATTTTCTCTACACGTGCCGTCTCTCCTTTCGGGATATCCAGTTGGATCTTCGCATGGATCTTTCTTCTGTCATCTACGATCTTATATGCGGTCTCCTCTGTTTTCTCTCCATCCAAAAATACGTCATGAACAGTACTGACTGCGATCGCAACTTCTGATTCTGTCGTGACCATTCCCATCTGCAGATATTTTTCATCGAATGCACGCTTTGATACTTCCGTGAGATGCTGGGCACCATTATTGGTCACCTGTGCGTTGATTCCGCTCACAACCGTTGCTTTTACGTCGCAGTTTACAGGTTTGATCTCAACATATGCACCGATCACATGTACGTTCTTATAAGACACAAAACGATGGAAAGACAGCTGCACGACATCCCCGTTTTTTCCTTCCCACAGGACATTACGGCAGGTTTCCCCCGTATAAAGATTTAATGTTCTTGAATACTCTTTTAGATTGTCCTCTGTCATGGAAAAACGTTCACCATTAAGTTCGATTTCCATATTCACAATATCAGAAACATTCGGAAGTTCAGTTGCTTCCTCTTTGCTTGCTTTGTTGAATGTTCCTGTGATGAACATACCCCTGACAGTATCCACATATCTTTCTTCCAGCGAATTGCGGAGGCCTAAATAACCATTCCCCTGTGTGAAGATGGACTCACATTTTCCAGTATATTTCTCATGAAAGCTGGTCTCCTCAATGATCCAGCTTGTCTCTGCCCCTGTTCCTTTTCTGTAATTCATAACTGGCATAGCTTCATTCTCCTTTATTAACCTTTAATTCCGGATGCAGCAACAGATTCCTGTACCTGCTCCTGTGCAAAGCAATATACAATGATCGCCGGAACCACTACGAGTGTGAGTGCCGCAAACATTTTCGTGTAATCGTACGATAATGACTGGTTAAAAAACTGTAATGCAACCGGCAGCGTCCTGTTCTTCTCTGATGATGTAAGAAGTGCTGCATAGAAATATTCATTCCAATTGCCGAGAAACATTAAAATTCCAGCGGTAGAGAGACCTGATTTCGCAAGTGGAAGATTGATCATAAAAAATGTACGGAAAAACCCTGCACCATCAATCGTAGCAGCCTCATCCAATTCTTTTGGAACTCCCATAAATGCCGATTTCAAAATGAAAATCGACATTGCAATACCGCTTCCCAGATATACAAGGATCAAACCTGTTTTGGTATCATACAGATGCATGGAATTGATCAGCGAAAAAATCGGCTGTGCTTTTGCATGACCCGGAACAAGCATTGTAATTGTAAATAGTGCAAAAATAAGATTTCTTCCCGGGAACTCATATTTCGCCAATACATAGGCCGCCATTGCAAAACAGATCAGGGATATCACCGTAGATATCAGCGATATCAGCAGCGAATTGCCAAAATAACTAAAGAAATCATATTTCTGGAACAGATATGTGTATGCCTCTTTTGCTGTTGTAATACCTGTTGGCAGTGTAAATGGTCCCTCCAGAATCTGTGCATTCGTTTTAAAGGAGGATAATGCCACCCATACGATTGGGAATACACTCAGCATAATAACAATGAATTCTGTTCCATAAATCAGGATATTTGTTAATATTTTTTTTATCACATTCATGATTGTTCCTCCTAGTAGATTGAATCATTCATACGGAATGCCTTTGTTACAATGTACATAACCAGTAAACCGATAAGGAACATGATCACACCGATCGCATTGGCAAATCCGTAGTTGTAATCTGTGATCGCACGTACCAGCAGTACAGATAAACTCATCGTATCATCACCAGGTCCTCCGGCTGTCGTAAGTGCGATCGCTTCATACATGGAGATACGTGATGTGATAGAACATAACATTCCGGTTCCTATGGAGATCCGGCAAAGAGGAAGTTCCACGAAACGGATCAACTGCCATCCATTCGCTCCGTCAAGTTTTGCTGCTTCGATCAGTTCTTTTGGAATCGCCATTAAATCATTCAATACGATCAATGTGACAATAACTGCATAAAACAGCCACGTAAGGGTAACTGCCCAGAATGCATATGGACTCTGGTAGAACCACTGCACCGAAAAATCTTTATCAAATACACGTATCACTGAGTTTAAAACACCCATCTGGTCATTGAAAATAAACCGGTAGATCAATGCCCACGCTGCTGCTGAAATAATATTTGGTATCATAAATACAGAACGTGTGAATTTCCATCCGTGAGGTTTCAGATATAAAACAAATGCCGTGAGCACACCAAATCCTACATGGAACGTCATTGCAATAGCCGACCATAAAATCAGGTTTTTGATCGATGCTGCAGAAGCACTGTTGGTAAAGAGTTTTATATAGTTACTGATCCCATTAAAAGAAGGAGCATTAAATCCATCCCATTTTGTAAATGATGTTGTAAGCATCACAGCGATCGGCTGTACATAAAACATCACAAATATAATAATTGTCGGAAGAAGGAATGCGTAAATCCATTTAAAATTTTTAACCTGCACTTTTCCGTATTTTTTCTTTTTTGTCATAATATTCCATTTCCTTTCAGAAATATTCATTATTTTCAGATATATTCCGCGTCCAGAAGGCAATCTTCTGAAAGAAAAAGGGGAATCAATTTGTCCGTAAATGATTCCCCCTCCATGATTTCATCGATTATTTGTCACCAGCTTCAGCGGCTTTTGTTGTAAGAATCTCACAGAACTCTTTCGGAGTAATCTGTCCATTTACTAACTGCACAAGATTGGTTCCAAATACACTGTTTGATACGGATTCAGGCATAATTTTTGATACATTAGGAACGATATTTGTATCAGATGTCAGTAACTCGGTCTGCTGTTTTACCAATGGTTTTTCATCTAACTTCGAAAGAAATTCATCGCTATAGGTAAGATTCGGTATCTGGCATCCCTCTGTAAGTGCAAATGTCTCTAACTCATCTTTTGAATAAATAAATGCAAGAAATGCTTCTGCACATTCTCTCTCTTCATCCGTACCACCATTGGTAAGCGTCCATCTGCCAAATACTTTTGTTTCACAGATTGACACATTGCCAGGATAATAATCCGCTTTTACATCCGCTCCGTTAAATCCATTAGACCAGTTATCAGAAGCACTGTCCACGAATTCGGAGTTCATCCAGGAGCCATTGCAGATAACGGCTGCCTGATCAGACATGAATGCATTGGCTGCGTCTGCATATGCTGCACCAACTGCATTAGCGGATGCATTTGTTTTCCAGATCTCTGTTAATTTTGTTACAGCATTTACGAATGCCGGCTCTGTGTAATCGTAGCATTTGGTTCCTTCATTCGATTGAAGCCATTCTTTACCGCCATCTTCATTTGCGATCAATGCCGTTAATAACAATGCTGATGTCCATGCATTGTCAACTGTCTGGAGCGCAAATTTGTTGTCACCAAGAGAACTGATAAATTCATCCATTGTCATGGATGAAACTGTTTTCTCCGGTGAGTACAGTGCTGAGTTATAGTATAAACCCGTGTTAGAAAGTGTGACCGCCGGCACACTGATGATATCTCCGTTCTCCAGTGTACAATATTCCAAAGAAGAATCTACACAAAGCTCTTTGATCTCCGGATGTTCATCCAGAAAATCGTTCATCGGGTAATACAGTTTTCCCGGGATCATTGCTGTCTTGATCCATTCTATGTCAGGTGTCTGGATCAGTGTCGGAAGTGAATCAGACTGTGCCAGCTGGCTGATCTTGTCTGTATAAGATGCCTCAACGACTTCCTCTAATTCAATATGATATTTTCCTTTGTTTGCCTCATTAAATCTCTCAACGGCAGGTTCAAAATATACAGCGCCAACATTTTCTCCTACGCAGAAGGTCGGGATTGTAAGTGTGATCTCACCACTTCCCGACGCACTGTTATTGCTGCTGTCTGAACCACCACACGCTGCAAGGGAAGCTGTCATTGCTGCTACAAGTAAAATTGATAAAACTCTTTTTTTCATCTTTTTCCTCCTAGTGATAAACGTGTAAAAAGCAAAAATCCAAAACGTTTTGGTAACTGTTGAGTTAACAATATACCAAAACCTTTTGGATTTCAAGCTTTTTGTGTATTTTTTTATTTTTTCGTCATATTTAACAATTTTTATTGTATAATTTGTATACTTCTTACAATTTTGCTTTCGTTGATGTGCGTTTCATCAGCTTGTATTCCATAGGTATCCAGTCCGGTACGCGGTTTCCATCAATCATGCTGACAACTGTGTTGGCACAGGCTACTCCCATTTCATATGGATACTGTTTGACAGATGTGATTCCCCCATGGATATATTTTGAAACAGTAAAATCATCAAAACCAGCGACAGCCACATCTTGCGGCACCTGCATTCCAAGCTGCATCATGCCATCGATCGCTCCGATTGCAATGCCGTCGCTTGCGCAGAAAAATGCATCAATCCCCGGATAGCGGCGCTTTAACTCCATTGCTTTCTGCATTGCCGTACTTTGGTCAAACTGGCAGTCCACGATCCATTCTTCCCTGACGCGGAAACCATGCTTCTCTAATGCACGCTTGTATCCGCTTTCCCTTCGTTCTGACACCTGTGCCATTTTCTTACCGGAAAGCATTGCTATGTTGCAGTATCCATTCTCGATCAGATGCTCGACCTCCTCGAAGGATGCTTTCTCATTATCTGCGGAAACTTCTCTTACGTTATCGCCATCCATGGCTACATCCACAAGGACGCATGGGATCTCACTGTTTTTGATCTGCTCATAATACGGCATGTCCATGGCAAGACCGTAAACGATAATCCCCGTTAATTTCTTCCTCTTGCAGATCTGTCCAAAGCTTATTTTCAACTGTTTATCGGACGGCATTGTCAGGATTGTAAATTCATACTCCATTTTTTGTGCCACCTTGTAAATTCCGCTTGTAAGTCCATACATGATGCCGCTTGGATCTTCCTCCAGCAGTTCTCCTGCGATCAGCAGTGCGATCGTCTTCTTCTGTATCCCTCTCAGTGAGCGTCCTGCCTCATCCGGCATATAATCCAGACGCCTCGCAATTTCTACGATCTTCTGCCTTGTCTGTTCATTCACATCTTTATATCCATTCAGTGCGTGGGATACCGTAGTCATCGATACCCCAGCCTCATGTGCAACGTCATGAATTGTCGTCCTCTTATTCAGAACTTCTTTTTCCTGCTTATCCATACAAACTCCCCCGATTTATCAGATTTCCACAAATTAATACCTATCTTATCACATTTTTCCATTATATTCCATCTGCAAAAATGAGGAATGCATGTGTCACGTTCCTATTTTGTGATGTCCAACAGATCCCTGAATGCTGACAGTTTATAATCTGCTTTGTCATAACCCGCTGCGTCGCCGATTGCTATAGATGTCATATGTCCTGAAACTGCCGCATCGATTCCCGCATACGCATCTTCCACAACACCGCATTCTTCCGGTTTTAAACCTAAAAACTCTGCGGCTTTTAAGAAAACTTCCGGATCTGGTTTGGATCTTGTGATATTTGTTCCATCGGAAACCGCATCAAATTTATCCATGATTCCGGTCCTTTCAAGAATGTATTTCGCATTTTTACTGGATGAACCAATTGAAAGCAGATACCCTCTTTTACGCAGTTCATCCAATGTTTCCTTCACCTCGTCACTGACATCTGCCGGTGTCATCTGTTCTAAAAGTTTTTTATAAATCTCGTTTTTCTCCTCCGCCATCTTCTGTTTATCTTCATCGCTCAGCGGCTCTCCCTCATACCTTTCGAGAATGATTTCCAGACTTTCCATTCGGCTGACGCCGCGGAGCAGTTTGTTTTTCTGTTCGTCAAAGGGAATGTCTAGTCGATCTGCCAGAGCTTTCCATGCCAGATAGTGGTATCGGTCTGTAGAGCAGATCACACCGTCTAAATCAAAAATAATTGCGCGTATATCAGTCATTTTTCAGTTGAAATCCATTTCTTGAGAACACCGGCAGTTTGTCTCCAGC
>OLYC01002469.1_pt1 | contig 10848 bp, 7 predicted proteins | sample 1674271 | NCBI WGS metagenome assembly OLYC01 (sample SAMEA103958154, study PRJEB25191) | human gut metagenome
CATTTAACCATGCTACTTATCGACATCAAAATCCTACAAAACCATGCCGAAAAAAATCATGGATTTTGCCCCCTACCTAACGGGGTAATCTCTTGTAACATGCCCCTAATCAATGACAAAACCCATAAAATCATGGCATGATTGTTATACCTCTGCCTCCGTACTAATTTTTACCTTTATTTTACGCGCACATCTCCAAAAAAATAAGTATCTTTGCACTATTGTGCGCCAAAGCATATTTTAGGCACGCTATTCAAACCGAAAACTATCATTTTCAAACAGAAAACTACACAAAACCCCATATATGGAAGATATAGAAAAGAAAGGCACTGCTGCCAATTATAGCGCCAGTAACATTCAGGTGCTCGAAGGATTGGAGGCTGTGCGTAAACGTCCTGCCATGTACATTGGCGATATCAGCGAAAAAGGTCTTCACCACTTGGTATACGAAACGGTAGATAACTCTATCGACGAAGCCCTTGCTGGATATTGCACCCACATCGAGGTGACTATCTGCACCGATAACTCTATCATTGTGCAAGATAATGGTCGTGGTATCCCTGTAGATATGCACCCCAAAGAACATCGTTCAGCACTCGAGGTGGTAATGACTGTGCTCCATGCCGGTGGTAAGTTCGATAAAGGTTCTTACAAAGTGTCGGGCGGTTTGCACGGTGTGGGTGTGAGCTGTGTAAATGCACTTTCTACTAAGATGGTTTCGAAGGTATTCCGCGATGGCAAAATCTATCGTCAGGAATATGCCAAAGGTCATCCTCAAGCCCCTGTAGAGGTTGTAGGTGAAACTGATATTCGTGGTACACGCCAACACTTCTGGCCCGACCCTACCATCTTCACCACCACAACTTATAAATACGAAATCTTGGCTAACCGCATGCGCGAGTTAGCTTATTTGAACGCAGGTATTACCATTACACTCACAGACGAGCGTCCCGACGAAGAGGGTAATACACGACGCGAAGTATTCCACTCAGACCTTGGTTTGCGCGAGTTTGTGCGCTATATTGACTCATCGCGTCAGCACCTCTTCAACGATGTGGTCTATCTCAACACCGAGAAGAATAACATCCCCATCGAGGTGGCTATTATGTACAACACTTCGTATAGCGAAAATATTCATTCTTACGTCAACAATATCAACACCATTGAAGGTGGTACACACCTCGTAGGTTTCCGCCAAGCAGTGACACGTGTACTGAAAAAGTATGCCGAAGAAACTGCGGGTAAGCAAATTGAAAAGGCTAAGGTAGAAATTTCGGGCGAGGACTTCCGCGAAGGACTTACGGCTGTAATCTCTGTGAAGGTTGCAGAACCACAGTTCGAGGGACAGACTAAAACTAAGCTCGGTAACTCTGAGGTGACAGGTGCCGTAAACCAAGCAGTGGGCGAGGCGCTCACCAACTATCTTGAAGAGCATCCTAAAGAGGCAAAACTCATTGTCGATAAGGTGATTCTTGCTGCCACAGCACGTATTGCTGCACGTAAGGCACGCGAGAGTGTACAACGCAAGAGTCCGCTCTCGGGTGGTGGTTTGCCTGGTAAGTTGGCTGACTGCTCAGCAAAAGATCCTTCAATTTGTGAGCTTTTCCTTGTCGAGGGTGACTCGGCAGGTGGTTCTGCCAAGCAAGGTCGTAGCCGTGCTACACAAGCTATCCTCCCTTTGCGTGGTAAGATTTTGAATGTAGAAAAAGCCATGTGGCATAAGGCTTTCGAGAGCGACGAAGTGAACAATATCATTCAGGCGCTTGGCATTCGCTTCGGTTTGGGCGAAGATTCTAAGGAGGCCAACCTCGACAAGTTGCGTTATCACAAGGTAATTATCATGGCGGATGCCGATGTCGATGGTCAGCACATTGCTACATTGATTATGACGCTCTTCTATCGTTATATGCCTCAGATTATTCAGGATGGCTACCTTTACATTGCCATGCCGCCCCTTTACAAGTGTACCAAGGGTAAGGTTTCTGAATATTGCTATAACGACCGCGACCGTCAGGTATTTATGGATAAGTATGGCGATGGTACCGAAGGCAGTATCAAGACGCAGCGTTACAAAGGTCTTGGTGAAATGAACCCCGAGGAACTTTGGAGCACAACTATGAGTCCTGAAACCCGTCTGTTAAAGCAGGTATCACTCGAAAATGCTGCCGACGCCGACTACGTATTCTCTATGTTGATGGGTGACGACGTAGGTCCTCGTCGTGAATTTATTGAAAAGAATGCCATCTACGCCAATGTGGATGCATAAAAAATAAAATGTCGCAGGTTCTTTTGTAAAGAAAGAATCTGCGATATTTCGTTTTGCGAAGCCAAATCTCACCCTACCTAACGGGGTAACCCATTTAAACATACATCCTATCGACAACAAAATCCGATATTCTCGCTTCGCGTTTTATTTTGAACATTAATTACCATCAATGCCCATTAATTGTTCCATTAATACTTTTCATGTCCATTAGCAAAGAAAAAATTAATGTCTCGAAATTAATGTCCCCGAATTAATGACAATTAATGTTCAAAAAACAAGCAGCGAAGCTGCAAACATCTAAAATCGTGCAGAAAAAATCATGGATTTTGAATACCCTACCTAACGGGGTGACCCGTTTGATTATGACATAACATATAACCAGATATGAGAAGAGGAACAAAATTTGGCTATATAAGGGATGGGAATTATATCCGTTTTGGTGACAATATGCACGCGATATATAAGACCTACGATGATATGCGTTTTAACTGGCAGTTGGTTAGTCGGACTGAGGATGGCAGAACGAAGTACTACCTGCTGAACAATGAAAATGAAGCCATTGAATACGTAGGACGAAAAGATCCTTGGTCATCACTGACTGTAGGCACTAAGGAGCAGTATCTCTATATGGATAATGCACAAGGCTTGATGCAGGAGGTGACAACCTATGAAAGTGAATATATTACGGGGGAAAAACGCAAACAGCAGAGCAACTGTATCTATAAGACCATCAATGGAAAAGAGTGCCTTGTGACATACGTCTATTATGCTATCAACAAGAACAGAGGGAAGGAATTCAATAGTAAGGACGCTTACGTATGTGAACATTATCAGACAGGAGAGTATGCCATCAGCAATAATGACCATCATATTATTTTGGAAGGATTGAAGAGCGTAAAGCTCTCGGATGACAATATCGCTGAGGTCGTGTTTGCAGGAGAAGATAAAACCACGTGGGTTAATCTGTATACCATGCAGGAGTTTGAGGAGCGTCCGGTGGTGGAGAAGATGGGTTTTATGGATGTGCTGAGAGTGGGATATCACTATTATTTTTATAAAAACAGAAACATGGCTGGCATACCGATGCATCATCGGGAATGCGTGGCTAATGACAGGATTTTCCTGTTTTTGGACCTGTATATGATACTTAGAGACCAACCCAATAAGGTCTATTACATATCTGGAGAGCGCCGAGGAAAGGGACAGTGGTATCTGATACTGATTGATATCACCAATGCGAACTCGAAGACTCGTAAAGAAATACCTTCGATGTGGTTGCCGAGAAGAAGTTGATATGAAGGAAATACGACTTTACAACTACCAAGCAGAAATGAAGGAACGAATTGATGTGGCATTTCGTTCGTATCGATCTGTGATGGTACAGATGCCGACAGGTACGGGAAAAACTGTTCTTCTTTCAGAAGTAGTGAAGAGTGAAGAACAAAGAGTGAAGAATCCATGGGTGTGGATTGTGGTGCATCGCAGAGAATTGGTTGAGCAGATTAGAGATACGCTTGATACGATGCTAAGCTGCCCCTACTCTACCCTTGATACTACCTCTCCCCTTTTATCGGAAAATTCTCGTATAAAGGTTATGTCCATTCAATGGCTGTCGAGACACTATCAGGATATGGCGGAAAAGCCTTCATTGATAGTAATTGACGAGGCGCATCATGCTGTGGCAAAGACTTATGCTGAAGTGATGAATGCCTATCCCGAAGCAAGGAAACTTGGAGTGACAGCTACACCTTGCCGATTAAACAAAAAGGGATTTACGGATTTGTTTGATGTGCTGTTGCAATCGTGGCCTACAAAGAAGTTCATTGCGGACGGACGTTTGTCTTTGTATGACTATATGTCGATAAAGGCAGACAGCATAGACCAACGCATGGTGTTTGGTTTGACAAAGCGAGGTGCTGACGGGGATTTCTCGTTAAAAGAGATGAGCGAGAAGTTGGATGTGCAGCCCAGTATTGAAAGACTTTGTGATACCATATTGCGTTATGCGTCTAACAAGAAAGGCATTGTTTATGCGATTGACATTAAGCATGCGGAACATATTGCGGAACAGTATAGGGTGCATGGGATTCATGCCGTGGCTATAAGTTCGAAGACTCCGAATGATGAACGTCGATTGACGATAGATAAATTCAAGGCAGGACTGATTCAAGTGTTGGTGAATGTGGATTTGTTTGGAGAGGGCTTTGACTGTCCTGATGTGGAGTTTATCCAATTGGCTCGTCCCACCTTATCATTGGCTAAGTATCTACAGCAAGTGGGACGTGGTATGCGAGTGTTTGAAGGCAAGAAGTTTTGCTTGATATTAGACAATGTGGGCTTGTATCGATTGTTCGGACTGCCGTCGGACGAAAGAGATTGGCTATCGATGTTTGAAGGACAAATTGCTGGTAAAGGCAATATTACACAAGCTGAAGAACAATATGGTGTAGTAGCCTATTCCATTCGTGAGGAAAGATTAAGCATTACATCGGACACGCAGACTGAACTGATTACCGTGATGACGCATGAAGGGCAGCGCATGGACTTGGATGCGGCATACGGATATGAAATCAAGGGAAATGAGGATGGACTGTTGGGCATTGTGGACAAGGATGGTAATGAGGTGTTGCCTTGTGTATATAATAAGGTGGAGCTGAAAGCGTATGGCATAGCCAAACTGCATTCCAGAAGAAAGATTGATCGTGAACGTCCTTGGATTGACCTATGGAATGGTGTACGGTTTGTAAGAAGACCTAAGATGGAACATTGTGGCTATCTTGATTTTTGTACGACGGATGGTATAAAGCTATATCCGAGGGTTAAGACTCGCAGGATGGGTGACGATGATTTTGTGTTGCCTGATGCTCTGACATACGGGATAGACAAGGGGTTGCAATTCCGGACATTCTATATACAGCCTTCAGAACCGGACAAATTGTATTCTTTCAAAGATAAGATGGATGATGTGCAACTTTGGGAGGATGAGTGTGGTAATTGGGGATACAAAAAAGGTAACGAAGCCTTGTTACACCTGATAAGCAAAGAGGAGTGGCAGGCTAAGAAAGACGTTTGGACTGAAGATGTAGAGAGGTTTAATAATAATGTCTGTCAGAATATAATGTATTTCAAGCCTAAGATAGACATGAAATACACTTATGGCTACACGAGCAGATTGTTGTCTGACTTTAAAGAGATTGACCTGAGGACGGAGCAAAGGACAAACGGCACGGTGCAAGTGTATTATCGTGAAAACAATTTCTGTACACGGAAATCAGCAGGGGTATACGCCAAGGTTTTTCCACAAGCATACGATATCAGAGTTGTGCAGAATGTGAACGGAAAATATCTGATACGCACTAAGATGTTTGAGCCTTTTGAAAAACCTGAGCCCGAATATGATTTTGCAGAGTTGTTGGACAATGTCATTCTGCACTATATTGAGAAAGGAAAAGACTATTGGGTTTACTTAGAAAATAATGTGTGCTTCTTGAAGAAACCTGAACTTGTGACAATTGGCTTTTTGAATTTTTTCAAGATGGACAATGTGTATGTAGAAATGAGTCCGTTTAACAATCAAACATATCGAAGAGCTGAAATAAGGATGGATAAAGACATTTGTTTTTTAGGAAACAAGGAGGTTTTATTCAAGCCTTTATCAAAATTCTGGCGCAAGCATTATTACATATATCGTCGGTATGCTGACGGGAAACGGTTTATTCTGAGTGAAAGTGAGCACGTGGAAGAATGTGACGCACTCTATGATTTGTATTATGATGGTGAGAATCCACCAATCTTCAAGAAGCGGAAGAAGCGTTATGAATTGTAGAAGGCATTGACAATATACAGCAAAGCAAAGGCGGATGTTCAAGATGGAGAGTCTTGGGCATCCGCCTTTGAGGTTTTATAGCTGGTGGTGAACAAACCGACAAAACAGACACGGTGATAAACAGAATAAAAACCGTTAGAGGTTGCAAAACTGTGCTACCACTCGGGAAATATATACAACAAGAAACAGATAAATAGTTAGTTTGCAAAACTGTGCGTCAGAATTTACAATTTTATTTTTTGAAGATACTCCCTGACAATTCTTGCTTTCTTTTTATAATCTTGAGTTCCAGGATTATTCTCCACTTTCTTGGCAGCAGCCTCAAATTTCTTGGCTACTTCTCCATGAAGTGTAGGAACGACTCTGATTGCTAATGCCATTGTTCTTTGATTTTGAAGTTTATTATATATTTGGTAAAGTTACTATTTTCTCTGCTTATAGCCAAACAAACTATTTTGAAATGCAGATTAATCGAATTATCTTTGGTTCAAAACCATGATTAAATGTATATTTTTCATATTTAATCATGAGTCCACTTGAAAAAGTCAAGAATCGAGTTCCAATTCAAAACATGCTTACATTTTGTCATATTACATTATCAATAGAGAAGTCTACAAAGATAGAATATACAATGTGACAACAGAAAATGAGGTCATTGATTTACAAAATGAAAGTTGATTTTTGAAGAACCACTTTTTCAAGTGGACTCAATCATATTTATAGTGAAAAATTCCCAAGATTTTCAATTTGCCAGAAAATGCTGTATGAAAATGTCTCATCGATAGTGACACATAATCGAGTTGAAACCTATCTGAGTCACATGAGAAATCCCTAACACCAAAATCTTTTTTGCGGATTTACGCCCTAATACCAAAATCTTGAGCTATTTTGAGCGATATGGATTGAAGTTTATCGGGCAAATGGTGCTGTGATGGTGAACTTTATAGCAATGGAGTCATATAAATTGGCATTAGCAATACATTCCCGTCTTTATGAAAATCCTTCGTATAAAGTAGATATGGCTGACTTATTCTATCTGAATATTTAAGACAGAAAGCATCTAACGACGCATGCGTCTTATATCCGGACGATTTTACTTCAATAGGACAAAGTTTGTTGCCTCTTGACAAGAGAAAGTCAACTTCATAAGAATGGGTATCATCTTTAGGAAAAGTATAGTAAAACAGTTTGTTGCCTGAAGCACGAAGCATTTGCGCAATCAAATTTTCATATACATATCCCAGATTGGTTGACAATTTATCATTAAGCAGTTTCTGGTATATGATATTTTCCGAAAAATTCTGCTAAAATATGCCGAATAGCTAAAAATGAGCGATTTACAAGTGTTTCACCTCAATAGAGGTAATGACTTGGTAATAGTTTTAACTTCTGTATTATACATAAGTTTGCATTACTTGTCAAACAACTCTTTTCGGTGACAAAGGTACAACATTTATGTGGATTGATGAAAATCATATCCATTTTTTAGATTTTATTTTCAGTTGCTGCCATATACGTAACTACTCAACACCCCTTGGATGTGTCAAATCCGCAAAATATTGATGATTTTGGCTATATTTATGCTACAAAATAGGCTATTATGTCAAATGAGTACTTGAAATTCATTTTTAGGGGCTGAGTAGTAACAAGAACATCTGAGACCTACAGAGAATGAACCGCCAACCTGTGGGGAGGAATAAATTGAAAAATGCTTCCATACTGCGGGAGTACGGAAGCATTGGTATGGGGGAAAAGACAAAAGATTATTGCAGACTCTTGTCAAGAATTTCAAGAAGAATGGTGGGATCTTCATGGATTTGCTCTGCTGTGAGTCCTCTCTTTTCCACTTCTTCAGCAACAGTAGGATAGTCCTTGAATTTCTCACTTATCTTTTTCAACAGTTTCTTTTGAGAGTATTTTTCTCTCTTAGCATTAATTTTTTTACTTTCAAACAAATTCCAATAGTACACATGCTTGCCGCCATCAACCATATAGTGATATGATCTACAACCTGAATAATTGGTACCGGCAACATACGGGATACCTGTAAAAGTTCTGCTTGTGATGGTGTTTTCAAAAGCATAAGGTTCCATATAGCCAACGACATGCTTTCCCTTGAAAACTTCAGTTGCCAAAAATGGAAATTTAGGGTCGTCATCTATAAGAATGAAAATGCGTTTCTTGCCGTCTTGGAGAGCATTATCCACCTCAAGGGATTTAATGTCTACGATTTTGTATTTTACATCCTTACCATTTTGTGTTTCACTGAAATAGATGTTTTTTTTCATGAAGTGGATGTCGTTCTGCAAATAGCCGTTGAGCACAGTGCCGTCTTTGAGCGTCAGCACGGCCTTAGGCCATACGACTTTGGGTTTCTTGGCGTTTGCTGTTATCGCAAACGAGAATACCATTAGGAAGATGATGAAAAATAGTTTCTTCATAAGCGAATAATTTTATGGTTTTTAATGCGCCAAATTTAATACTTTTTTTCTTAACAAGCAAATGTTTGAGGTCGTTTTTTTAGAAGATTCAATCTCGTTATATAATGAAAAATCAAAGTGTGAAAATGCTTCCATACTGCGAAAGTACGGAAGCATTTGTATGGGGGAAAAGCCAAGATTATTTTATAACATAACGGAAGATGTCAAAGCGAGAAAAGCCAATGCTTTCGAGAATCTCCCTACTTTTGATTTGATTGCTTTTATTGTTGTAGTTTTTTATGAGAGGAATTCTGATAATGGTCTTATCTGCATACCCATTGTCTACAAGCCATTTGAGATTGGCTAATACAAAAGAGTTGTCCTTGCCTGTGTATTGCTTGTAAATAAACTCGTCCATATCTTTGATGTCAATCACTAAAAGGTCAGCAAATTGAGCAACTTTAAAGATATTTTTGTTCGGTACATTCAATGAAGATTCTATGGTGATTTTCCATTCCTCTGGCATTTTTCGAGTAAACTCACTTATAAAATCAGCGTACAGCAGTGGCTCACCACCACCAAAAGTAACTCCTCCACCCGTAGCCAAAAAATAAATATTGTCAGGCATCAAGCGTTCTATCAGTTTATCAACAGTAAGCTTACATTCTGGAGATTCTTTGAAGCATTGGGCGTTTATGCAATATGCACATCTAAGTGGACATTCATGAAATGCCACGAGAGTAGTGATGCCGTCACCGTCTGTAGCCAAGCGGTGACGGTCAATTCCTATCAATGGTGCTTCTAATGGTGGCATAAGTTACTTTAGCATAATATCTATTGGTATCATAATTTTCGCACATGTCGGCTTGCCGTCTTTTAAGGCTGGCTTCCATTTAGGCATCGCTTTAACAAGTCGTAACACTTCCTCTTTCATCTCTTGAGGACAAATTGTTATGACTTTAACATCGGCAAGACTGCCATCACCCAACACATAGAAAGAAACATTTATGCGCTGCTGATATGCTCCTTGTAAAGTTTCAGGTACACATAAATTTTGTTCTACAAAATGTAGCAGGGCACTGTTGCCGCCAGGATAGAATGGCCCTGTGTCAAAATCTTTATTTTCAACAACCATTTTTCCTTCCTGTTTTTTCTTGCGACGCTTCTTTGTTTTAGGCTTTTGTGGTGCAACTACAACCATTTCTCCTAAAATATTATCGTCTTCTTCCGTTAGGCAAAGCGTGTTAAAGCCTTTCAAGTCCAGTTCGCTGAATGAATAGACCTTGTTTTTATAACCAATATATTCCAATCGTAGCGTGGAATCCCTTGGAAAGGTAACAGAAAAGTTTCCGTCAATGTCTGTAATGCTGCCGGGTCGTTTGTTTCCTGCAACAATAATTACACCAACAATAGGAGTTCCGTCAGCATCTTTCACACATCCATTGATTGTAACTTGTGCTCTTGTTGGCAGAGAGTCTGCTGCGATTACTTCATTATCAATAGGTACAGACGGTGACGAAGTTTGGGCATATACATTGTATGGGGTCGCCAAAATGCCAATGGCAACACCTGTAACACAAACAGCCTCTCCCATGCGTTTGCGTAAAGACAATTCCGACTCTATATATTTTCTTTCAGTCTCGCATGCTGGACATGTTCCACTGCAATGTCCTTTGAAGTGGCAAACTCTTGGCTCGTATGCAATGCCATTCATGTCAGCAATCTTTTTTCTGACAGCTTTCAGTACGTCGCAAATTTTTCTACCCCTATCCATAATATTACTAAATTTAACCTCACAAAGTTACACCATAAAAACGGCAATTCCCTCGTTTTATTGCATTATCTCACCCCACCCACGCAAATTGGGTATAAATCATGCTGTGGAAACTTCTCGCAGCCGATATAGAGGGTATCGAAGGCATCAGTGCCGTCGGTACGGTGTTCGAGAAGATCTTCTTCTAATACAGGTTGTTTTTACCAAAGAAGGTGCAGATGAAGCGAAGCGTAACAGGAGATGAAGCCGATGGCTGCTGCCCACAAAGGAAAAGCCATTGTCCTACGTTGGTTGGGCGCAAGACAAAGGCTTTATCTGGAAAAGCGGATTAGGAGGAATTCCGCTTCAATAAATCTTTAATATTTCCATTCTTCTTACTATTCAAAAATTCTAAACAAAGCATAAATTATAGACCCAAAACCAACAACATATCCTTTAAGATAAGTAATATAGGCTATTGTAAAACTCTGTGGAAAATTACGCCTGTCTTTGTATGTGATATTTAGGAATGTAATACCATAGAATATTGCACAAATACTATCATATCTTTTAAATAAGATGG
>OLYC01002470.1_pt1 | contig 10848 bp, 8 predicted proteins | sample 1674271 | NCBI WGS metagenome assembly OLYC01 (sample SAMEA103958154, study PRJEB25191) | human gut metagenome
TCCAAACACGCAAGAGTTTCGACGAAAAAGTTTGAAAATTAACAGTTATTTAACAATTCAGATGAAGAAAAAGAGACTTTTCAGCCTTCCCTCATTATATTATACACACGGGAGCGCGGGCTGCGCGTGTGCGCGAGGGTATATTACCGACAAGTTTCTCTTCTCACCCCCACGGCAGAATATCCAAGACCAGGAACAAATCCCCCGAAAACGGGATTCATAAACATAAAAAGCCCAGGTATGTGGCTCACTTGCCGGCAATACCTGGGAATATTAAAGAGAGAGAATTGATATTTCTTGGGAGGCAAGTTATTCATTGCCGCCTCCTCCGCTTTTCACGTCGTCGTTCTCGATGCCACGCTCAGCTTTCTTCACACTCGCCTTGAGCGAACCGAAGCGATAGGTGACAGAGAAGTAGAAGCGGCGACTGCTGGTTTTCGACCAGGAGCTCTGACGGAAATTGGTGCTTTCGGTCACGTCGTCCTGGCGCGTGTACTTATTAAACAGACTGCCCGCATAGACGCTCACGTTGAGACGCTTGTTGAGGAATGACTTCTTGACCGTGATGCCATAGTCGGAATAAGAACTGCCCTTGCCCTGAAGGGAAACACTCTTCGTACGACCGAAATAATCTAAGGAGATGAACCAATCCTTGGGCAACGTCTGCTCGATGCCTGTGAAGGTATAACCAAACCATCCGTGGTTGCGCATGGTCTGACCATTGGAGTAGTCGCTGTACAATCCATACAGATTGGAGTAGACGCGTGTCTTGCTGAAGATGTTCCAGCTGACATAGGCACTCAGAGCCGACCCCTTCATCTTGCCGATGTTCTCATAGGTGGTGTAGATGACCTGCTTGCCTGTAGGATGGCTCAACCCTGCGATGGTGCGGTCGTCGACGAGTGAGGTGACTTCCTCGATGCTGTTGTTGACAAAAGCCGTAGCGGCCTTCACGTTCAGACTCAGTTTGCTGGTGTTGAGGTTGAAGCCCAACGTGATCTGATGCTTCTTCTCGCTCACGAGGTCGCTGTTGCCCTGGCTGAGGGAAGCTGGATTGCTGTCATCGAGATAAGGATTGAGATACCAGATGCCTGGACGGAAGATGCGCATGTTGTAGGCAAGGCTGAAATTGACGTAGTCGGACACACGCACGCCGAAACTTGCCGAGGGCACAAGGTCGTCGAAGTTCTTGCGGAAGTCTTCGCCACGGCCTAAACGGTACTTCACGTCTTGCAGGGTGTGCTCATAGCGCAGACCGAGACGACCCGACAGCAGCTTCCATTTCACTCCATAGCCCATATAGCCAGCAAAGATGTCATTGGTATGCTTGTAGTGCGAGCTGTTGGCCTCGTCGTAGGCATAGTCGGCTGCACTCAGTGCCTCACGGGTGTAGCGGTCATCGTTGCTGTGGTTGTCGCGCATGATGTACTTCAGGCCCGCCTCCAGGGTGTGTATTTTGGCAAAGGGCGTGGTATAGTCTATCTGGAAGGTCTGCTCCAACGAATTGCCGTCCTGTTCGTGACGCTGGTCTTTCAGCATGTGCAGATAATCTTGCCATGCAGCCACGCCGTCTATGTCATGATACACGTATTCGTCTTCGTCATCGCTGGGGTTGCTGTTGATCTTGTAAGACAGGGTGAGCAAGCGGTCTTTCACCGGGAAGGAGCGCTGATAGTCGATGCCTCCGTCGATGGAAGACCATCTGTTGCGGGAACGGTCGAAGTTGGAATAATGGTAAAGGGGACTTTCGTCGAGGGGCGATGTTGCCACTACCTGTCGCTCATTGGGTGTGTGGCCTCCGCCAGCCCATAGGCCAAACGAGGCTGACACGAGGCGCAGACTGTCGATCTCGTAACTGGCCTCGAAACTGCCCGAATGGTAGTTATACCAGCCATTGCTTGTGGAATAGCTCTCCACATTGGCTGATGTCTCGTCGATGTTGCCGGTCACCTCGCGACGGTTGCCGCCCCAGTAGCGCTTCGCATCGCTGTGCGTATAGCTGTAGCGTCCGCTGACGGTGAACTTGCCACTCTGTACGGTGCCAAACATGTTGGCACCTATGCGGCCCTGGGTGTTATAGTTGGTACCTACGGTGAGCGAATAGCCCTCCATGCCCTTGCCTGTGGTGATGATGTTGATGATGCCTCCCACTCCCTCGGCATCATACTTTGGTCCGGGATTGGTGATGATTTCTATCTTCTTCACGCTGTTGGCAGGCATGTTCTTGAGCACCTCGGAGGGATTGTTCGACATCATGTTGTTGGGTTTGCCGTTGATATAGACCTTGAACGACGAGCTGTTGTTCACCATGATGTTGTCCTGCCCGTCGACTGTCACCATCGGCACCTTGCGTAGCATCTCCAACACGCTGTTGGCCTGTGCCTCGGGGTCAGACTCTACATCGTAGGTCATTTTGTCGAGCTCGCTCTTTACCAGGGGTTTCTTTGCAACAACGGTCACTGCGTCCAGGTTTTCCGACCACTTGATGCTGTCGTATGCCATCGTGTCGGTCACTTCTATGGGGGCTGTCTTGGTGCCATTGTCTGCCCAACGGGGTGTATTTGCTGCTGAAATTGCAGCAGTATAGGTCAGCAGCATGCCTATACTTGCCAGAACTTTTACCATTTCTCCAAATTCTTTAGGATGATTATTTTATGTTTTAGACCTACTTAAATACGTCTTCATCCTAATAAACGTTATTAAGCCTCAAAATGTAACAGCAAATGCCAGGTTTTAACTTTGTTTAATATTTAATTCAACTTTCTCAATTGGGAAAGTTGAATTAAATATTAAACAAAGAAGCGTTACTTTCCGATGTTCCAACGCAAGCCAAACTGGAAATTGAAGTTCAGTTTCTTGTCCTTGAACACGTTGTCTATATGGCTGCCGTTGTCAAAATAATACTTCGCACCCGGCTCGGCATAAATGCCCAACTGAGGAATCACGTCAAACTGAATGCCCAGGGATGCATTGGCAGACCATTGCATCTTGTCACGCCCCACATCTTCACGGTTGCCATCCATCAAGGTCTTGTTTTTCACATTTACTGCCCCTTCACCTCCTACATTGACATAGGTATGCAAACGGCTGATCCCCCAGACCTCATAGGAAAGTCCTACAGGAATACCTACATAGTGGAGCGACTGGTTGACAACCATCTGACCAGAGCCATACTGATAAGTGAAATCAGAACTGGTCTGTGTATAGACAACGCCCGTAGTAAGCGAGAGACGTGGAAGAAGTGGCACACCTACCTGCAAACCCACCGAGACGGGGAAATGATGCTTGGAGTCGATAAGAGACTCCTTGTTGTTGAGCTTGACGACCATAAACTGCAGTGTGTTGTCGACAGCAGGTCCCATCATGGCGTCGCTCATCACCCAAGAGCCCGAAGACTCGCCGTTGCTGTAACTGCGAGGAATGCCATTCTCGGCATAGAGTTTCACCGACCAGCCCTCGGAAGCGGCCGACTTGGCTGCAACAATCTGTGGATCGGCTGTAGAAAGGGACACCTGACGGACAGACTTTCTCGTCTGACTGCCAGACAAAGCAGCATGCTTTTTCTGATGAGACTCTGATGATGAAGAGGAACGGACGGAAGAAGCCTCTCGGGAAGCCGAAGACTCTTGAGCCGAACGGGCAGCAGAACCGGCAGGCTCTGTCAATGCTGGCGACAGGTCGCAGACGGGCTCTTCACCTCCGTCGGCTGAGAGAAGAAGGGGTTCTGAGGCCTCATTCCCTTGCGACTTTCGGGCAGCACGACTGTTGTCCAGTATATTATCTGCCAGCAGAACAGGTTGGCCGCTTTGAGCAGCAGAAAGACTGGCATCTGTATCAAGGGCTGCTATTTGATTTTCAGCAGCATTGCCATGCGCATCATCCTTGGAACTACCAGACGACAAAGCCCCCTGACGGTTCATCACAGAAGACACTACTGCCGTATCGGCAGGCGAAAGAGGTTGCTGTAAATACACATAACTGCCTCCCACCACGAGAGCAGCCAGGGCTGCAGCCATTCCCCACCAACGCAAACCCATGCGACGGGCTGGCTTGGCGTCAAGAGGACGAAGAACGGCAGGGCGATGAACAAGCGATTGCTCGATGTCTGCCCACAAGTCACCGCCGACCGGAGCCTCATAGTTCTCCAGCCTGTCTCGTAGTTTGTCTGTCCAATCAGTCTTGTTCATTTTCCGTATTCTTTAAATAGTTTTTTATTCTCGTTGCCAACAGTTTCTTGGCTCTCAGATACTGAGATGCAGAGGTGCTTTCCTTGATGCCCAGCTCTGCGGCTATCTCCTTATGGCTTTTCTGCTCAAACACATACATATTGAGCACGAGCCTGTATCCATCGGGAAGCGTGCCTATGAGCCGCGTCAGCACATCAGGCGGCACACGTTCCACCTCAGGGCTGTCGGCCTCGGGTTCGTCGGGCACCTCGTCGGTAAATACGAACTTCGTCTTTGCCTTGGCGTAGCTGATGGCCTCGTTGGCTACAATACGCAGCATCCAGCCCTTGAGCGAGCCCTCGCCCCGATACTCGAAGCGGGAGATGGAGGAGAAGATCTTCACAAAGCTGTCCTGTACGACATCGCGCACCTCGTCCCTGTCGGGTACGTACCTGAGCCCTACGGCCATCACATACCCGATGTAGCGGTCGTAGAGTCGATGCATCGCATCGCGACTACCACTCAAAATGTCGTCGAGGAGTTGCTTTTCTGATTCCAAATTCTCCTAAATTTATTTATTAAACTACGAGATACAAAAACCTTGCATCTAAAAATGAACTTTTTTCTGCAGGAGTTTTTTTTAAAGGAGTTACGGAGTTATCGCTCCCTCCGGTCGCTGAGGAGTGAAGACAAATGCCTTGGAGGAAACATTATATGTTTCAACTTTCGCAAGTTAGCGCCACACGCCCAGAAAGGGCGTGCTTGAACCACAAGCGAAACTTGAGTTAATACTTAGTGTTAATTTAAGTCCACAAAAGCATTTGTCTTAACTCCTTAACTCCTTTTACTTCTTTAACTCCTTTGAAATTTCCTTAACTCCTGAGAGAACTCCCGAGAACTACTTCACCTCAAACACCATTCCCTCTTGCGCGAGATAACTCTCCGGGAAGACCGCCTTCGCCTCTTCGAGCAGCACATTCTCATTGTTGTATCGGGCGCTGTAATGACCGAGCAACAAGCGCCCTGCCCCAGCCTTCTGGGCGACAAGGGCTGCCTGGCGCGCTGTGCTGTGATAATAGATCTTGGCACGGTCCTCATTCTCCGAGGTATAGGTGCTTTCGTGATAGAGCACCGTCACGTCTTTTACTCTTTCATACAGGTCGGGCAGATAGCACGTATCGCTGCAGTAGGCATAACTGCGGGGTGCGTCGGCTGGCTCCACCAACCTGCTGTTGGGCACGATGTCACCCTCGGGTGTCGTCCAGTCAGCGCCGTTCTTGATGTTGTTGATCTGCGAGAGCGGAATACCGTAATAGTCTATCATGTCGCGACGGATGTGAGGCAAGGTGGGCTTCTCGCGGAAGATGTAGCCACAGCAGGGTACACGATGGCGCAAAGGCACCGTCTCTACGGTGACGGAATGGTCTTCGTAAACCACTTTTTGCTGGGTTGTATCTACAGGAACAAACTCTATTTCATAGGTCATGCCCTGCATAAAGAAGTTCATCTGTTGCTCAAACAGGCTGGTGTAACACTCTGGTGCGAAAACCTTTAACCGAGATGTACGTCCCAACATACCAAAGGTGGAGAGCAGTCCTAACAATCCAAAGCAATGGTCGCCATGAAGATGAGAAATAAAGATAGCGCTCACCTTGGCAAAGTGGACATGCGAGCGCCTGAACTGCATCTGTGCTCCCTCGCCACAATCCATCATGAAGCACTTGCCACGCATCTCGATGAGCTGCGCGGAAGCACTGTGCTTGAGGGTGGGCAAAGCGCTGCCGCACCCTAAGATATGAATTCTGAATGGTTCCATAATCTGTCTCTCCAGCTTCTCCTACTGCTGGCGTTTGAATACATAGATGCCTTTATGGTTCTCGAGCAGCAGACTGTCGGGACCCAGGTTGTCGATGGCGAAGGTATCGGTATTGAGCAACAGTTTGCCGTTGACGATTTTCCACGAGGTCCAGGGGTTGACCTCTGCCTTGACGTTGTTGACGATGTCGCCACCTTCCACGATCTCGAAGTTCTTGTCTATACTGGTCCACTTGCCCAAGAGTGAGGTAAGATTAATGACGCGCTGCGCCACCATCTCGCCGTCGGCAGACTTGTAAGCTATCAGGGCTATGCGGTCGCCAGCCAGGAGCCCGCCCTGTACCACTCCCGGTTCCTCGTCGTCAACAAAGACATCGAGTGTATCGCCATTGTCAGCAATGAGTTGCAGCGAGTGCATGGAGGTTCCTTCGCCACAAACGCCATAAATGGTGGAATCGTTATCCGCCTCCACATCTACAGAATCGTTCATACCCATTACCTTTGCCGCCTTACGGTCGTGGCAACCTGCCATGAGCATCAGCCCCACGACAGCCACTGTAAAAAAGAATAATCGTCTCATCTTTATATGTATTATATTAAACTCCTTACTCTTGACGTTTAGCCTCATCCCATAGTTTATCCATTTCCTCCAAGGTCATGTCTTTCAGACTCTTACCATGCTTCACCGAATGGTCTTCCACATAGTTGAACCTGCGGATAAACTTCTGGTTGGTCATCTCCAGAGCATTGTCGGGATTGAGCTTATACAGTCGGGCGGCATTGATGACAGAGAAGAGGAAATCGCCCAACTCGCGGGTGGAGTTTTCCTTGTCACCCTTAGCCAGTTCGGCCTTCAGCTCTTCCAGTTCCTCGTACACCTTGTCCCACACATCCTCCTTCTCTTTCCAGTCGAAGCCCACGTTGCGTGCCTTGTCCTGTATGCGATAAGCCTTGATGAGCGAGGGCAAGGCATCGGGCACTCCACTCAGCACCCGCTCATTGCCGTCTTTCTCCTGCTGCTTAATCTGTTCCCAGGTCTTCTCCACAGCCGAGGCAGTAGAGGGACGTGAGGCGTCATCGGGCTCCTCCTGCTGGGTTTCCTTATACACCACCTGTCCTGCTTCGTTGATACACATGTCGGGGTTGGCAACCGTCCAGTTACCCTCCTCACGCCAGTTGATGAACGGATGGCGGAACATAAGCTTGTCGGCTTCCTGGTTGCAGACATCACAGATGTCGAACTCCTCGTCCTCACGCCCTATGATGCTGTAGAACATCACATGCTCGAGCACATCGCCCAACTCTTTCTTGATATTCTTATAGTCGCGCTTCATCAGAGCGTCACACAACTCGAAAGTCTCCTCAATGGTATTGGGTCGAAGACTCTCGAAGGTCTGTTTCCTGTCCCATGGACATTGTATGCGCAGGCGGTCCTGCACATCCAGCAATCTCCCGAAAGCGGCTAATTTTTCTTCCTTGCTATGCACTTGTTGATATTATTTTAATGAAACTATAGTGCAAAGATAATGCTTTTCTTGGAAACCCATCGTTATTTTCATGTTTTTTTTGGTAATAAATAACTTCTAACTTGAGTACACAGTATTTAAATATCGTCATACGAAATAAATATTGCAGCCTGACATTACAGGACATAAGTATCATACTTGTCACTGCCAAGTGACATACCAACAGATGAAAAGATGATACTTACGCCCCAGACACACCAAGGTCCGCTCATCGGCTGAGAAGAGGTCATGTAGAGTAACCAGTAGCATAAGTTTGTGCCACTTGTGCCAAAGTGCCATGTGGCATTTCAGTACTAAAAGTACCATAAATACTGGTTTTTTCTATATTTTTCTATATTTGTGCCACTTGGCACATTGGCACAAGTGGCACAAAGTGGCCTGTCGTTCATCACTACTATCCATAAAAATCCCAAGACTTATGAATAGAACAAAACATATAAAAGAAGTATTCTACAAATTTAAAGCTCCAAATGAAGATGAAAAACATAAATGAAGGAAAATAATAAGTAAAGACCTCGCTTATTTCGGCAGAATTTAGTAACTTTGCACCGATTTTATTGAAGAAAAAACAACAAAAGATAATAAAAAATGGAATTAGCAAGTAAGTACGATCCACAAGACGTGGAAGGAAAATGGTATCAGTACTGGCTCGACAACAAACTCTTCAGCTCGAAGCCAGACGGTCGTGACCCCTATACAGTGGTAATCCCACCACCTAACGTAACAGGTGTGCTCCACATGGGACACATGCTCAACAATACAATCCAGGACATCCTCGTGCGCCGTGCACGAATGGAGGGAAAGAACGCATGCTGGGTGCCAGGTACCGACCATGCCAGTATCGCTACCGAGGCCAAGGTGGTGAACCGCCTCGCTCAGCAGGGCATCAAGAAGACCGACCTCACCCGTGAGGAGTTCCTCAAGCATGCATGGGACTGGACTCACGAGCATGGCGGCATCATCCTCAAGCAGTTGCGTCGCTTGGGTGCCAGCTGCGACTGGGACCGCACAGCATTCACTATGGACGAGACCCGTTCGCGTGCCGTGATCCATGTGTTCTGCGACCTCTACCAGAAGGGACTTATCTATCGCGGCGTGCGCATGGTGAACTGGGATCCTAAGGCGCAGACTGCACTCTCCGACGAGGAGGTTATCTACAAGGACGAGCACTCTAAACTCTACCATCTGAAGTATTACGTAGTGGAGCAAGACTGCCAGCAGGTGGACGAGGAGAACGTGATGCACAAGGACGAGAAGGGCTACTATGCAGTAGTGGCAACCACACGTCCTGAGACCATCATGGGCGATACAGCCATGTGTATCAACCCAGAGGACAAGAAGAACACCTGGCTGAAGGGTAAGCACGTCATCGTGCCTCTCGTAGGCCGTGAGATTCCTGTCATCGAGGACTCATACGTAGACATCGAGTTCGGTACAGGTTGTCTGAAGGTGACTCCAGCTCACGACATCAACGACCATGCACTCGGCTTGAAGCACGGACTGGCAACCATCGATATCTTCAACGACAACGGAACCATCAGTGAGGCTGCCGGCATGTATGTGGGCATGGACCGCATGGACGTGCGCAAGCAGATCTCGGCCGACCTGCAGGAGGCTGGCCTCATGGAGAAGATAGAGGACTATAATAATAAGGTAGGTTTCTCCGAGCGCACCAATGTGCCTATCGAGCCTAAGCTCTCTACACAGTGGTTCCTCAAGATGCAGCACTTTGCCAACATCGCCCTCGCCCCTGTCATGGACGACGACATAGAGTTCTACCCCAAGAAATATAAGAACACCTATCGCCACTGGTTAGAGAATATCAAAGACTGGTGTATCAGCCGTCAGCTGTGGTGGGGTCATCGCATACCAGCCTACTACTTCGACAACGAGGGCAAGAAGGACTTCGTAGTGGCTGAAACCGCAGAGGAGGCTTTGAAGCTCGCACAGGAGAAGAATGCCAACATCAAGGCCGAAGACCTGGAACAAGAGAGCGACTGCCTCGACACATGGTTCTCTTCATGGCTGTGGCCAATCTCTCTCTTCGACGGCATCGAGCACCCAAACAATGAGGAGATCAACTACTACTACCCCACCAGCGACCTCGTAACAGGTCCGGACATCATCTTCTTCTGGGTAGCACGTATGATCATGGCTGGCTACGAATATCGTGGCAAGATGCCTTTCAAGCACGTGTACTTCACAGGTATCGTTCGCGACAAGCTCGGCCGTAAGATGAGCAAGAGCCTCGGCAACTCTCCTGACCCTATCGACCTGATCGATAAGTTTGGTGCCGACGGTGTACGCATGGGTATGATGCTCTCTGCGCCTGCAGGCAATGACATCCTCTTCGACGAGAGCCTCTGCGAGCAGGGACGTAACTTCAACAACAAGATATGGAATGCCTTCCGACTCGTTAAGGGCTGGCAGGTGGCTGAAGGTGAGCAGCCTGAGGCTAACGCCATCGCAGCAAAGTGGTTTGAGGCCAAGCTGAAGCAGACCAACGAGGAGGTGAACGATCTCTTCTCGAAGTATCGTCTGTCGGAGGCGCTGATGGCAGTATACAAGCTGTTCTGGGACGAGTTCTCAAGCTGGTATCTTGAGATGGTTAAGCCGGCATACGGACAGCCAATCGATGCCACATCATACAATCAGACTCTCGCCTTCTTTGAGAATCTCCTGAAGATGCTCCATCCGTTTATGCCGTTCATCACCGAGGAACTCTGGCAGCACATCTACGACCGCAAGGACGGCGAGTCGATCATGCGTGCCGAGCTGAAGCTGGACGCTCCCACAGAGGAGGACAACGCCCTTGCTGCAGCCATTGAGAACGTTAAGCAGATTGTAGCTGGCGTGCGTACAGTACGCAACCAGAAGAACATCCCCAACAAGGACGCACTCACACTGCAGGCTGTAGGCAAGAACGCATACGAGGACTTCGCGGCTGTAATCACAAAGATGGCAAATCTCTCTACCATCAACGTAGTAGCAGAGAAGGACGCCACAGCTGCCGCCTTCATGGTAGGCACAGACGAGTTTGCAGTACCCCTCGGCGACATGATTGACGTGGAGGCTGAGATTGCAAAGCAGGAGGCACAGCTCAAGCACCTGGAAGGTTTCCTCGCCGGTGTGAAGAAGAAGCTCTCTAACGAGAAGTTCGTGGCACACGCTCCGGAGGCTGTCGTAGCTATGGAGCGCAAGAAGCAGAGCGACTCAGAAGAGAAGATCGCTGCCTTGAAGGAGTCTATCGCGGCTCTGAAGGGAAAGTAAGCAAGGGTCTTTAAAGAGAAGACTAAACTGACATTCAGAATAACAAAAACAATATGGAGGGTGCTGCAGGA
>OLYC01002479.1_pt1 | contig 10787 bp, 7 predicted proteins | sample 1674271 | NCBI WGS metagenome assembly OLYC01 (sample SAMEA103958154, study PRJEB25191) | human gut metagenome
CACGGCGCTGCCGGGCTGGAAAAGGCATTGGACGGCGTGCTTTCCGGCACAGGGGAGAACAGTAGTCTTGTCTGCGCCGTGACGGCGCAGGGTACGCTGCGCACCGGAGAAACGGCTAGGCTTTTGCAAGCCGACAGCGGGGCGCTGGGCGTGCAGCTGACCATCTCCCGCCCGGTGCAGCGGGCAGTGGAAGCAGTGGCGGCAAGTACCATGACGAGCGGCTGCATTCTGGTGCTGGATACCGCCACAGCGGCGGTGCGCGCCAGCGTCAGTGTGCCGTGCTACGACCCGGAGCACCTTGCCGACAGCCTGCAGGCAGAGAATAGTCCCTTTCTGAACCGGGCACTGCAAAGCTACGCGGTGGGCTCGGTGTTCAAGCCGGTGCTGGCGGCGACTGCACTGGAAGCGGGCTTGCAGCCGGTTTTCGAGTGCACCGGCGCGGTGGTAGTGGATGGGCAGATCTTCCGCTGCGCGGGCGGGGTGCCGCATGGACAGGTGGACCTTGCCGCCGCGCTGGAAAAAAGCTGTAACGGCTATTTTATCCGTCTGGGACAGCAGCTGGGTGCGGAAAGCTTGCTGGACGCCGCTAAAGCCTTTGGCTTTGGGCAGAGCCTGCTGCTGGCAGAGGGGTTTGCCGCCGAGGCCGGGCAGCTGCCCACCCCGCAGGAGCTGGCGCAAAGCGGGCAGCTGGCTAATTTCAGCTTTGGGCAGGGCAGCCTGCTGGCGACACCCATGCAGGTGGCGGCACTGTTCAACACCCTTGCGGCGGACGGCGTATACCGCGCCCCCTATGTGCTGCAAGCCACGCTGGACGAGGCCACCGGCCAACCGGTGGAGACCCTCAGCCACCCCCGGGGACGGCGGGTGATCTCAGCACAGAACGCAGCGCTTTTGCGCGCTATGCTGGTACAGGTGGTGCAGCAGGGCACCGCGCAGGATGCCGCCGGGCTTTCCGGCGGGGCGGGCGGCAAGACCGGCACTGCTCAGACCGGGCAGTTCACCCCGGAGGGCACCGAGCGCTGCAACCTGTGGTTTGCGGGGTTCTGGCCGGCAGAAAAGCCCCGCTACACCATTGTGGTATTGCAGGACGGTGCGGTGCACACGGCGTACTCCGGTGCAGCCATCTTTGCGCAGGTCTGCACCGCGCTGGAAGCAGCGGGTTAAATGCGCGGATTCTACTTGCAATTTTGGCTTTGTTATGCTACTATATAGTTGTATTTTTGCGTAGTTTTCCGTATTTACAAATAAAAGGAGCGTTACGATTCATGTCTGTTATCGAAATTGTTGGCGGTGCCATTCTGCTGGTGGCTTCGCTGGTCATCGTTTTCCTCACCCTCATGCAGCACACCCACGGTCAGGGCCTGTCCGGTGCCATCAACGGCAGTGTGGGCGGTGCCAACAATGCACGTCTGACCCCGGCAGATCAGATGCTGGCTAAGGTCACCCGCATTGCAGGCGTGGTGTTCTTTGTGGTTGCTATTCTGGCCTGCCTGTTTGCAGGCCGTCTGGCAGGCTGAGAAGGCGTTGCAGCCCCGTGAACGGACGGGGCTGTTTTTCTGTGCAGAAAAAGTGTGGGCAGCCGGTTCTGCGGGCTGCCGCAAAGAGGGGACAGGGGAAAGTGCCCGTCCCAAGGCAGGGCTGTGCTCCGCAGGAGATGCACGGCCACGGAAGTGAAGGAGAAAATATTTTATGGCAATGCGCGATAAAATTGAGCACGCGATCCAGAATCAGCCGTGCACCGTAAAAGATCTGAAGAATAAGTTCGGCGGGGATCGCGGCGCAGACCGCAAGGTGATGGAGGCTGTGGATCAGCTGGTGCACGAGGCTGTCATCTGCCAGCGCCAAGGCGTGTTCTTCACCGTGCGCAGCGGCCGTGCCGATAAGGCACTGCTGTGCAAGGTGGTAAAGCTGGGCAAGAACTTTGCCTTTGTCATGCTGGAGGACGGCACCAGCGATATCTTTATCCCCGGCCGGTTCACCCGCGGCGCAATGCCCGGCGACAAGGTGCTGGTGGAAAAGTTTGCACACCCCCGGGTAGAGGGCAGCGATGAGGGCGAGATCCTTGCTGTTCTGGAAGAGAAAAATTCTCTGGTGGGCACCATGCACCGCGTGGAGGGCCGCCTGAAGTTCGTGCCGGACGATTGCCCCGCCATCTCCATGCAGGTCATGCGGGACTGCGAAGGCAGCGCCAAGGACGGCGACAAGGTGGCAGTGGAGATCCTGCTGCGCGGCAACCGTCAGGAGGATCACCGTGTAGGCGTTGCCATGCGCTTTGGCAGCTGCGAGGAGGCCAAGCGCTGCGCAAAGGCACTGCTCTACGCGCAGGATATCCGCAACCGCTTCCCGGACAAGGTGCGGGACGAGGCCAAAAAGCTGGACAACGCCGAGGTGTCTGCTGCGGACTGCGAGGGCCGCATGGATCTGCGCGCCCTGCCCATCTTTACCATCGACAGCGCCGAGACCAAGGATATCGACGATGCCATCAGCCTGACCAAGACTCCGGACGGAGGCTTTGAGCTGGGCGTGCACATTGCGGATGTTTCTAACTACGTCAAGCCCGGCTCCGAGCTGGACAACGAGGCCTTTAACCGCGCTACCAGCGTCTACTACGCCGATCAGGTGGTGCCCATGCTGCCCAAGCAGCTGTCCAACGGCATCTGCAGCCTGAACGAGGGCGTGCTGCGGCTGGCTTTCTCCTGCCTGATGCGGCTGGATAAAGACGGCAATCTGACCGACTACCGCTTTGTCAAGTCCGTCATCCGCAGCCGGGTCAAGGGCGTGTACTCCGAGATCAACGCCCTGCTGGCCGGCAGCACCGATGACGAACTGACCGGCAAGTACCATGAAGTACTGGCGCAGCTGCCTGCTATGAAGGAGCTGTATGGCCACCGTGCCCGCCTGCGCAAGGAGCGCGGCTGCATGGATATCGAGAGCGGCGAGGTGAAGCTGATCCTCGACGAGGACGGCCACTGCATCGACGTGAAAAAGCGCACCTCCGGCGAGAGCGAAGCTATGATCGAAGAGTTTATGCTGCTGGCCAACCAGTGCGCTGCCCACTTTGCCCGCGTGAAGCAGATCCCCTTCGTGTACCGTGTGCACGAGGAACCCAATGCTGAAAAGCTGGAGCGTCTGCACACTCTGCTGCAGGCCTGCGGCATCAACGATCACTTTGCCAAGGATGTGCCCACCCCCAAGGAGCTGAGCGCCATTCTGGAAGGTGTGCGCGGCGGCCCGTATGAGCAGATCATCAATACCGGTATGCTGCGCTGCATGTCCAAGGCTGTGTATGAGGAAAAACCCAAGGGCCACTACGGTCTGGTGCTGAAGGACTACGCTCACTTCACCAGCCCCATCCGCCGCTACCCGGATCTGGCCATCCATCGCATCATGACCGCCCAGCTCAAGGGCATGGATAAGGATACCATGGTGCTGCGCTACAGCGACTTTGCTGAGAAGGCAAGCAAGCAGTCCAGTGAGCGCGAGATCATTGCAATGCAGATCGAGCGCAAGGCTGAGGACTGCTACAAGGCCGAGTATGCCCGCCGCCATCTGGGCGAGTGCTACGAGGGCCGCATTTCCGGCGTGACCCAGCGCGGCCTGTTCATCGAGTTGGAGAATGGCGTGGAGGGCTTTGTGCCGGCTTCCAGCCTGACCCCCTCCGGCACCATGCTCACCGAGGGCATCCGCCTGTCCGACCCCGTCTCCGGCAAGAACTGGAGTCTGGGCGACACCATGATGATCACCATTGTGCGTGCGGATGTGAACCTGGGCAAGATCGACTTTGAGGTTGCTCCGGCAAGCACAAAGTAAGTAAAAAGATCAGAACACCTGTACGGCGTTTTCCTGCATAGGAAGAGACTGTACAGGTGTTTTTTGTCCGCGGACAAGAAGCGATGGAAAAGGGGAGAACGACATGCTGAAAAACGAAACACTGCGCAGAGATGCAGATGCCATCATCCGTGCCAGCCTGAACGCTGTTCTGCCGGACGAAGCGGTGCGCCGCGCGCTGAAAAATTTCCGGCCGCAGGGCGGCAGGGTGCTGCTGGTGGCTGCCGGTAAAGCAGCATGGCAGATGGCCCATGCGGCGGTGAAATTTCTTGGCCGGGTGGATGGCGGTGTGGTCGTGACCAAATACGGCCACGTGAAGGGCACGATCCCCGGCGTGGACTGCTGCGAAGCCGGGCACCCCGTGCCGGACGAGAATGGCTTTGCCGCCACCCGGAAAGCGCTGGAACTGGTGCAGGGCTTAACGGCAGAGGATACGGTGCTGTTTCTGCTGTCCGGCGGCGGCAGTGCACTGTTTGAGAAGCCGCTGATCCCCGGCGCAGAGCTGCAGCAGATCACGGGCCAGCTGCTTGCCAGCGGTGCCGATATCGTGGAGATGAACACCATTCGCAAGCGCCTGTCCGGGGTCAAGGGCGGGCGGTTTGCACAGAGCTGTGCGCCCGCGCGGGTGTTCAGCATCGTGCTCAGTGATATTCTGGGCGACCCGCTGGATATGATCGCCAGCGGTCCGGCGGTGCCGGATACCTCCACCTGTGCACAGGCCCTTGCCATTGCGGAAAAATATCACCTGCAGCTTTCGGCACAGGCCAAGGCTCTGCTGGCACAGGAGACTCCAAAGGTGCTGGACCGTGTTGCCACGCAGATCACCGGCAGCGTGCGGGAGCTGTGCAGCGCAGCAGCCAACGCCTGCCGGGAGCTGGGCTATGAGCCGGTGATCTTGACCGACAGGCTCTGCTGTGAAGCGCGGGAGGCTGGCAGCTTCCTTGGCTCCATAGCCCGCACCCACGCGGGGCAGGGCAAAAAGCTGGCCTTTCTTGCAGGCGGTGAGACGGTCGTCCACCTGACCGGAACAGGTCTGGGCGGGCGCAATCAGGAGCTGGCCCTTGCTGCAGCACCGGTGATCGCCGGGCTGGATGCAGCGGTCTTTTCGGTGGGCAGCGATGGCACCGATGGCCCAACCGATGCTGCGGGCGGCTATGTGGACGGCAGCACGGCCGCAGCACTGGCGCAGAACCAGCTGAACGTGTACGATGTGCTGCAGAACAACGATGCCTACCATGCCCTCAAGGCGGTGGATGGGCTCATCATCACCGGCGCGACCGGCACGAATGTCAACGATGTGGCCGTGGTGCTGATCGGAAATCAAGGATAGAACAAAGCCACCGGGAGTTCTCTGCAAAAAGCGGAAGCGGAACGGATGGAGCTGCAGCGCCGCAAGGTCGGGTTTATCTGTAAGACTGTTGCAGCACCCTATCATGTTGCAGGCAGTCTTCTGACGATCGGCACCAGCTGCGGCTTTGCCCTCTACCCGGAAGAAGGCACGGATACAGACAAGATCACCCGTCTGGCTGACCAGCGGATGTATAAGCACAAGCAAAAGAACCATGCCTTGCAGGATCATGGATTATATGGGTAAAAAATAAGGTGCTGTCCGCACAGACAGCACCTTATTTTTATGGTTTACATGTGCAGCAGGCTGCGCTGCTCGCTGGCGCGGAACTTGAGTGCCGCAGCAATGAATGCCTTGAACAGCGGGTGAGCACGGTTCGGACGGCTCTTGAACTCCGGGTGGAACTGTGCGCCCAAATGAAAGTCACGGCCGGGCAGCTCTACAGTCTCTACCAGACGACCGTCGGGGCTGGTGCCGGAAATAACAAGACCGGCGTCCTGCATCTCCTGACGGAATTCGTTGTTAAACTCGTAGCGGTGACGGTGGCGCTCCCAGATCTCGGCCTCGCCGTAGCACTCGGCCATCTTGGTGCCGGGCATCACCTTGCAGGGGTATTTACCCAGACGCATGGTGCCGCCCTTGGGAATGTTGCCCTGCTGGTCGGCCATCAGGGCGATCACATTATGCTTGCCATCCGGGGTGAATTCGCTGGAATTTGCATCCTTGTAGCCCAAAACTCCCCGGGCAAACTCCATTACCATGATCTGCATGCCAAGGCAGATGCCAAAGTAGGGAACATGGTTCTCGCGGGCATACTGTGCAGCCTGGATCATGCCCTCAATGCCGCGGTCGCCAAAGCCGCCGGGTACGATGATGCCGTCCACATCTGCAAAGGCTTCCTTGCAGGCGGCCTGGTCGGTCAGGTCCTCGCTTTCCACCCACTTGATCTCCACCTGGCTGTCATTCTCGAAGCCTGCGTGGTACAGGCTCTCCATCACAGAGAGATAGGCGTCGTGCAGCTTGACGTATTTGCCCACCAGTGCAATGCTGCAGGTCTTGCTGCGGGTAGCAATGCGGCTGACCACCTGCTTCCACTCGGTCAGGTCGGCAGCGGGCACATCCAGCTTGAGCTTCTGCACCACTACCTCGTCCAGACCACCGGTGTGCAGCATCAGCGGGCACTGGTACAGGCTGGGCATGGTCAGGTTCTCGATCACACACTCCGGCTTCACATTGCAGAAGGTGCTGATCTTGCGGCGGATGTCGCCGCCCACACTGCCGTCTGCGCGCAGGATGATGATATCCGGGTTCACGCCCATGCCCTGCAGCTCTTTCACAGAGTGCTGTGCAGGCTTGGATTTGTACTCGTCCGAGCCGGAAATGTAAGGCACCAGCACCACATGGATGTAGCAGCAGTTGTCGCGGCCCTGCTCCAGACCCACCTGACGGATGGCCTCGAGGAAGGGCTGGCTTTCAATATCACCGGTCGTGCCGCCGATCTCGGTAATGACCACGTCAGCCTCGGTGGAAGAGGCCAGATTGTAGATGTAGCTCTTGATCTCGTTGGTGATGTGGGGAATGATCTGCACGGTCTGGCCCAGATATGCACCCTGACGTTCCTTGTTCAGTACGTTCCAGTACACCTTGCCGGTGGTCAGGTTGGAGTATTTGTTCAGATTCTCGTCGATAAAGCGCTCGTAGTGGCCCAGATCCAGATCGGTCTCAGTGCCATCGTCGGTCACGAACACCTCACCGTGCTGCAGCGGGCTCATGGTGCCGGGATCCACATTCACATAGGGGTCCAGCTTCTGGCTGGCCACCTTCAGGCCGCGGCACTTGAGCAGACGGCCCAGCGATGCAGCTGTGATGCCCTTGCCAAGGCCGGAGACGACACCGCCGGTGACAAAGATGAATTTGGTTTGTTTCTCTGCCATAGAATTTCCTCCTCTATTTTTGCTTTTCTGAATTCTTTCCCTTATAAACCTTTGTGAATTCTTTCAGGTGAACGGTCTTGCTCTCAGCCTTTCCCAAAATGAGCCGGTGAAAGCAAGGATACTTTTCCCAATCCAATATTATACACCCATGTCCTCATAATTTTCAAGGACTTCCTGTGCAATTTCTGTGCGGTCACGACGGGTATCCATGGCCTGTTTTTCTATGTAGCGGTGTGCCTCGGCTTCGGTCATGTGCTCGTGCTCCACAAGGCAGCATTTTGCCCGGCTGACCAGCCGCACCTGTGCGATCTTTTCCTGTAAGCGGGCGTTCTCCTGCCGGGCACGCAGCAGGCGGTGGTTGCCCGCCGCCGCCATGTGCATGGCCTGCACAAAAAAGGCGGTGCTGAAGGGCTTTGACAGCAGCAATACCCCCTGTTCGCTCAAAGGTCCCAAAAGCTGCTCAGCCTGTGCGGCCTTGACCAGAAACACGACACCGGCATCTGTTTTTTCCACAGCATTGATGCACACCTCATGCCCGAATTCATCGGGCAGGGGAGAGTTGACCACGATCAGCTCAAAATCCGATTCCGTCATGCGCCGCCGGGCTTCGGCCCCGCTGGGAATGATCACCGGGCGGCTGTAGCCCATTTCGGTCAGCCGTGCAGCGATATACTCGTTGGAGCTTGCACCGGCACTTACGATCAGTGCACGTCCCATTTCCTTCGCTCCTTTCTCCTACACACTCTCTTTTGCAGGGGTCAGATGGCGTTGAAGTAATGGGTACGCTCGTACTCAACAGGGTCGGACGCGTGTTTCAGTGCTTCGCAGCGCTTCAGTTCTTCCGTAAAGTAGCGGCTGGCAAGCTGCTCGGGCAGCACTCTGCGCAAAAATTCGCTCTCCTCCGCAGCCTGCACGGCCTCTTCCAGACTGGCGGGCAGAGTCTCAAGGCTGAGGCCCTCAGCCATAGAGGGGTCGAACAGATTCTTGTTCACAGGGGCAGAGAGCACCATGCGGTTCTCGATGCCGTCCAATCCGGCAGCCAGAACCAGACCAATGGCCAGATAGGGGTTGCAGGCAGGGTCCGGGCTGCGCAGCTCCATGCGGCAGTTGTCGCCCTTTACCTGCGGGATGCGCACCAGCTGGCTGCGGTTCTGGCGGCTCCAGCTCACATAGCGGGGCGCTTCATCGCAGCCAAAGCGCTGATAGCTGTTGGGCAGAGGGTTGGTGAACACGGTCAGCTCCCGGCTGTGGGCCAGCACACCGGCCATAAAGCTGCCTGCAATGCTGTCCGGGGCAATGTCGCCCTCAAACAGGTTGCGGCCATCCATGTAAAGGGACAGGTTGATGTGCAGGCCGCTGCCTGCCTGATCCGGCAGGGGCTTGGGCAGGAAGCTGGCGTGGATGCCGCTGCGCATGGCAACAGCCCGCACGATCTGCTTGAACATCATCACATGGTCGGCTGTTTTCAGGGGGCCGGCGTAGTGACAGTCGATCTCATTCTGACCGTGGCCGCTCTCGTGGTGGCTGTGCTGGGGGCTCATGCCCATCTGCTCCATGGTCAGGCAGATGTCCCGGCGCAGGTTCTCACCTGCATCCAGCGGGGCTACATCAAAGTAGCCGCCAAAGTCGATGGGGATGCGGGTGGGGCGGCCCCGGTCGTCATTCTCAAACAGGTAGAACTCGCACTCAGCCCCCACGTTGCAGGTCAGCCCCAGTTTGCGGAAGCTGCGGCTCATCTGGCGCAGGAAGCCGCGGCAGTTGCCGCCAAAGGCAGCGCCGTCCGGCTTTTCCACGTCACAGAAGAACTGCATCACCCGGCCCTCGGTGGGCCGCCAGGGCAGGATGGTCACGGTGGGCAGGTCGGGGCGCAATACAAGGTCGCTTTCCTCCACCTTCATGAAACCGGCAATGGAGCTGCCGTCGAAGCACACGCCGTCCTCCAGGGCCTTGGGCAGGTCGCTGGCCAGCACGGCGATGTTCTTCTGGGTGCCAAAGATATCGCAGAAGGCAAAGCGCACGAATTTGACGTTGTTGTCCTCCACGAAGTCCAGCACGTCCTGTTGGGTCGAATACCGCATAAAGGTCCCCTTTCAAATAAAACGCCCAAAGGCCTGCCCCCTTGCGGAAGCAGGTCTTTAGGCTGGTGTAAGAAATAGGAAAAGGAGAATGTCTCAATTGATTGTCCGCAGCCTACGGATGATGCTGTTTTACGCGATGCGATCAGACGTAGTAGAGCATCTTGCTGTAGCTGGGCAGCGGCCAGTAGTCCTCGCCGCACAGGGTCTCGGCGTCGTCGGCGGCGGCACGCAGGGTGTCCATGGCGGGCAGCACGTTGTCGTGGAAGGCAACGGCCTTCTCGCTCTCGGAGGGCAGAGCCTTGGCGGCATCCACGGCATCCTGCAGGGTGTCGATGGCGTCGCTCATGGCGTCGGCGTCGGCGGACAGACGGCCCAGGGTCTTGGTCTCACTGCGCACGCTGATGCTCTCGCTGACGGCCAGCTTGGAAGCGGCGGTGTTGGCCACTTCGCTCATGTAGGCGTTGACGGCGGGCAGCAGCTGCTTGCGGGCCATCTCCAGCATGGTCAGGGCCTCGATGTTGATGATCTTGGAGTAGTGCTCCATCTCGACTTCGTAGCGGCTCTCCATCTCCACCTTGGTCAGCACGCCGAACTCTTCCATCAGGGCGATGTTCTTAGGCTCGACCAGTGCGGGCAGAGCAGCGGGGGTATTCTTCTTGTTGGGCAGGCCGCGCTTTGCTGCCTCGGCCTCCCACTCGGCGGTATAGCCGTTGCCGTTGAAGATAACGCGGCGATGGTCGCGGATGGTGCGCTTGATCAGAGCGATGGCTGCACTGGTAAAGTCCTCAGCGCCCTCCAGCTCGTCGGCGTAGCCCTTCAGTTCCTTGGCGACAGCGGTGTTCAGGATGGTGTTGCAGTCGCTCAGGTTCTCGGCAGAGCCGGGCATACGGAACTCGAACTTGTTGCCGGTGAAAGCGAAGGGAGAGGTACGGTTGCGGTCGGTGGTGTCCTTGCTGAACTTGGGCAGAACGTCCACGCCCAGATCCATCTTCATCTTGACGGGGCCGGCATAGGGAGAATCGGATGCGATCGCATCGATGACAGCTTCCAGCTCCTCGCCCACGAAGATAGAGATGATGGCCGGAGGTGCCTCGTTGGCGCCCAGACGGTGATCGTTGCCCGGGGTGGCCACAGAGGTGCGCAGCAGGTCAGCGTACTCATCCACAGCCTTGATAACAGCGGCCAGGAAGATCAGGAACTGCAGGTTCTCCATGGGGGTGTCGCCGGGATCCAGCAGGTTCTCGTGGGTGGTGCTCATGGACCAGTTGTTGTGCTTGCCGCTGCCGTTCACGCCTTCAAAGGGCTTCTCATGCTGCAGGCAGACCAGACCGTACTTGGGTGCGATCTTGCGCATCATTTCCATGGTCAGCAGGTTGTGGTCGATGGCCACGTTGGTGGTATCGAAGATGGGAGCAAGCTCGTGCTGGCAGGGAGCAACCTCGTTGTGCTTGGTCTTGGCGGGCACGCCCAGCTTCCACAGCTCCTCGTCCAGCTCCTTCATGAACGCAGAAACCTCGGGACGGATGACACCGAAGTAGTGCTCTTCCAGCTCCTGACCCTTGGCAGAGGGAGCACCGAACAGGGTGCGGCCGGTGAGGA
>OLYC01002484.1_pt1 | contig 10777 bp, 10 predicted proteins | sample 1674271 | NCBI WGS metagenome assembly OLYC01 (sample SAMEA103958154, study PRJEB25191) | human gut metagenome
GGTTCTGTCATCGTCCAGTCTGTTAATTTCAGCAAGGTTTCTATTTTCATCACTTCATCATTCCCTTCTGTCATATCATGTTATTTTTCTCCCGGCATTTTACCGTCTTTCATAGCCTGTTGTTCCTTCTTTTGGTTGGCTTGAAGTTGGGCGCGAGTAATGGGGTTGATTTTTTGACCATTCTTCAATTGGTTTACACCATCAACAACGATGCGTTCGCCTGAGCGGAGACCAGAGGCTACAACGTATGTTTGACCATCGTTTTGAGGGAGTACAGTGATTTCGCGTGTGGCAACAGACTTGTCGTTGTTCACTACGTAAACAAACTTTTTGTCCTGCACGTCGAAGGTTGCACTCTGCGGAACCATAATGGCATCGTTAGAATGAGTGGGAACGAGAATAGAACCTGTACCACCTGAACGAAGAACGTGTTGTGCATTGTCGAAGGTTGCACGCATTTGTACTGAACCAGTAGAAGAGTCGATTACACCGCTCACTGTGCTGATGGTACCGCTTTGGCTATATGTAGAACCATCTGAGAGAACCAAGCTCACTGCGGGCATCTTTTTGATAGCAGCGTTTATGCCTCCAGCCTCACGTGTGAGAGCCAAGAGCTGCTTTTCGGTCATTGAGAAGTATACATACATCTTAGAGATGTTAGACACGGTGGTTAATGCTTCGGCAGATTGAGCGCTAACCAAACTACCCACACGGTAGGGGATAGAACCTACAACACCATCGGCAGGGCTGGTAACTGTACACCAACTAAGATTGTCTTGTGCACTCTGCAACTGAGCTTGTGCTGCAGCCAACTGAGCTTCGTAAGATGTCAAAGTGTTTTCAGCCATCTGCAAGTCGTAGCTCGAGATGATGTTCTGCTTGAAGAGCATGCGCTTGTTTTCAACAGTGAGCTTCTGTGTAGCAATGTTAGCCTTGCATACTTTAACTTGAGCTTTAGCAGCCTTAACAGCAGCACGATATTGCTCAGAATCAATCAAAAACAAAGGCTGACCTTTACGAACGGTAGAACCTTCATCAACAAGCAGTTTTACCAAATAACCAGAAACTTTAGGACGAATTTCGATGTCCTGCATACCCTTAATGGTTGCGGGATACGAAGTCTTTAAGTCGGCTGTTGTGGTTTGAACTGTTTCAACTGCGAAGTCATTGCTGGCTTCGCCCATTTGTTTTGATTTGCTGCCGCAACTGGTCAACACCACTGCGGTAAGCACCCATAAAGCGATTTTCTTCATGTGTTGTAAGTTATATAAATTTTTTGTTTTTTGTTTTCTTGGTTTATGGGCAGTGGTATTGTTCGCATTCGAACACACTACACCCTAATATAAACTTGCTGCAAAGTTACGGCAAAAAAACTAAAACTAGTGTATTAGTTTTCCTTGAAAGTGGTTATATTAGTATTTTTTTAGGGATGAGGGGAGTGTTATAAGGTGAATTGCATGTTTTAGTTGACAATGTGGCTCTGTAATAGAGTGGTTTATAATGATAAAAAGTGCATGTTTTGCTTGCTTTTCTTTGTGTGGTATGGAGTGTATATATAAAAAACTCCTCACAACATAACTATATGTTGCGAGGAGTTTGCTTTTTTATATTTAGATGAGCGTGTTGTTTAGTAGGCTAATCTTACGTTGTCTACCCAAAGCGTGTTGCCTACAGTACCTACGTAGGCACCGCCGTGACTTGAGTCGAACTGAAGGACGAGGTGAGTAGGAGTTTCGTTGGCTGCTGCCCATCCTACTTCTCTAACAGGTACCATGCGGCCTTTAGAGTTGCGAGCATATTTGGTAACAGCACCAGAGGTGAGTGCCCATGCTGAGTTATAGAAACCTTGCTTACGGATGTCGCCATAGTGGATGGTAAATGATTGGTTATTTCTCCAATTCGTTGAAGAACTGAATCGGTGCACCATCGTACCTACGCGCTTTGCATAGATGTTACCTTTGGCATCTTCCCAACGCTTTTGCAAATAAAGGATACAGTCTGCCATGTCTTGTCCTGCAACGGCTGAGCCTTTGGTAATACCATTCTGACGGATGCGATTGCCTTTAACAATATGTGTTTTATAGTCGAAGACAATAGCTTTAGGACGCTTGGTGAATCTGATACCTGCATTCAACTTTGCCATAGGATTCTTTGTGTCGGTGATGGGCTGAATGGTGTTACCCAAGAAAATTGAACCTGCAGCCAATACCTTGATGTTGATAATGCCGAGTACCTTGGCTTCTACAATGTGTGTGTAGAGTTTGGCACAATGGCCGTGACCAGGGTGATTGTCGCGATATACGCTGATGTTGGTTTTTGTTACACCGCTCACCTTAGCCCATACGTTTGATGAACCCCAGGGTGCACCAATGTGCATCAATGTAACGGTGTTACCACCGATAATGCCACTTTCTTTGATGCGTTGTGCAGACCATGATTCAAAGTTTCCTTTGGGAATGAACTGCATGCGACCTGCTTCTTCTTCGGATTGGTCTACTCCCAAATATTCAGGTGCATAGGGGAGGGCTTTGATTGAAGTGCTACCTGCTAAAAGCAATGTAACACTTAATACGAATGATTTGAAATTCATGATGTATATGAATGTTTATTTGATTTTTTACTTTAAGTGATGTGACTTGGCTTTAGAAAACTTCTTTAGAAAAGTTATTTCAAATAATCTTCAGAAAAACTCTTTAGAAAGCTTCGTTGATGTTGAAGATAAAACCGCCACCTTTGCGTGTAAATCCGTAATCTATACGAATGTTAATGCGTTTTTTAAATTCCCAACGATAGCCAACACCAGCATTGGGCAAGGTGCGTCGCCAAGCTATGTTATTGAAGTCGGGGAAGGCATTTGCCAAAGCAACCCAAGCAACTACACCATTGCGACCTTTTATGTGTTGACGTAATTCTATTTGTCCTTCAATTACGTTTTTGTCGTTGTATCGGCCTTCGTAGTAACCGCGCATACGATCGTTTGAACCAACGGTTGCAAGTAATGCCCAAGGGGTATGTCCGTAGTTAAACTGTCCGTGTAGTTCACCTGCAAGTATAGCTCCCCTCCACAGTTTGCCGTAAGTGGCAAAGGTAGCTTCGGTTGTTGAGAAGTTGTGATTGCCATTGCCAAAACAACGTGGTGTAAAGGTTTGGTCGATTTGTACAAATACACCTTTGCTGGCATTGAGCATAAAGTCGCGTGAGTCGTAGGTGAACGATATACCTGCTGTGTAGGCATGTATTGTTTTGTCTTGTCCTTGCCACAAGTAGGCAAAATCTTGGTTCACATCACGGGCTTGCGTTACACGATAGTTTACTAATGGACCGATATATGTGTTAGGGGCTAACTTCACCATAAAGCGTGCCATGGCGTTGATGCGATTACGGCGATAGTCTGTTTCATTGTCGTCATTATCGGCATTGGCATAACCCATACCCCAATAACTGGTGCTAAAGGTTGAGAGATTTACCTTATAGTCAAGCTGGAATTTTTCGTGCGGAAATATGTGATTACCACGAAGTCCGACCAAGAAAAAACCTGCTGTGGTCATGTTGCTATATACCGATGCATTTGAACGTGGTAGAGTTGGGTCTGTGCGATCGGCAGAATAGGTGGCTGTGCCCAATAGTCCTAATCCAAAACCTGTGGTTGCAGAATAGTTAGGACCGGGAATAAAGCCGAAATCTATTTTCTTGTTAGGCTTTTGCTTGTTTGAATCGCGAAAGTAGTTTATTATTTTCTTAAAGAATCCATTGTGTGTTTGGGTAGGCACACTGTCGTTAACTAATGCCACCTTTGCATCGTCAAGTTTGGTGGTGTCGGTGCATTCGGGTGTGACGTCTGCTTTTGCATACAAGCAAAACATGCTGCAAGCTACAATGGTTGTCCATCGGCATGAGCCTTGTCGTGTGTGGATATGGGGCATTGTAATCTTTTTGGGGATAATTTAATTCTGTTTTAGGGAACTACTTTGTAGTAATTCGGGCGCAAAATTACATTTTTTCTATGCAAAGAGGTAAAAAAAGCGGTACAGAATGGTTTTATACCGAAAAAATATCCATTCTTCTAGCTTTTTAGACAATTATTTGTAAGTGTATGTAGCAGTTTGCGACTTTTTATGTGTAGCTTGGTGTTTAGAATTATAAATACCTGCTTAAAGGGACTAAAATATGAAGTTTAAAAATCTCAGTATGTTTGTTCTTCAATCTCGATGGCAAAGGTGGTGCCTTGACCTAATTGACTGCTGAGCACATAGATGCGAGCATGGTGATACTCCTCGACAATACGTTTGGCAAGTGAGAGGCCTAATCCCCAACCACGTTTTTTGGTGGTAAAACCAGGCTTGAACACAGTTTTAAAATGTTTGTGTGCAATGCCCTTACCAGTGTCTGCAATTTGTATTTGCAAATAATTATGTCCGTGGTGTGTGGTGGCATGTGGCAAAACCGTAAGGCTGAGTGAACCAATGCCTTGCATCGCATCGATAGCATTTTTACAAAGATTTTCTATTACCCATTCAAAGAGGGGGGCATTGAGTTTTGCTTCAACGGGTTCTTCAGGAATGTTTACTGTGATGTGTACACGTGAGGAGGTGCGTCGGTCATAATATCTCGCAACTTGCGTAATAATGGGACGCACATCTTGGGTTTTAAGTTCAGGGGCAGAACCAATTTTAGAGAAGCGTTCGGCTATGAGTTGCAGACGACTAATGTCTTTGTCCATCTCAGGTAAAAGCTCATCATCGGGATAAGTTTCGTGCAGCACTTCGCTCCATGCCATAAGCGATGAAATAGGTGTACCAAGTTGATGAGCTGTTTCACGCGATAGTCCCACCCATACTCTGTTTTGTTCAGCACGTTTTGAAGCTAATAGTGCTACGATTGCCACAATAAAGAATATAGCCACAACGCAAAGTTGAATATAGGGGTAGATGGTTAGTTGACGTAACAATACCGACTCCTCGTAATAGATGTATAGGTAGTCGTGTGTTTTTTGTTGGGGAGTAGCCAAATCCATTCGCATCATATCTCCGCCTTTACGCATACGTTCTGTGGCTTTTTGCAACTCTTTTAAAGAGTCTGCACCGCAAGGTTCGGGCGAGAGATTGCGTTGGGCAAGGATGTTTCCGTGTGAGTCGGTTACAACAACAGGAATCGTTTGGTTGCTATTTATAACCTTCAACACTAAGTTGAGATCGGTGTTTTCGTTGGCTGTAGTAAGCGATCGCATGGCTTCAGACCACACGTCCATCTTAGCCACCTCTTCTGCATACAACGCACGTGTTAAACTGTGCGAGTAGATGAGTGAGGCAGCCGACAGTATGAGTGCCGTGGCTATGAGGAGGGATCTGAACACAAGAATTTAAGTATTAAGTAATAAGTATTACAAACTAAGTGAATACAAACTATATGAGTTTAAGATAATGCACCCTGAAAGGGCAATAGTGCATAACCCAGAGCAATACCCTGGGTAGCTTTTTCTTCCTTATTTAAAGCTTGAATTGATTTCCTCGATATAGTTGAGGAAGGCATCACGACCTAAACCTGAATCGCTACTAGTAACAAAGTGGGGAGGTAATTCTTCCCATTCTTCGGCAAGCGTATTCATAAAGGTTTCGACATTCTTTTTAAGCTCACCGCGCTTAGGTTTATCGGCTTTGGTAAAGATGATGCCAAAGGGTACACCATTTTCGCCTAAGAAATGAATAAATTCAAGGTCGATTTTTTGAGGCTTAAGACGTGAATCAATGAGTACGAACAAACACGTGAGTTGCTCACGGTTGAGCACATAGTAGCTAATGAGTTTTTTTAATGCTTCAACCTCGCGCTTGCCACGTTTGGCATAACCATAACCTGGAAGGTCTACAAGAAACCATTCGTCGTTAATAGCAAAGTGGTTAATCAACATGGTCTTACCCGGTGTAGACGATGTCATGGCTAATGCCTTACGTCCTGTGAGCATATTGATAAGACTGCTTTTGCCCACATTGCTTCGACCAATAAAGGCATATTCGGGTTTATCGGTTTGTGGGCATTGATCGGCACGACTATTGCTCACAACAAATTCGGCTTTTTGGATTTGCATGCTTTTTATATAAAGGGGTTAATAGGTTATAAGGTGGGGGTATAAATCGGTTTTGGAGTTCTTAGGTTTATGAGATTATAAAGTTTATGCATTGTGCGAATGCATAAATGTAACTTTATAACCTTAAATCTAAAAACTCCAAACCAAATTATAGTTATTGATCTTCGTTCTTTACATATCCCTGATATTTTTCGGGGAGTGCAGCCATAATCACACGATAAGATTCTTCCATCGTTTGTTTGATGTCCTCAGGGCTGTGTGAAGTGGGGTAGATGGGTTTGTGAATGACCAAACGCATGGGGTGGCGCTTTACAAAGTTAAGACCTGCCATACGCGTGAGCACATCGAACGAACCATCAATGGTTACAGGCACAACAGGCAACTGTAAGTCGTCTGCCAACTGGAATGCACCTTTGCGGAACAATCCCATGTGACCTGTAAAGGTACGTGAGCCTTCGGGAAATACAACCAATGAAGTACCACCTTGCAATGTCGCACGTGCCTTTTCAATGGTCTCTTTAATAGCCTTAGGTCCTGATTTATCCACAAAAATGTGGCGAGCCTTTTCGCAAGCATAACCTACCAAAGGCATCTTGCGTAAAGCTTTTTTCATCATCCACTTAAAGTTGCGGTTGATGTAGCCATAAATCAAGAAAATGTCCATCGGACCTTGGTGGTTTGCCACAAACACGTAGCTTTGATTTTTGTCGATGTTTTCGCGTCCTTCCACCTTGATGGGGAGCAATAACACACGACATACAATGCGCGACCATATTTTGCCAGGGTAATAACCAAATATGTGTGCATTGAAGAGTGCCCCAATGCTGGTAATCAGTGCTGTGAGAATGGTTGCTACCAAAATGATGGGTAGGGCAATGAAAAGTTGATAGATTTTGTAAATCATGCGAAATGTATTTTAGCGGTTATAGCAAACAGCTTGTCCACGGAACTTTTCATCGGTAATGTGACCACGATTAAAGATGGGGAAACCATTGCAGAACGTGCGTTCTACACGCCAATGGAATACATGTCCCTCAAGTGGACTCCAATTACATTTGCTTTGTATGCGATTAGGGGTAAGTGTCCAAGGCACGTGAGGACGTACCATCACAATATCGGCTTTATATCCTTCGCGCAAGTAACCACGGTTTTCTATTTGCAAGAGTTCGGCAGGATTATGACACATAAGTTGAACCATGCGCTCGAGTGTCAATACACCTTTATCAACCAATTCAAGCATTGAAACCAATGAGAACTGAATGATGGGCATACCCGAAGCAGCCTTAGCGCATCCACCCATTTTGTCGCTCATTTTGTGAGGAGCATGGTCCGTACCAATCGTATAAATTTTGCCATTGTTCAAAGCTTCGCGCAATGCTGTGCGGTCAGCTTCACTTTTAATAGCAGGATTTACTTTAATGCGTGTACCGAGTTTGGCGTAATCTTTATCGCAAAAAACAAGGTGTCCCACACAAGCTTCGGCAGTGATATTGGGGTTGTTCGCCTCGAAAAGTTCAAGTTCGCGTGCCGTAGATATATGTGCTACATGTAAGCGTGCTCCTGTCTCTTGTGCCAATTTCACAGCCAAGGCTGTTGATTGGTAACAAGCTTCTTCACTGCGTATTTCAGGGTGATGCTCTACTGCGGGGTCATTGCCATAGGCGTCTTGCGCCTTTTTCATGTTCTCGTTGATGAGTTGCGTATTTTCGCAGTGTGTCATAATAGGCAACTTGGCGCTTTCAAAAATGGCACGTAATGCCACTTCGTTGTCAACCAACATATTGCCCGTAGACGAACCCATGAAAAGTTTAATGCCAGCCACTTTGCGTGGGTCGAGTTTGCTTAATTCGTAGGCATTGCCAGCAGTGGCACCAAAGTAAAAGCCATAGTTCACAACGCTCTTTGTGGCAGCAATCATCCATTTTTCTTTGAATGCCTCCATGGTGGTGGTTTGCGGTTGGCAATTAGGCATGTCGAAGATGGTGGTTACACCGCCAGCTGCTGCTGCACGGCTTTCGGTGTTAAAGTCACCTTTTGCTGTGAGACCAGGATCGCGAAAGTGAACATGGTCGTCAATAACACCAGGAAACAAATAACATCCTGTTCCGTCGATAGTTTCGTCGACAGGAATGACAGGTTCTGCATCATTTCCTTCAATTATTTCATCAATGCGGTCATCGTCAATTACGAGGGTGCCAATAAATTGGCGTCCTTCGTTAACGATGGTAGCGTTTTTTATCTGTGTACGAAAGTGCATGTCGAGTTTTTATGTGTGCTGTGTTTGAGTAGGTGAGATGGTTCGTATTGTGTGGAAACCTACTTATTTGCGAGGTTTAATGCCACCAGTCATAGCAGCCCAGCGTAAACGCATTACGCCAAAGAGTGCTTCGCTGAAGATGCCACCGCTCATTTTGCTTGTGCCCAATTCGCGATTGACAAAGACAACGGGTACTTCTTTAATCTTAAAGCCAAGCTTGTATGAAGTAAACTTCATTTCAATTTGGAAGGCATAGCCCTTAAAACGGATGGCATCGAGATTGATAGTTTCGAGCACCTTGCGACGATAGCAAACAAATCCTGCAGTAGTGTCGTGAAGGGGTACTCCTGTAACCATACGAACGTATTTTGAGGCATAGTAGCTCATCAATACACGTCCCATGGGCCAATTCACTACGTTTACACCACTTACGTAGCGCGAACCTACTGATACGTCGTAACCCTCTTTTGCGCAAGCATTGTAAAGACGCGGAAGGTCCTTGGGGGCGTGGCTAAAGTCGGCATCCATCTCAAAGATGTATTCATAGCCGTGTTCCAAAGCCCATTTAAAACCTGCGATGTATGCCGTGCCAAGACCTAGCTTGCCAGTGCGTTGCACGAGGTGAACTTCGTTTTTAAATTCATCAGCCATTAAGCCTTTCACAATGTCGGCTGTGCCGTCGGGCGAACCATCGTCAATTACCAAAATGTGAAAAGCATGCTCTTGCAAACCGAGCACGGCACGGATGATATTTTCTATGTTTTCTTTTTCGTTGTAGGTTGGGATAATTACAACGCTGTCACTTTTTTCCATTCTTAGCGAGTTTATATATTATTTACGGTGCAAAAGTAAGCATTTTGCTCGACATTGTTTAACTTTGTGCGCTGAAAAGAAGAAATTAACTAATAAAACTCATATGAAAAAGTTGACTTTGGCACTTTGTGCCTTAATTACTATGCCTGCAATGGCACAAAAGTATACTGTGGGTGGTGCGGTTCCAACAGGAACAAAGAAGGTGTATTTGCAACATCTTGGCACCCGCACAACTCCCGACAGTGTGGTTGTAGCAAACGGAAAGTTTAGTTTTAGTGGCGATGCAAAGGGGGCTCCTTTTGCTTATGCCATTACCGACACAAAGAAAGCCGTTGTAGTATTTCTTGAAGGAAACGTTACTGTTGACTTCGATAAGGAAGTATCTACAGGTTCGGCTGAAACCGAAGGCTTGAGCAAATGGGAGGTTCTCTTCTCGAAGGAGCAAGAAAAGTTGCGTGAGGCAGCTAACGAATACTATGCTTACAAAAATAAGAATTTGGAAGTGCCCGACAGCGTGATACAGCGTGTGAGCGATGTGCAACAAGCATGCTATGATCGCATGGTCGAACTCACTCGTCAGTGCTGCAAAGAGAACAAAAACATGAAGTTTCCTGGCTATTATTTTGCACAGATCGCTTCGAGCATGCAACGCAGCGAAGTGATTGCTTTGGCTGAAGAGGGTAATCCTGCTTATATGAACACCAATATAACTGAGCGCATTAAGAACAGTTTAGCTGGTTGGAAGCGTCAGATGCCTGGCACAAAGTTTACCGATCTCAAAATGTTCGACATGAATGGCAAGGCAAGCAAACTCTCAGACTATGTAGGCAAGGGCAAATATGTTCTTGTAGACTTTTGGGCTTCATGGTGTGGTCCTTGTCGTGCTTCAATGCCTGCTATCAAGAAACTTTATGACCAATATAAGGACAAAGGCTTTGACATTGTAGGTGTATCGTTCGACAGTGACAAGGCAGCTTGGACAGGTGCTGTAAGGAAGCTCAATTTGCCTTGGCATCACATCTCCGACCTTAAGGGTTGGGAGTGTGCAGCAAGTAGCATTTATGGCATCAATGCCATCCCTGCCACCTTGCTCATTGGTCCTGATGGTACAATTGTAGCAAGTGGTTTGCACGGAGATGAATTGGCTGGTAAATTGGCTGAATTGATTAAGTAAAAGTGTCGTTATAATGAATTACCCCATTAGGGGTGAGATAAGGTAGCCAGGTATGTGAAGGGGATTTATACCACTTTACATGCCTGGTTTACGTATGCCACCACACCAAGCGGATCACCCTGTTATGGCTGCGATTGGGTCTGGGTGAACAACCATTTTTAGAAGTCGATAAGGATGTATGTCCCAAGTTGTGTATTTGGGGTGCAAGTTTGCCCTTTTGGGGAAAGTAGGCTTGCTTCGCAAGTAAAGTGTGCTTCGCACAGAGTAAGTTCGTAACTAATGTATATTTGCTAGAGACAACCTTGAGGATGTCAATGGGAGTAATTTTTGCCATGATAGTAGTTTTTTTAGGTTAGTAAATAGCTCCAAAATGCGTTCTGTGTTCCTTCGGAATGGTATCGGAATTCCTTCGGAATCGTTTTTCGCCCAAATGGAGCGTGTATTAGCAAGC
>OLYC01002492.1_pt1 | contig 10759 bp, 9 predicted proteins | sample 1674271 | NCBI WGS metagenome assembly OLYC01 (sample SAMEA103958154, study PRJEB25191) | human gut metagenome
ATCAAGTCCGTAGGTTTTGCCTTTCCAGGCGATCCTTCACTACGTTCAGGATGACAGATAACTAATGCCTTCCCCGATAGGGAAAGCATTCATGTAATGGTGGGTTATTGAGAAAAAGTGTAGAATTCTACGAAAATTCTCAATAGAAAATTGCGGATAGATACGGCAACTTAAAAAGCGCGCCGAAAATTTTCACTTAAACGTTACGCAAAACGCTTGATTTCGGTAAATATTCGCGATATAATATTAGCAGACAAATAAAGAGAGTTAAAGAGAGTGCTAACACTTTCGGCGTTTGCCTGCTAAATTTATATAAAGAGAGGCGAATGTATATGAAAAGTTTCAAAACACAATCAAAAAGAGTTCTCGATCTTATGATCAACTCGATTTACACGCATAAAGAAATTTTCTTGCGTGAACTTATTTCCAACTGCAGCGACGCTATCGACAAACTCTATTTCAAGGGTATGAAAGAAGGACTTTCGGGTCTTACGAGGGAGGACTTCGCGATAGAAATCACCGCCGACGAAGATAACGGAACTCTTACGATAAAAGATAATGGTATCGGTATGACGGCGAAAGAACTCGAAGACAATCTCGGCACTATCGCTAAAAGCGGTTCGCTTGCCTTTAAGGAAGAAAACAAGGATATAGACAAAGAAGACGTTTCGGTAATCGGTCAGTTCGGCGTGGGGTTCTATTCCGCGTTTATGGTTGCGGATAAAGTAGAAGTAAAATCGAAAGCGTTCGGCTCGGAAGAGGCAAACGTCTGGACGAGCAGCGGCACGGAAGGTTACGAGATTGCGCCCTGCGACAAAGCCGACCGCGGCACGGAAATTATCCTGCATATAAAGCCCGACACCGACGACGATAAATATTCCAAATTCTTGCAGGAATACGAGATAAGAAATCTCGTCAAAAAATATTCCGATTATATTCGTTACCCCATCAAAATGCAGGTTACGAAGTACAAGGAACAGAGCGAAGAGGACAGAAAGGCGGGCAAAGAAAGAGAGAGTTACAAAGAATGGGAAACTCTTAACTCCATGGTTCCGTTGTGGAAGAAGAACAAAAACGAAATCACCAAAGAAGAATACGACAAATTCTATCAGGATAACTTTTACGATTACGAAGCCCCCTTACGCTATATTCACACGTCTGCCGAAGGCGCGGTAACGTATAAGGCTCTGTTGTATATTCCGTCCACCGTGCCTTACAACTATTACAGCAAGAACTACGAAAAAGGGCTTAAACTCTATACGAACGGCGTGCTTATTACAGACCGCTGCGAAGATCTGCTTCCCGATTGTTTCAGTTTCGTAAAAGGGCTCGTTGACAGCGAACTCACGCTTAATATCTCGCGTGAAACCATACAGCATAACCGTCAACTTCAACTTATCGCTTCCAATCTCGAAAAGAAGATTAAAAACGAACTTCTCGACATGCAGAAGAACGACAGGGAGAATTACGATAAATTCTTTGAAAAATTCGGACTTCAACTCAAATACGGTCTGTACTCCGGCTGGGGAATGAACAAAGAACTTCTGCAGGATCTCGTAATGTTCAAGTCCGCGAAAGAGGACAAATACGTTACGCTTAAAGAGTACGTTTCGGCTCTCGGCGAAGACGACAAGACGATTTATTACGGTTCGGGCAAGACGGTGGCGGCGGTCAAAGCGTTGCCGCAGTGCGAAAAGGCTCTTAAAGACGGTAAAGACGTATTGTGCTTTACGGACGACGTAGACGAATTCGCGGTAAAGATGCTCGGAGAATACGACGGCAAGACCTTTAAGAACGTTCTGAGCGAAGAAGTTTCGGCAAGCAAGGAAGACGACGAAATAACCGAACGGGATAAGGATATGCTCGCCAAAATCAAAGACGCGCTCGGCGACAAGGTGAGCAAGGTTAAAGTTTCCACTTCGATAGGCGATCACGCGGTTTGTCTGTCGAGCGAGGGCGAAGTTTCGCTCGAAATGGAAAAGGTACTCAACTCCATGCCCGGCGCGGAAGAAAAAGTTAAGGCGAACAAAGTACTCGAACTCAATTCGAATCACGCGTTATACGCAAAACTCAAAGCCGTATACGCAGAAAATGCCGACGGACTTACCGATTACGCCGAAGTATTGTATCAGGCGGGCAGGTTGATTTCGGGTCTTACGGTAGAAGATCCGACCGCCGTTACGGATAAATTATTCGCTCTTTTGGCAAAATAATATAAAGTACGCCCGCAACGACGTATCGCGCGCCTGCCTTCCCTTGCAAGGAAGGCGTCAACGAAGAACACGGATGAGTTCCCGGAAGGGAACACCGACGTAACGACCACATGAAGAAAAAGCATAACAAAAGACTGATATTTTCGAGATTTACCGTTATCGCGCTTTCGATAATTCTGCAAGCCGCGGCTATCTGGACGGGAATCTGGATAGGAATTAACAAACTCGGCTCCTACTGGCATTGGATCTGGATTGCGACTTACGTTACAGGCGGTATATTGCTCGTAAGTTTAATAAATAAGGAAACCGCGGCAGTGTATAAACTGCCGTGGATTATCCTGTGTCTTGCTTTCCCTTACGCGGGCGCGATGTGCTATCTGACGTTCGGAAACGTACATTTAAGCCGCCGTATGCGAAAGAAATTCTCGGCGGTATATCACGAGAAGGACGACGGATATTACGAACAGGAAAGAATCGTCAAAAATCTTTATAAAGACGAGCCGCAATTCGCAGGCACGTTCAAATACCTTCGGGGCGTTACGTCTTTACCCGTGTACGACGATTACGATATAGAATATCTGCCGTCGGGCGAAAGGTACTTCGAAGAACTCAAAAAGGCCCTTTCGTCCGCAGAAAAGTATATCTTTATAGAATATTTTATCGTTCAGGAAGGCGTTATGTGGGACGCCGTGCATAAAATTCTGCTCGATAAAGTGAAAAACGGCGTAAAGGTATATCTCGTGTACGACGACGTGGGCAGCGTTACCAAAGTCGCTGCGGGGTTTTATCGCAAACTCCGCAAAGAGGGTATTGACGCGCGGAAATTCAATAAATTCATACCCGTGGTATCGATTATCCACAATAACCGCGACCACAGAAAAATCGTCGTCGTGGACGGCAAAATCGCCTTTACGGGCGGGGTGAATATCGCAGACGAATATATCAACGTAACGCATCCGTACGGGCGTTGGCTTGACAGCGGCGTTATGGTAAAGGGTAAACCCGTAGACAGTTTCGTAAGGCTGTTTACGCAGATTTTCAACGTAAGCGGCAAGCCGATAAACGAAAACGACTTTATCTGCCGTGAGCACGAAAAGTTTTTAAGCGACGGCTATTGCATGCCTTTCGGCGACTCGCCCGCGCCTATAACGACCGAACACATATCCGAAACGACTTTTCTGAACGCTATTTACGGGGCGAGAGAGTATATATATTTCGCCTGTCCGTATCTCGTGGCGGATACCGATATAAGGGGCGCCCTCGCAAACGCCGCGCGGCGCGGCGTGGACGTAAGGCTTATAATCCCGCAGAAGCCCGATAAAAAGACGATATATATAATGACCAAATTTTATTGTTCGCTGCTTAAAAAGTCGGGCGTGAAGATATATCTCTACCGCGACGGATTCGTACATTCCAAGACGATGATATGCGACGGAAAACTCGCGTTCGCGGGGACGGTCAATCTCGATTACCGCTCGTTCGTGCATCACTTCGAGTGCGGAATAATATTCACCGACGAAAAAGCCGTAGGGCAGGTAAAAGACGATTTCGATTACCTGTTCGAATCCGAATGTACGCCTGCGGACGATAAGTCGCTTAAACTCAACGTACTCGAAAAAGCGGGCAAAATAATAATGGATCCGTTCGCGCCGTTGTTTTAATCGTCGCGGCGGCATATATTGCAAAAAGATAAAAATCGACGGAAAGAAAACCGTTGATTTTTTTTGTGGTTTATAGTATTATATAAGCAGGTTTTATCGTCGAGAAAGACGATAAGACTTAAAGGGAAAAACTATGAAAATGACATTCCGCTGGTACGGCGAAAACGACTGCATACCCCTTAACTACATAAAGCAGATTCAGGGTATGACGGGCGTGGTTACCGCCGTATACGACGAACCGGTCGGTAACGTGTGGCCGGTAGAAAAATTGCAGAAACTCAAAGATCTCGCCGCGAAAGCGGGGCTTGAAACCGAAGTTATAGAGAGTATCCCCGTACACGAAGATATAAAACTCGGACTGCCGACGCGCGATAAATATATCGAGGCTTATAAGCAGAATATAATAAACTGCGGTAAAATAGGCGTTAAGTGCGTTTGTTATAACTTTATGCCCGTTTTCGATTGGTTCAGGACGAATTTATACTATAAGCATGCCGACGGTTCGACGTCGCTTTCTTATTCGGAAGCCGATTTCAAAAAACTCGACAAGCGTAATCTTCGTCTGCCCGGTTGGGACGAAAGTTACACCCCCGACGAACTTAACGGACTTCTGAAAGCGTACGAAGGTATGACTCACGAGAAACTCTTTGAAAATCTCGTATACTTTCTTAACGCTATCATGCCCGCGTGCGAGGAGGCAGGCGTGAATATGGCTATTCACCCCGACGATCCGCCGTGGGATATCTTCGATTTGCCGAGAATAGTCGGCAGAGAAGAGGACTACGACAAACTTTTCGCCGCCGTGCCGGATAAGCATAACGGAATAACGTTCTGCACGGGCAGTCTGGGGGCGGGCAGATTCAACGATTTGCCGAAAATGGCGGCTAAATACGCAAAGCGTATCTATTTCGCTCATTTAAGACAATTAAAGTATACTTCCGAAACCGATTTCTACGAAAACGGACACCGGACGGGCGACGGTAACGTAGATATTTACGGAATCGTCCGCGCGCTCGTAGAAAACGGCTTCGACGGCTATTTAAGACCCGACCACGGCAGAAATATATGGGGCGAAGACGCAAAACCGGGGTACGGACTTTACGACAGAGCCCTCGGCGCGGCGTACCTTACGGGCGTGTTCGAAGCGGTAGAAAAAGATTTGAAAAAGGAGAAAAAATTATGAAGATACCTTTCAGTATAGATTTAGGCGGTAAGACCGCCGTTATAACGGGAGCGGGCGGAATAATCTGCGGCGAGTTCGCAAAGGCTTTGGCTACGCAGGGCGCGAACGTCGCGCTTCTCGACATCAACTACGACGCCGCCGAAAAAATCGCTTCCGAAATAGGCGAAAACGCTTTGGCTATCCGTTGCAACTGTCTTGATAAAGAGAGCATAAAAGAGGCGTATAAGACGGTTAAAGAGGCTTTCGGCAAGGTTGATATACTTATCAACGGCGCGGGCGGGAATAATCCCAAAGCAACTTGCGACAACGAATATATGTTCCCCGACACCACGGGCGTAAAAGACTTTTTCGCGCTGGAAGAAAGCGGGCTTAAATTCGTGTTTGACCTCAATATCACTTCGGCGTTTCTCGTTACGCAAGTGTTCGCCGAAGATATGGTCAAAACGGGCGGCAATATCATAAATATATCGTCGATGAACGCGTACAGACCGCTCACCAAAATCCCCGCGTATTCGGCGGCGAAAGCGGGCGTAAGCAACTTTACGCAATGGCTTGCCGTTCATTTCGCGCCTTGCAATATCCGTTGCAACGCGATCGCGCCCGGATTTTTCGTAACCAATCAGAACCGCGCGCTTTTGTTCGACGAAAACGGGAAACCCACGGCTCGTACCGAAAAGATTCTGGCGGCTACGCCAATGAAAAAATTCGGCGAGATCGACGACCTTTTAGGCTGTTTGTTCTGGCTCGTAGACGATAACGCAAGCGGCTTCGTAACGGGTACGGTCATCCCCGTAGACGGCGGCTTCTCCGCTTATTCGGGAGTATAAACCGTAAAATTACCGCTTTGTGGCTACGATCTGCGGAAGATATATTTTGTTTCGCAAAATCTTGCATTGTCGTAAGGTATTCTTTTTTATCGATTTTACTCCAATCGGTACGTTTTTTAAGATTTTTTTCAGAATCAAATCCAGCCAAATGCGAGTACTTCGACCGTTTCCTTCCATAAACGGATGAGCAACGTTCATTTCAACGTACTTTTTTACTATGTTTTTAAGCGTATCTTCGGGCATTTTTTCGATCAACCGAAAATTATCTTGCAAAAAGTCGAGTTTAAGCGGCGGCGACCTGCCGAGGGGCTTCGGCTTCGCCTCAGAATGACAGTATATTTTTCCCCGCAATAAAGGACGGAGCGGCTTATAAAGCGGGCATACTCAAATTTTCAGGTTACCACGTTGCAAAAAACGAGATTGACAAAATTTATTATATAACGCCAAAAATACGCAAAAAAACGCCTTTCGCCTATGCTATAATCGGGTCGGGAGGGTAATCCGAATGGCAAGAAAAATAGTCGTTACGTCGGGTAAAGGCGGAGTGGGTAAAACTACGGTCGCCGCTAATCTCGCTATAAAACTTGCGTGTATCGGTAAGCGTTCGCTCGTTATCGATCTCGACGCGGGGCTTAACGATCTGGACGTCGCCACGGGCGTGGAAGACCTCGTTACATACGATTTGGTCGATTGTCTGGACGGTAAATGCAGGGCGGCGCAGGCGATAATCGAATGTCCCGAAAGTAAAAACGCGTTCGTGTTGCCCTGCGTAAAGGCGTTGCCCGACGATAAAAAATACTTCGACGCGCTCAAAGAGTTGTACGAGGGGTTAAATTCCGCGTTCGATTTTATTTTAACCGATTCCCCTGCGGGGATAGGAGATAATTTTCGTCTTGCGGTCAGCGCGTCGGACGAAGCCTTGCTCGTAACCACGGCGCACTTGCCGAGCCTTCGCGACGCGGATAAGACCGCGGCAATGCTCCGCGGGTCGGGGCTTAAAGAGATAAATTTAGTCGTAAACAAAGTCCGCGGCGACCTTATCGCGGGCGGATTGTCGCTTTCGCCCGAAGAAGTCGCCGAAACGTTGAGATTGCCGCTTTCGGGGGTTATACCGGACGACGACGAAATTCTTTTACGCGACGCGGGTAAACTTCCGCCCGACGCAAAGAGCGGCAGAGCGTTTAAGTTGCTCGCGGGTAATCTGTTGACGGGCAAACGCAAAGTGTTAGATTTTTCGCGGGCGTACAGGGGATTTTCGGGATATATTAAGAGGAAAATAAAAAGCGGGTTATGAAAGGGGATAAATTACGACTTAAAAAGATTATAGAAAGCGACAGAATGAATTTTGCCGTGAGCGGTCAGGAACTTATTAAAAAGGACGTAACGAGCGTTTTAAGCGACTATTTTACGCTTACCGAGCCGATTGCTTTGAATATTTCGGGCAAAAAAGGCGAATACGTTATAGAGATTATCGCGAAAGCCGACGGCATAAAGGCGTTCAAAGTTTTGCCGTGATATATCGGGCAGTTTCTTCAATCCCTTGATATTCGCGACAATTCCGAAGATAGGAGTACGTCCGTCTATAAAAGCCGCTCCGTCCTTTATTGCGGGGATCCTTCGCAAGTTTGCTCAGGATGACAAGTCATATTAACAGAATTTATAATTTTTGCGGAAAAGATAAGGCGGCGGAGTTGAAAATTCAACTCCGCCGCCCGCGTTATTTATACGGTTATAAAATTACTTGTTCATAGCCTTTTCGACCGCAACGGCAACTGCTACCGTTGCGCCGACCATCGGGTTGTTACCCATACCGATAAGACCCATCATTTCGACGTGCGCGGGAACGGAAGACGAACCTGCAAACTGCGCGTCGGAGTGCATACGGCCCATGGTATCGGTCATACCGTAAGAGGACGGACCCGCAGCCATGTTGTCGGGGTGAAGCGTTCTGCCCGTGCCGCCGCCCGAAGCGACCGAGAAATACTTCTTTCCGTTTTCTACGCACCACTTCTTGTAAGTTCCCGCGACGGGGTGCTGGAATCTCGTCGGGTTGGTGGAGTTACCGGTAATCGAAACCGAAACGTTTTCGAGTTTCATTATCGCTACGCCTTCGGGAACGTTGTCCGCGCCGTAGCATTTAACTTTCGCTCTCGGACCGTCGGAGTAGGGTTTTTCGTAGACGACGGATACCTTTTCGGTGTAGGGGTCGAAAGTCGTTTCCACGTAAGTGAAGCCGTTGATTCTCGAAATGATCATAGCGGCGTCTTTGCCCAGACCGTTAAGAATAACTCTCAAAGGTTTCTTTCTTACCGTGTTGGCGTTAAGGGCGATTTTGATTGCGCCTTCGGCAGCCGCGAAAGATTCGTGGCCCGCAAGGAAGCAGAAGCAATCGGTGTCTTCCGAAAGGAGCATTGCGCCGAGATTGCCGTGTCCCAAACCTACTTTGCGGTTTTCGGCAACCGAGCCGGGGATACAGAACGATTGAAGACCTACGCCGATTTTTTCGGCTGCCTGATAAGCCTTTTTCGCTCCGCTCTTTATAGCGATAGCCGCGCCTACGGTGTAAGCCCATACGGCGTTCTCGAAGCAGATAGGTTGAGTACTTCTTACTATATCGTCGCAGTCGATGCCGTTTGCAAGGCAGATTTCCTTACATTCTTCGACGGAACCGATCCCGTATTCTTTAAGGGTAGCGTTGATTTTGTCTATTCTTCTTTCATATCCTTCAAATAAAGACATACTGTTACCTCCTTATTCCTTGCGCGGGTCGATGTACTTGAAAGCATTGTCGAATCTGCCGTAATGACCCTTTGCTTTTTCGTACGCTTCGTTCGGGGTAAGACCTTTTTTGATAAAGTCCGTCATTTTGCCGAGCGAAACGAATTCGTAGCCGATAACCTGCATATCTTCGTCGAGAGCCATACGGGTAACGTAGCCTTCCGCCATTTCGAGATACCTCGTGCCTTTGGCTTTCGTGCCGTACATGGTGCCGACCTGCGAGCGAAGACCTTTACCGAGATCTTCGAGTCCCGCGCCGACTACCAGGCCGTCGTCCGAATAAGCGGATTGAGTACGACCGTAGACGATTTGCAGGAACAACTCTCTCATAGCGGTGTTGATAGCGTCGCATACGAGGTCGGTATTGAGCGCTTCGAGAATGGTTTTGCCGGGAAGAATTTCCGAAGCCATAGCCGCGGAGTGGGTCATACCCGAACAACCGATAGTTTCGACGAGCGCTTCTTCGATAACGCCGTTTTTAACGTTAAGCGAAAGTTTGCACGCGCCTTGTTGGGGAGCGCACCAGCCCACGCCGTGAGTGAAGCCGCTGATGTCGCCGATCTGTTTAGCCTCTATCCACTTTCCTTCTTCGGGAATCGGAGCGGGACCGTGTTTGGGACCTTTGGCAACGCAGACCATTTCGTTTACTTCGTTTGAATACTGCATAAAATGCCTCCAAAATATTTTCGTGTTTCGTTGAAAACGAGTCTTTTTCCGAGTCGGAATCGACTTTACTTCGGTATTATAACATAAAGTAAAAGTTTTTTCAATTATTATATCAAACTTTTTGATTGCATTTATTAAAATTTAATGGTAAAATATTTCCGAGCGGGGTAACCCCACGATGTACGAAAAGACGTTTTTGAGAGGTTTTTATGAAAAACGCAATGGATATTCTCCGTGAAAGGGGATTTATCAAACAGACCGTTTACGGCGAAGAACTGCATAAACTTATGGACGAAAAAAGTCTGACGTTTTACGTCGGCTTCGATCCTACTGCGGACAGCCTGCATATAGGGCATTATATTCCCATTATGGCAATGGCGTGGATGCAGCGTTGCGGACACAGACCTATCGCCCTTTTCGGCGGCGGAACCGGTATGATAGGCGATCCGTCGGGCAGAAGCGATATGCGTCGGATGATGACGCGGGAAACCATCGACCACAACATCGCCTGCTTCAAAAAGCAGATGTCGAGATTTATAGATTTCGACGGCGAAAACGGCGCGATAATCGCCAACAACGCGGACTGGCTGTTAGACCTTAACTATATCGACTTTTTAAGGGATATAGGCGTGTATTTTTCGGTAAACGAAATGCTCACCGCAAAATGCTTCAAGCAGCGCATGGAAAAGGGTTTGACTTTCTTCGAATTCAACTATATGCTCATGCAGGGTTACGACTTTCTGCACCTTAACCGCGAGTACGGTTGTCAACTCGAACTCGGCGGCGACGATCAGTGGTCGAATATGCTCGCGGGCGTGGATCTTATACGCCGTAAAGAGAGCAAACCGGCTTATTGCCTTACCTGTACGCTACTTCTTAACAGCGAGGGCAAGAAAATGGGTAAAACTCAGAAGGGCGCGTTGTGGCTTGACGAAAACAAATGCTCCGTATACGATTTTTATCAATATTTCAGAAACGTAGAGGACTGCAAAGTCGCCGAATGTATGCGCCTGCTTACGTTTATGGATCTGGACGAAATCGCCGAACTCACGAAATACAACGACGAGAGAATGAACGCGGCTAAAGAAAGGCTTGCTTACGAAGTAACGAAACTCGTACACAGCGAAGAAAAGGCTTTACTCGCGGCGAAGCAGGCTAAGGCGGCTTTCGGCGGAAACACGGAAGATATGCCCACGGTCGAAATTTTAGGCGCGACGAGCGTTCCCGACGTAATGGTGGCGGCGGGTATCGCCAAATCGAAGGGCGAGGCGAGAAGACTTATCGAGGGCGGCGGGGTTACGCTCGACGAAATCAAACTTACCGCGGGGAATCTCGATATTCCCGAAGAATTGAAGCAAAAAGGCTATGTCTATAGCCAGGATGGCGCCACCTACCTTGCCACGACCAAATTCCTCGACGACAAAGACCGCC
>OLYC01002494.1_pt1 | contig 10751 bp, 8 predicted proteins | sample 1674271 | NCBI WGS metagenome assembly OLYC01 (sample SAMEA103958154, study PRJEB25191) | human gut metagenome
GTATTCCAATGCAGCCGCTTGCAGCCCCCCGGCTGCATCAGAAACAACATTTCTGTCAATTCCACCCCCTGCACCCGGCTGCTGGTTTCCTCAGTGAAAAAACTGCCCGCTGCGAATACCTTTTTCTGCAGCGGAAAGATTTTCCCCTCCGGGGTCAGGATCATGCCACGCTGCACAGCGCAGTTTCCGTTCAGGCCGTCAAACAGTGTCTGCCGCCCGGAGTCCTGCTCTCCCACCAGCGCGGTCAGCTCCCCGCAGCGCAGCACAAAATCAAGATCGCGGGCCTCTGTATGCTCTTCTGTTCCAAAGGCCAATGCCTTCGCTCGCATCAGGACCGGGTTCATGGTGTCACCTCCGCCTTGGTGATCCGCGGGAGTATGATTTCCACATCCGTGCCGCGACCCGGCGTGGAATAAGCGTGCAAGCCGTAGGACCGCCCATATAGCATCATGATGCGGCGGTTCACATTCTGCAGCGCGATGCCGTTCCCGTGGGAAGCAGGCTTCCGCAAAAGGGTCTGGCGGCTCTGAATCTTTCGGTTCAGTTCTTCCAGAACTGCGGCATCCATGCCTTCGCCATCGTCTGAGACCGTAAGCATCAACATACTATTCGAGGCATCCACCGTCAAAGTCACACAGCCAGACTTCTGATTTTGAAACCCGTGAATCAGTGCATTTTCCACAATAGGCTGAAGGGTCAATTTGGGCACATAGCACCCCAGAAGGGGCTCTTCGTCCTCCAGAAATTCCAGCTCGAACCGATACCGATTCAAAAAGCGGTAATTCTGGATCAACATATAACTGCGGATATTGTTGATTTCATCTGCCAGCGTCACCACGTTTTCCCGGCGGCTGATGCTGTAACGGAAAAAATTTCCCAGTGCCTCCAGCATATCGGCCACACTGGTATTGCCATCCATCAGTGCTTGACCCCGGATACACTCCAACGTATTGTAAAGGAAATGCGGGTTGATCTGGCTCTGCAGGGCCTGCAGCGTTGCCTGTCGCTGGTATTCTTCGGCGGCATCGCTCTCTTTGGCCATGTCCACTTGGTTCACCACCGCATCCCACAGCTGCGGGTAAAACGGCAGCGTCTTGTTTTTTTCTTCATTGGGCAGCAGGCTGGTGTATTCCTGCTCCTTCAGTTGCCGGAGAAGATCCTGCATCTCTTTCCCGACCCACGCCAGCGTCCCGGCCAGCACCAGCAGCGCCGCCATGGCCGCCAAAAGCATCACTGTCTGTACCTGCTTTGCACCAACGATACGTCCACAGAGCAGTACCCCCAGCACCGCGGCGACAGCTAACACCAGCAGTGCCCACAACCGATCCATCCACTTCATTGCATCCACCCCTCAGGAATACATTTTTCGGTACAGCGAAGGCTTTACTCCCACCACTTTGACAAAGCACTGACTGAAATACCGTGTGTCCTGATACCCCACCTGCTCGGCAACGCTCATCATGGTCTCATTTGTGGTGCGCAGCAGCTCTTTGGCTTTTTCAATGCGATATTCCGTCAGATAATTCTGGAAGTTCCTTCCGGTTTCCTTTTTGAACAGCGTGGAAAAGTAGGAGCTGTTCATCTGCAGCATTTCGGCGATTTCATCCAGCCCGATCTTCTGTGCATAATTCTCGGCAATGTAATCCAAGGCCATCCGCACCGGACGAGCCGTTTGGTTGTCCAATTCCTTTTGCTGGGTCTGCAATTCTTCCGCGATTGCCTGTTCCACCAGTTCGTTCAGCTGCGGAAGCTGCCAGCAATGCCGCACCTGTTCCAGCCAATTTCGACACTGCCGGGTACGGCGCTCATCCCAAGTCAGGTCGCCGTAGAAGGTATTCAGGAAACACCGGGCCAGCGTATAGTACAAGGCCGGGTCATTCTGGGGATTGCTTTGAATCTGACGCACCAGATCCTGCCACACGCGGCTTGCCGCCGCAGCGTTCAAAGCTTCTGCCGCATTCTGCAGCTGGGCGCGGGCAATGGTATCCAGCTCTCCGAGTTTTGGATTAGTAACAAAGTGTTCCGGCCCGATGATACGGTTTGCCCCCAGCGCGATCCGCCAATTCATCCGCTGGCGGGCCGTTTGAAGTGACAACTTTCCCTGCTGCGGTGTGATCTCTTCACCGAACGCCAGCGTAGCGACATACTCCGGGAATCCCGACAGATACCGCCGCACATCGGCATACACGGTGTACAATTCCTGCCGCACCATCGTGCTTGCGGCGGGGGCGTAGTTCAACAGACCGATCATCAGGGTCTTATCCTGCACGGCGTACAGTTGCTCATACAAATGTGGCCGCAGTCGATCCTCCGTCATGGTAATTAGATTGTTGATAACCATGCGGTCTTGGATGTCATCCTGCTGGGAAGCATCGTAATAATCCAACTGCAACAGAAAAGCCAGCATCTTCCCATTCTGTACATTACTCTGCATCATCCGGTTCAGTTCCTGCCAATCGACCCACTCTCCAGCACTTTCGATGGCCTGAATCAGGTCAAATCCCCGGATATAACGGCCCCGGCGCGCTTCTTCTTGCAACTGTTTTTCTTCCCGCCGATGCTGCAGCACCTGCTCGTGACCATCGCTCAGTTTCTGAAGAATATTGTTCAGATCTTCTTCCTTCACGGGCTTCAGAAGATAGTCTTCCACGCCATATTGCAAGGCCTTGTGGGCATACTCAAACTCCCGGAAGCCGCTTACAAAGACAAAGCGCGATGCAATCCCTGCCTCCTGTGTCCGCCGCACCAGTTCCAGACCATCCATGCCCGGCATCTTTATATCGGAGATCACAACGTCCGGATGGTGAAGCAAAATCGCCCCCAAGGCCTTTTCGCTATCGTCGAATACATCGATCAGCTCCAGACCCAGCTCTTCAAAATGGATCAGTCTCCGGATCAGTTGCCCAATCCGGAACTCATCGTCTACGATCAAAATCGTCATAAGGATCTCCTCCGTATCCGTTTTTGTCCATTCGCACGACACAATACGATCTGCCTATAGTAGTCATTATAGCATATTGTGGCAAAATTCTTCAACGGACACTGCATTCTTTTGAAATATTTTTCTCCTGCTCCAACTTCAGATCATCTCGCTCTGGCCGGTGGCCTGCACTTCCCGTAAACAAACACTACACGGGTTGTTAAGGTGCCCGATGATGCCTACGTGAAGGTTGAGACCTCAAAAATCCTCAAGCAGCACAAGGCATATATGGCACAGTTTGAAGAAATGCTGAACGACGAAAAAATCGCATAACGACAGGCACTTGTAAGCCATCAACGAGCCACCAGCAGCAAGAGCAGGGCGGAAATCATCCGCGCCCTTGCGCCTGATATGAAATTGGAACTTTGATTTTCTCGCCCGACTTTGCCACGGTGGGACGATCAAAGGAGCGTGCGTTTGAACAAAAAGAAAAAGTCCACAAACACTTCCCCTTATCCCGATGAAGTCATCGACCGTCTGGCACGGGCATTCTACCCGGCCATCCTTGCCTGCTGGAACAGCGAGGAAGGCCAGAGGTCACTTGTCGGGGCGAGGCCCCTCCATCTTGCTAACGCAAGACCGTTCGGTCGCTTAAAAGCCCCACTGGGGCTTTCATTGCTCCGCTGCGCTGCGCAAACGCGAGCTTGCCTATGGCAGGCAGAACAGGCTCATCACACTACCAGCAAAGAGAAACAGAGCGTTCCCGACGGGGAACGCCCTGTTGTACATATCGTTATCGTCTGTGGTCTTTGGCAGGGTGCGTCCTATTCAGGGGCGCACCCTGTTTTTGTTTTAAAATCTAAAACTGTAAATTATCCTTTATCGTTATTCTTGGTTGCATTCTTTTTTCTTATGTTCTTCAATATACCGATTTATCTCAGCAACATCAGTTGAATGTTTTCCTCTATTCACACACTGATCATTTTTTCTGTAAGTATCCATTATGATTTCAATATCTTCAACAGATAATTCCTCCAAATGGTTTTTAAACGAATCCATAAAAGAATTAGCTTCATCAAACCCATAATATCGTGGAATTCTCTCAATCATTATTTTCATAAATTGTGCTGTGTTGAAATCTGCTTCACTCCGCAATGACTGATATAACTGCTCGGTATATGCAGCTTTTTGAATATCCTGATTTTCCAAGAAAAACTGGTACACTGTTTTTTCTTCACGAGGATAAAAACATTTATATAACCTCAAGCCGCTAGGATTTGTTAATGCACAGTTTGCCATATAATCAAATACCGGTGCGTTTGATCCTAATAAATCCATCAGAATTGGAAATTTTGTTATTAGCGACCCCAATGCATTCCGTCTAGGTGTATATTCTTTCAGGCTATCTACCATAATTCTAGAAAAAAGTTTTACCACACCACTTTCCGAAAATATTTGAGTATAGCCTTTCTCAATAGCATACTTGGTTAATGCATATGAAAAAGCATACAATCCATGCGCATTCTTCCTACAATCTTCGTTGTCTGAAACAAATAAAAGCCTAATAAATGTTTTGTATGATTTTAGCATTGAGTCATACGTCATACGTTCTAGGTACTTATTTTTTATAGCTCTATATATCGCATCATCCAAACCATCATTCGCTATATATGTAATTGTGGCTGCATATTTTTCCACATCCGTTTGAGCTAAGGAAAACAAATCCGTAATAAACGGTGCTTTCACTGAAAGAACGTTATCAAACATTGAACATATCAACATCCTTACATGATAATCGTTCGGTCTATAAAGAGAATTATCATTCACTTTTAAGTGTGCACATTTGTTACGGCAATTCTTCAAATAATCAATATCCTCATCAAATTTATTAAAATAGAGTGCACAATTTTCTTTGTAGAATTGAATTATTTCGTTTTCAATTTTAGAATATTTTTCATCGTCGGAAATCATCGAATTGATTTCCTTTACTTTTGCTTCAGCCTTTTTATCGCCTTCATTAGCCATCGTTTGAAGCTTTATGAATAAATCATAAATGACAAAAGAGTAGAGTGTAACTATCGCCGCTCGATAATTCTGACCATAATATGATTGCAGGACTTCCTTAAAATAGTCCCTTGCATCTTCGTTTTCGAGAGCATTTAAATCTTTTTCATCAAATAGCATATTTCTCACTTCTCCATTCTTCACAAATCTAATTATACTGAGTCCGTGGAACTGCGTCAATATGTTGATTTTCATCAGATGATGCTTGCTATATATCCCTCTAGTCCACTATCCAAAATCAAGTCTGCATACGCCAGCGGGTCATTATAGATGAGGTAATCCAATTCTGCCCTCTGCGCCATGGTCACATCCAGCACATCCTCGACCCCGGTGCAGTCGATGGAAATTTTTCTTCCATCCCGGAGCAGCAGCTCCACGCAGCCGGTGTCCATGTTAAACTTGCAGGCTCTTTCATCGTACTTCATGTTTGTGTCCTTTCTGCCTTACGGCACCTTTACAGTTGTGACTTTTGTTATACGGTTCTTCTGATAAGGTTTTGGACACACAGCCGTCGGGAAGGAGCCTTCATCTTGCTTTCCGAAGAAAACAAAAAATCCGAACCCTTCTCCTATCGAGAAAAGGTTCGGATTTTCATTGTTTGGTGCGGATAAGAGGACTTGAACCTCCACCGAGTTGCCCCGATTAGAACCTGAATCTAACGCGTCTGCCAATTCCGCCATATCCGCATATTCTGTTTTGTTTGCGAGCTGTGTTGCTCGGAACGATAGTTATTATACCAGATATGGCAGAATTGTCAAGCATTTTTTCAAAAAAACTTTTTCCTCACTACAAAGCGTCATACTTTCGCGAAAAAAGCCCTCTGCAGGCCGATTTTCCGGCGGTGCAGAGGGTCGGAGTTTCTTTGTTTTTTCTTCAGAAGATCAGACTTTGCCCCACACCAGCCACAGGTACGCATAACCTGCCAGCACGGCGGCCAGCGTAAAGGGCACGCCGATGCGCAGGAAGTCGCGGGTGGTGACGGTCTCGCCGTTTTTGCGCAGAATGCCAATGGCCGCGATATTGGCCGAAGCACCGATGGGGGTCAGGTTGCCGCCCAACGTTGCACCGGTGAGCAGGCCGAAGTAAAACACATAGGGTTCCACGCCCACGCCATCGTTCATCAGGGCGGCGATGCTCTGCACCACCGGCAGCATGGCGGCCACGTAAGGGATGTTATCGATGAAGGCCGAAAGCACCACCGACACCACCACCAGCAGGGTGAACAGCCGGAAGGGGTTTTCCCCTGCCACGGCATGGAACAGCCGGGCTGCTGCGTCGATAACACCCGCCGCGTGGATGCCCGCGATCACGATGAACAAGCCAAACAACAGCAGCAGGGTGTCGCAGTCCAGCTCGCCCAGCACATGCGCCAGCGGCTTTGCCGACCCTGCCCGCAGGCAGGCGCGCGCCACGCCAAACAGGCACAGCCCCATGCACACAAGGCCGCTGCGCAGCTCGTACACCGTGTGCAGCGGCCCGGCTGCAGGCTCCGGCAGGAAGGATGCCGCAATGAGCAAACCCACCGTGAGCAGCATCAGGGCAGTGGGCACATCGTCCTCCACCTCAGTCTCCACCTTGGCGGCGATAGGCTGGGTCTCACGGCGGAACAGCCACAGCAGCACTGCCAACGAAGCAAGTGCGCCCAGCTCTACGCCCCAGAAAATGCCCGGACGGCCCCGCATCCAGAAGAAATCGAAGAAATTCATGTCGGCAAAGCTGCCCAGCAGGATGCTGGTGGTATCGCCCACCAGCGTGGCCGCGCCCTGCAGGTTGGAGGACACCGCAATGGCAATGAGCACCGGCACCGGCGAGATCTTCAGCTTGCGGGCAATGGCAAGGCCCACCGGTGCCACCATGAGCACCGTGGCCACATTGTCCACAAAAGCACTGATGACACCGGCGAACAACGCCAGCATACACACCGCCCACTTGACATCCGGCACACGGACGATAAGCATTTCCGCCAGGCGGGCAGGCATTTTGCTCTCGATGAACAGTGCCACCGTACCCATGGTGCCCGCCATCATGAGCAGCACATTATAATCCACGGCCTGCAGCGCGGCGCGGAGTGAAAACTCGTAGACCCCTGCCTCGCCCAGCACAATAAAGAGCACCGCACTGCACAGTGCCACCCACGGGCGGTACTGCTGCAGCCGCAGCATCAATACATAGGTAACAGCAAACAGGATCAGTGCAAGTATCATTCGTTGATCTCCCCGCTGCGGGCATCCTCGTCGATCATGCGGTAGCCCACGCCCAGCTCATTGAGGATATAGGCATTGCTGCCCGGACGGCTGCCCAGCTTTTTGCGGATATTGGCCATGTTCACCTGCAGCTTTTTGGTGCTGCCGATGTCGGTATCGCCCCAGATGGCCTTGACAATGGCCGCATAGGTCATCACGCGGCCCGCGTGCTGGGAAAGGAATGCCACGATGTTGTATTCGGTCTGGGTCAGCTTGATCTCCTGCTCGTCCACGAACACCTTACGGCGGTCATAGTTGATGCGCATTCCCTGTGCGCGGAACTCACCCGCCGGGGCATTGCCGCCGTGCATGGCACTGTAGCGGTTCAGCCGCAGGGCAGCGCGCACGCGGGCCAGCAGTTCGCCGGTGCTGAAGGGCTTGGTGATGTAATCATTGGCACCCAGATCCAGCGCTTCGATCTTATCCATCTCGTCGGTGCGGGCCGAGAGCACCACGATGGGGGTCATATACTTCTGCCGCACGGTGCGGATGAATTCCAGCCCGTCCCGGTCCGGCAGGCCCAGATCCAGAATGACCAGATCCGGGTTGTGGGAGGCGAACAGGGTCAGGCCCATGGTACAGGTATGAGCCACCAGAGCCTGATAATCGTTGGTGGTGAGCAGCGTTTCGATAAAGCTGCAGATATTTGCCTCATCCTCTACGATCAGGACCTTGAATTTGTTATTGCTCATCTTCTGCATCCTCCATTTCAATTTCTTCGGTCTCCAGCCAGAAGCGGATGGTCGTTCCCTCACCCAGACGGCTCTCGGCCTTGATCTCGCCGCCGTGCGCCTTGATGATGGCCGCACACACCGAAAGGCCGATGCCCATGCCGTGCTTGCGGCTGTCTGCCGGTACATCCGGGTCGGTGCCGCCGGTACCGGAGAACAGCGTTTTCAGCCGTTCTCTGGGGATGCCGCAGCCATTGTCCGTCACCTCGAACACCGCACGATTGCCCACCGTGAACACCTTCAAGGTCAGTTTTGTCATGCCCTCGGCGTGCAGAGCGGCATTTTCCAGCAGGTTCATCAGCACCTGCTGGATCAGCATGGAATCCATGGGGATCACGATAAAGGCATCCGGCGTTTCCAGCTCCACCGGGATCTCCGGGTAGCGCTTGCGGAACTTGACCAGCACCGTATCCAGCAGTTCGTCCAGCACAGTGGGGGTCTTTTGCACCGTCACCTTCTCGCTGTCGATGCGGGTGACGGAAAGCAGATTCTCCACCATGCGGGTCAGCCACTGGGCATCACTGCAGGCTTCGCCAAGCAGTTTAATGGTCTTTTCCTTATCCAGCGAGTCATAATTTTCAATCACAGTGGAGCAGGCACCGTAGATGGAGGTGAGCGGGGTGCGCAGATCGTGAGAAACCGCGCGCAGAAGGTTTGCACGCATTTTTTCCTTTTCACTCTCCATACGCAGCTGTTCCTGCTTTTTGATGCGGGTGGTGAGGGTGCTGGTCATGATGGACACCACCAGCATCACAAGGCCGGAGAACAGGTTTTCCGACAGGGTAAAGTTGAAGGCGAAATACGGTGAGAGGAAGGCAAAGTTCACAGCCAGCACGCTGATGAGCGAAGCCGCCACACCCCACGCATAACCTTCTGTATACATAGAGGTGACGAATACCGCCAGCATAAAGATAAGCATTGCTACGCCCTCAATGCGGCCCATAACGGCCTGTGTAAGCATCACCATGGCATAGGCGGCGAACAGAGCCAGCAGCATTACGGTGGCATCCCGCACAAGCGTCTGTTTTTTCATGCACATTCCCCTTCCCAAATAATATATTCCGTTTCCCGCATTATACCATAGAAAAACTAAAGATACAGTAAAAATCCTTTGCCGTAAAGAGGGACGCGATTTGACACTCCCTCTCCCCCGTAGTAGAATAGCCTTATCAACACTTTATCTCACTGGATCAGGAGTAACGATATGCTGTATTTCGAGAACGACTACTGTGAGGGTGCACACCCTGCCATCCTGCAAAAGCTGGCCGAGACCAACTTTGAAAAGGTGCCCGGCTATGGCACCGACCCCTACTGCGCCAGCGCCAAAGCAAAGATCTGCGCTGCCTGCGGCTGCCCGGATGCAGACGTGACCTTCATCTCCGGCGGCACCCAGACCAACGCCATCGTCATTGCGTCCATGCTGCAGCGCTGGCAGGGCGTGATGGCTGCTGCCACCGGCCATGTGGCTGCACACGAAGCCGGTGCCATTGAGTATACCGGCCACAAGGTCATTGCCCTGCCCGCCCACGAGGGCAAGGTGAGCGCCGCCGATGTGCGCGACTGGTGCGCCACCTTCTATGCCGATGCCAACCACGACCACATGGTGTTCCCCGGCATGGTATATATCTCTCACCCGTCCGAGTACGGCACCCTGTACACCAAGGCTGAGCTGGAAGAGCTGCACGCTGTGTGTCAGGAGTACCACATGCCCCTGTTCATGGACGGCGCACGCCTGGGCTACGGTCTGATGGCCAAGGGCACCGATGTTACCCTGCAGGATATCGCCCGCCTGACCGATGTGTTCTACATCGGCGGCACCAAGGTGGGCGCGCTGTGCGGCGAGGCCGTGGTGTTCCCCCACGGCGCACCGGCCCACTTTATGACTATGGTCAAGCAACAGGGCGCGCTGCTTGCCAAGGGCCGTCTGATGGGCCTGCAGTTCGATGTGCTGTTCACCGACGATCTGTACACCCGCATCAGCCGGAACGCCATCGAAACCGCAGACCGTCTGAAGGAGGGCCTTGCTGCCAAGGGCTACCGCTTCTATATGGAGTCGCCCACCAATCAGGTGTTCCCCATTCTGGAAAACAGCCAGCTGGAAGCGCTGGAGCCACTGGCAAAGTTCGGCTTCTGGGAGAAGTACGACGACACCCACACCGTGATGCGCATTGCCACCAGCTGGGCCACCCGCATGGAGGAGATCGAGCAGCTGATCGACCTGATGTGATGCTGCCAAAGATTTTTGGCGGTTTTATGCGGGATACCAATTGCAATTTCTTTCACAATGTGGTATCTTTTGGGTAGACCAATGGGTTGGAGCTGGTGGGCCTTGCAGGACAGCGTTTCGGCCGGCTGGCTCTATGAAATAATCGGAAAGAAGGTATTTTAACATGGGCTTTTTTGATAAGCTGTTCGGCGGCAAGACCGAGCAGGAAGAGACTGCCAAATTCTTCGGTCAGCGCAAGACCGTTCTGACCCCCATCCGCGGCAAGGTGCTGGCACAGGCCGACATCCCCGACGAGACCTTTGCACAGGGCATCCTTGGCCCCGGCTGCGGCATCGAGCCCACCGGCAAGACCGTGTATGCTCCGTTTGACGGCACCGTGGAACAGGTGGCTTCCACCCTGCACGCCGTGGGCCTGACCAGCGAGGACGGCATCGAGATCCTGATCCATGTTGGCATGGACACTGTGGAGATGCAGGGCAAGGGCTTCAAGGCACTGGTCAAGGTGGGCGATAAGGTCAAGGCCGGCACCCCGCTGCTGAAGGTGGATCTGGACGCCATCCGCGCCG
>OLYC01002495.1_pt1 | contig 10747 bp, 9 predicted proteins | sample 1674271 | NCBI WGS metagenome assembly OLYC01 (sample SAMEA103958154, study PRJEB25191) | human gut metagenome
TTGCAAAATACAGAAACGAGCAGAAGTCCGCTCGTTTCCATATTGTTACCTATATTATAAAGGCAAACGCCTAACTTCTTGATATTCAACCAAAGTCCAATTTAGTGTGAGTTATAACATTTAACAGGTTTCGGATTGAAAGCGTGCTGAAAATCGCGCCTTATCACACGCTGAAATTTGGTGGTATCGGGAAATTGCAGTATCTTTGCACTGTCGTTCGAAGAAAGGCTGCACTCGACAAAGCGCACCCCCAAAAGTTAACAATCAATATTTTATTAACCCTTTAAAAATTTAAGATCATGGAAGTAAAAGGAACATTGAAATATCGTAAAGTACAGCGCACACCTCAGACTGGTGAAAACGCAGGTAAGAAGAAGTGGTATGCGGCTGCGGTAACTGACCGCGAAGTGGACTTCGAGGGATTCGTATCGCATATCTCTGACCACGGATCGCCTTACTCACGAGGTACCATCCACGGTGTGCTGATGGATGCACTCGACCATCTGCAGGAGCTGATTCTCGACGGCAAGAGCGTGCGGCTCTCTGACCTCGGATTGTTCTCCATCGGTATGAGCTCCAAGGCGGAGGACACCAAGGAGAAGGTGACAGCTGCCAGCGTGGAGGGCGTGCACCTGATTGTGAGAAACACGAAGAGCTGGAGCAATACTGAGCTGCGCAAGAAGTGCAAGATTCAGGAGTACGGCGGCTATATCGGCACCGACGGAGAGGGCACCACAGGCGGTGGTACTACCGGTGGCGGCACTGAACAGGGCGGCGGCTCTGACACCAGCCAGGGCGGCTCAGGTACTACCGGCGGCGGTACTGAGCAGGGCGGCGATGGGCTTGAATAAAGCCCTCGCCTGAGGGCGGCAAGTAGAAAGCTAGCGTATCCCCTCACCAAGTTAACATTAACATTTAACACTTAACATTAAAAATAATAATAAAGATGATGAAAGCAAATACCTGGAAAACGATTTTGCAGATTGCAATCTCCTTCCTCACAGCCATCGCTACTACGCTCGGAGTTACCAGCTGTACTCTTTAAAGGTAAAAAAGTAAAAAGGTAAAAAAAGATGTTTTTTAAATTTTGATTCAACATAGCAAAGCCCCCGGTGCATCACGCATCGGGGGCTTTTTTAAAACCCTTTAAGCAGTCGGCTACCCATATACGGTATTTCGCCGTACATGGTATACTAACTAGTTAATAGTCAACACTTTGCAAACAAATATTATTAAACAATTTTAAAAAAATCTATCTCTTTACAGCCCCTCTTATCACGAACCAGGCATGAACTGCAAGGGTGGGAAGAAGACCGTAATGGGTGCGCATCACCTGAAAACGCTCCTTCAGGGAGGCTTTGTGGTTCTGCGTGGTCATGCCACCATCCAGAAAATGGGTGAGGACGGCATGGACGTTGCGCAACGGCAACTTGCGGCGAGATGACTCCCGCATGATGCGGATGCACCAGTCTACATCTGCCGAATAACGGTAGTGCAGATCGTAATGAATCTCACGGGCTATGTCTGTGCGGGCATAGAATGACTGGTGACACACCAGCATGCCCCAGATGAACGAACGCCACGTGAGCTTCTTGGGTGGAGCCAGGCGGCGATGACGCAGGAAATGGCCCATCTCGTCCACGATATCGGTATCCCCGTAAAGTACGCCGGGCAGTAATTCGCCTTCGCCTACACAGCCTTCTACATATTCCAGCGTATCGGCTGTAGGAAAGGTGTCACCGGCATTCATGAACACCAGGTAATCGCCCGTAGCACGGTCGATGCTCTTGTTCATGGCATCATAAAGTCCCTTGTCGGGTTCTGATATCACCACGATTTCGTGCGAGCTCTCGCCTACTGCATTGCGATGCTGATATGCCTTCACCAGCTGGAGGGTACGGTCGCGGGAACCGCCATCCATGATGATGTGCTCGATGTTGCAGTAGGTCTGGCGCTGCACGCTGTCGAGGGTACGCTGCAACTCCTTCTCGGCATTATACGTACAGGTTACGACGGTGAACTTAATCATAACTTATAGTTTTTGTAGGCCATCGCCTCGTTATAAACTTCAATATATTTCAATGCTACGGCATGCTGCGAATAGCTCTGAGCTACCTTCTGCAGACATGCCTGCTTCAGCGCCGCCCTGTCGGCCTCTTCGAGTACCCAGTGGATGCCACTCGCCAGGTCTTCGGTATCGCGGTAGTTGGCTACGTAGCCGTTCTGCTGATGGTCTATCATCTCCGGTATACCTCCTACCCTGAAACCGATGCCCGGCACGCCGCACGCCATCGACTCCATGATGGTGTTAGGGAGGTTATCTTCGAGCGATGGCAGCACGAAGGCATCTGCCGAATTGTAGATTGCCACTATCTGCTTCTCATCGCTGACATAGCCGAGCGAATAGGACGGCAGGGTGAGGTTTACTTCCTCGGAATGGCCGCCCAGGATGGCGATGGCGGTATTCTCCTTCATCTCGGGATAGCGCGCTACCAGCCGGTCGATGGCTTCGATGAAATAACGCATGCCCTTGCGCCCGTCGGTTACGCGCTGGGATACGAAGAGGATGATATGCTTGTCGGCTGGCAGACCGGCACGCAGACGCGCCTCTGCCTGATTCTGCGGACAGAACACGTGGGTATCTATCGGATTCGGGATGTTGGTGATGCGCTGACCTACGAAGAGACCGCTGCCCTTAGCCTGCCGTTCGAGCCAACGGCTACAGGTGACGAAGGAGATGGCGCCGCGATGGTAGAGTTCCTTCTTGCGGCGGAATATCTTTGCTGAGAGGTCGTTCTTGCTGCCTTTATTGGGGAGAAGCGGACAGTTGCCGCAGGCGGAGGCATAGCGGTTGCAGCCACGGGCATAATGGCAGATGCCGGTAGCTGGCCAGAGATCGTGCATGGTCCATACCACCGGTTTGCCGCTGCGGATTATCTTGCGGATGTTCTTGAGTGAGAGCATACCCTGGTTAATCCAGGAGAGATGGATGACATCTGCCTCCTGAAACTCGCGGAGCCTGGTGATATCGGTACCCGATGTTGCCATGTCTACCTCCCAGAGGCGCTGACGGGAGAAATGGAGATGCCAGAACACGCACCAGCGCTCCCACAGGAAGTTCCACTGCAACCTGAGCGAACGGGGCAGACTGACCACGGTAATGTCTTCTGTCTCCTTGTCGCGTACCAACATCTTTGCCTTAACGCCATTGTTGTTAAGGGCATCCATCAGGCGGTTGGCTGCTACTGCCGCTCCGCCTGTCTTTTCACTTGTATTTACTATGAGTACTCTCATCTGCGTATATTTTTGATACCGCAAAAAGCTGCGTATATTGATTGATACTGCAAAGATAGCACAAATCGGAGACAAAACAAAATAAAAAGGCATGTTTTTTTCGAGGAAATCGGAAAAGAGGAAACGGAAGGGGGAGAAAGGAGCATAAAAAAAACATACCACAACTCTCAACGAGCTGTGGCATGCAATATGTTTAACTTTAAAAAATCTAATCAAAATAGTCTCACGACTTTCTCAATTATCGGTTAAACAATCTACCTTAAAACCTAATAACTAAAAACCTAAATCTATTACTACTAACCTAAACAATCTATTAACCTTTTGACGCTGCAAAATTACTACTATTTCGGCTATTCACCAAATATTCAGCCAAGAAATTGTGACGTTTTCGCATTTTTTTGATATATATCAATCAAAAATGAACAAAAGAAACGGAAATTAACAACTTTCTGACACTTTTCCTACATTTTGCTGAATATAAAGCTTCTGCCCTTTCAGGGCGTGCTGCTTGCGTTCTATCCTTTCTGGATAAGAACGGTGGCATAGGCGGAGATGCCCTCCATTCTGCCCGTGAATCCGAGTTTCTCGGTGGTTGTTGCCTTGATGGATATCTGGTCTTCGTCTACCCCCATCACCTCTGCCAGACAGGCTTTCATGGCTGGCACATGCGGGTTGAGTTTAGGGCGTTCGGCACAGACTGTAGCATCGATATTGCCCAGTGTATAACCCTTGGTAGCTATCAGTTCCATCGTTTTGCGGAGCAGTATCTTAGAATCCACATTCAGTGTCTCTGCTGCCGTATCCGGGAAATGATATCCGATATCACGCATGTTAGCGGCGCCCAGCAGGGCATCGCAAATGGCATGTATCAGCACATCGGCATCGCTGTGGCCCAGCAATCCCAGTTCATAATCTATCTTGATTCCTCCCAGCCACAAGTCGCGGTCAACCACCAACTTGTGGACATCATATCCAAATCCTACACGTATATTCATATCTATATATAATAACTAATCAATAATCACTAAAAAACTATCTCTTAAAGAGGTCCTTCAGTCCATCCATATCAAACGACAGGGTGAAGCGGAGGGTCTGGTCGAGCGGGTTACTCTTGGCGGTAGCCACCACATAGGCAGCATCGAGCGAGAAGACATTCATCTTGAAACCGGCACCCACGGTGAAGTACTTGCGGTTACCCTTGCTCTGACTCTCATGATGATAACCGGCACGGAGCGCAAACTTATCATTGTATACATACTCGGCACCCAATCCGTAGTTGATTTCCTCCAGCTCTTCCTTGAAACCGCCAGGGGCATCGCTGAAACTCTTGAAGATACCGCTGATGCCCGAAATATCATCATACTCACGATGCACACGGTCTTCATATTCTGAATTGTCCTCACCCTCTTCCTGCTTCGGAACGGTAGGCACCAGATACTTGTTGGCATCGGCTGCCAGGGTGATGCGGCTGTACTCGTCGATAGGAATCATCAACGAAGCACCCAGACGCATGTTGGCTGGCAGGAACTCGCCATACTCCTTGCCACTGAAAGTAATCTTACTACCGATGTTAGAAATATTCAAGCCCAAACCCAACTGGCATTCGCGCTGGCCGATGACCACATAGTTCTGGTAATAGGCAGCGATATCGGCTGCGAAAGCGGAGGCTGGCGAATTATCTTCGGTATAATCGAAGCGCATATCGGAATAGATCCAGCGGATGGCGGCAGCAAGAGAGAACTTCTCGCTGAGCATCAGAGAATAAGCCACATCGACCGACATCTCGTAAGGATTGATGGTCATACCCGTGCCACTCTCGGCACCCTCTTCGCTGGTAAACACTTCACCCATATTGAAATAGCGGAGCGATGCAGATACGGCGCTGTAATCACCAATGCGGTAATAGCCAGAGAGATAGGCAAGATTCATATCATTGACCAGCGAGCGCAGCCAAGGAGTGAAGCTGAGCGACACACCGGCACGCGAAATGGTGAAAGGATATTTTGCCGGATTCCAGTACTGAGAGTTGACATCAGGGTCGGTAGCCGCACCGATGTCTCCCAAGCCGCCACCACGGGCATCAGGAGCTATGGTTTGCGAAATGACTGCATAGTTCACAGGATTGAAGAGATCTTTCTTATCCTGCGCCTTCACTTCTGATGCCATCAGAGCGAGACATCCCAAGATGAATATCTTATAGATTTTTTTCATTCCCATTGTAAATATATTTTTATTTGATAATGATGAGTTTCTTGACTTTTGAGGTATAGCTGCTGCCATCGCTCGCCACCTTGACGCGATAGAGATATACGCCGGTGCCCAGAGGGGTGCCGCTATCGGAGGTGAGGTCCCAGCTTACGGTATAGCTGCCCGAGGTAGGTACACCGCTTTCGGAATGGCGCCAGTGCTGTCTGCCCGATGAATCGAACACTTCTACCACCACGTCCATATCGCTCTCTGTGCGGTCGTGGCTGATGATGAAGGTGGTGGAGATCTTAGCCGGATTGGCGGTTACGCCCACATCGAAGAGCGCCGGACTCAGTGCCTTCACCACATTGAAGCGGAGCTTCACCGTAGAACTGTTGTTCTGGATATCCCAGGCACGGAAGGTGAGTTCGTGCTTGCCCGGTTCCAGTTGCGGTATGCTGTAATAGGTAGAACCGCTGGTATAGGTTCCGAAATCGTAGATGAAATTGCTGTTCAGCACGTAGGTCTTCGACATATCGCCATCTATCACCAACTGCAGGTCGTGACCGATACCGCTTCCGGCAGCATTGATTCCGTCCTTATCGATTATCTTTGCCACAAAGAACGGGGTGGTGTTGACATTGCCGCCATCTACGAAGGAAGGCGAATTGAGATAGCAGTAGATGGAAGGACCGATGGAATCGTTCTTCTGCTCCTCGCTCTCGCCTACCGTAAACTGCTCGCTGGAGCCGTGGGCGGAGAGGGTCTTGGCGGTATTCACCGCATAGAGGTTGACCAGACCGCTTTGGTTGGAATAATTGATATCCAGCGGAACGGCAAAGGAGAAGGTAAACTTGCCGCCTCTTACGCTATCGGTGCCCTGATACAGGGTCTTGGTTCTGTCTTTGTATTCGAAAGCCTTCTCAGCGCCATCCTTGCCGGTATCGTTCAGGCGACAGGTAACCGTTTCCTTGGAATCTCTTACGGTAGCGGTGATGACGCCCCGGAAGTCGTCTGCTCCCTCGATATGACCTGCCATGCGAGCGATAGAGCCTGCCTTCAGCATCGGCAGGGTTTCAGACTCGGCAACAGGAATGCCGTTGATGGAATCTACTACTATCTGACGCTTAGGCAGATTGAGCGCAAGCGCAGGGTCGCCCAGAAGGGAATAATGGAGATGGTTCACCGTGACATCGGAGCCGGAAGTTGGTCCATTGCCGCTCACCAGGTCGTTCTGCGCCAGTCGGTGCGCCTCGCCTATCGTAATAGGCTTACCGTCTACCAGACTGAGCACTCTGTGGATGAAGGCACGGTTGATATGTCTGTTATACTGGGCGTAAACGGTACGGGTGGTGCCATAGAAAGCTACTGCGCCGCCTTTATCGTTGAGCAGCGCATATTCGCCGATGTTGGCTTCGAGCCCGTCGAACGGCATGATATCGCAGGAGGCGGTTACCCAGAGCGGCAGGTTGGTATTGCGGAAATCGGCAAAATCGGTGAGTTTCAGAACAGATTCGTGCGACATCTGTGTAGGATCGCCATGTCCGGCATAATCCATGATGAGGGCTCCCGCAGCCTGCTGCTGTTTGATAATCCGCGTTGCTTCGGGATAGGTATTGCCCGAAGAGGAGGTTTCGCGAGTATAGGCATCCCACATCACTTTCTTGACGAGATAGGCGGGATAGGTGGTGAGCACATCATTTGCCACATCATCGGCATCCTGCATGTGGAGGTTTCCGTTTCCGTCATCGCCCATAAACATCAGGGTGTTCTGCCAGGCACCTACATTGGCATTCTGAGCATAACTGATGGTCTTGTCTACCAGCACCTGGGCTTCTTCTGCATAAGTTACCGGGAAGCGGCCTACGGCTACATCCTGCAGCTCGCGGTTAGGATACAGTCCGGCTCCCTCGCCGAGCATGCCGAACCAGCTGTCGCTGACGAAGCAGGAAACGGCACTGAAGGAGTTTTCACTCTCAAAGCACAGCAGATAATCGTCTGGATTCAGGGTTCTGCAACCGGAGGTAAGCATGCGGTTATCCCATACGCAGTCGCCGAAGAGCAGGAGATATTTCGGCATATCTGCCTCGCTCTGCGCCTTATCAGAAAGCATGCGCAGGTAGCGGCGGTAGGCGTTGGCATCGGGGGTACCGCTAGAAAATTCGTTATAGAGTTCATCGGCAGGCACGATGGTAACGCGCAGTCCGTCGTGCTGTTCATGAAATTTTTTCAGCCGCTGTGCCTGTTTCAGCAGTTTCTGTGAGGTCGGGATGATGATGACCATATCGGCTGCTCCATCGGCATGATGATTCTGGTTGGTGATGCCGTAGACATACTGGGCAGCCGGAATCTTTCCACCGACGGCCAGGTTGGCAGCGGTAAAGGCACAGCTTCTAGGCTCTGCCCACGTTACGGAGATATAATCGAGGCGGATGGAAGCACCTGACAAGACCTTGATAGAGATGGTATCCTTATCCTGGAAATCGGAAATGGGATAAGTGGCAACCTTCTCTGTAGCCTTGAGGTAAGCTATATCCTCCGTAGGATTGTCATTCTTGAGAGAAAGGGTGATTTCGCCCAAAACCTTACCATTCTTCAGTATCTGAGCCACGCTGTTTGTGGTGGTAGTCAGGGCTACGGAGAGTTTACCTGCCGCAGAACCGGTGGTATTCGTGATTACCACTTTCTTTTCATCGCCCACCTTCAGTTCTTCTGCACCGAAGAGGTTTCTGCCGCCATGATAATAGCTGAAACCATCTGACTCGTAGAGGGAATGATAATCGTATGGCTGCGGATAATGGGAAGAGACAAAGGTGGCTGAATCCTGCACCAGTGGCTCTCCATCGGTCTGGGTAATAAAATAGTAGCCGTAATCGGAATAAGGATTACGGATGCGCTGGAGGGCGGTTTCTGACTTCCAGGATACCGGACCCTCGGCATAGAAATAATGCTTGCCGCCAACGATGCACTGGGGAACTTCCTGCAAATCGTCGGTAGCCTGCAGTTCGCTCGCCAGAAGGGCTTCGTTCTGCAGATTGCCGCCATAGCCGTAAATCTTCACCTTGCTGATATCGGAGAAGCCTGCCTGGCGCACTACCTGTTCGGTAAGCTGATGGAAACCGGTTTCGCTGACTCTGATCTTCGCCCATCTGCCTGAGGCTAGGACGGAATGGGAGGCATAGAGGGAAGAGGCTGAGCGCAAAGCATCAGAAGAAGTGAAGGCTGATACTTTGCCCTTAGCCAACAGAGAACCTCGACTGGAACGCTCGGAGCGCTTCAGAGGACGGGCATCTACCTGGAGCATGAAGCTGACCAGCAGCTGATGGCGGTTATTGCGGAATACGACAGGACTGAAATCTATCTGGAGTACGCCCTGCTTACGGCATTCGGTAACCCGCTGCTGTGGAAATACCTGCTCAGGAGGAACTGCACCCGACAGGCGGTTGTAATTGGCGATGTCGGAGGCAGTCATGTCGATATACTCGCCATATTTCAGGCTGACGGTATATACGGAGTCACGATATGCACCGGTCAAAGGAATGGAATACACGAAACGGGGCAACACGGAATCTACTCTGACTTCTGAAGAGGTCAGATTGAAGAATCGCTGTGCCTGAGCAGGAGCCACCAACATGAGCAGGCATGCCAACAGCATGTATTTCCAAACCTTTGTTGTGTTCATATCGATATATTACTTGCAATATTGTTTATTTACAGTGAAAATCGAGCACCTTCCTGTCTTCGAGATAGCCTACGAGATGGTCGTCGATGTTGACAGGACCGCAGCCTGTAGGACATCCGGTATAGAGCAGGTCGCCCGTCTTGAGCGTGAAGTACTGGCTGATGTAGGAGATGATTTCATCTACCTTGTAGAGCATATCGCTCGTGCAGCCTTCCTGTACGGTCTTGTCATTGAGATCGAGGCGGAAGTGCAGTGCCTGGATATCACGGAACTTCTGGATGTCGACCCATTCGCCGATAACGGCAGAACCGTCGAATCCCTTGGCGAGTTCCCAAGGTTGACCAGCCTCGCGCAGTTTCTTCTGCATCTCGCGTGCCGTAAAATCGATACCTACGGTTACTGCATCGTAATAGCGGTGGGCGAAACGCTGCGGAATGGTCTTTCCCAACTTGGATATTCTGACCACTACTTCGGTTTCATACTCTATTCTTCCCAGATGATCAGGGATGAAGAAAGGCTTGCCGTTATTGAGCAAAGCAGAATCTGCCTTGGTAAAAATGACAGGACGCTCTGGTTTAGATAACGTACCATGCAGCGATTTATTGTGTTCGGTATAGTTCATACCGATGGCAAATATCTTCATAACATCAAATTTTTATATAAAAAAGAAATGGGAGTTAGAAGCAAAGCGAGGCTTAACTTCATAACTCCCGGTATTCTAATTTAACTATAAGTCAAATTAACGCTTGCTTTTGAGTAATGATTACTCAGCAGCAAGAGTAAAGCGCTGGTAAGCAACGATCTTGAGATCCTTGCTCTGAGAAGCGAGGTACTGAGCAACAGTCTGCTTGTCGCCATCACCGAACTGGAACTCCTGATCAACGAGGCAGTTCTCCTTGAAGAACTTAGCCAGACGACCATTAGCAATGTTCTGGATCATAGTAGGGTTCAAAGTAGCAGCCTTCTCCTCACCAACAGTCTTCTTGATGTTGCGAGCCTCTTCAGCCTGCTCAGGTGTCAACCAACCCTTCTTGGTGTTGCTCTCGATGTGCTCCTCAGAGTCAACGTGAGCTGGGTTGATGCCAGCCTTCTTCAAAGCAGCGTTAACAGCCTTCTCTACGAGTTCTTCCTTAGTCTTGGCAACAGCAACCTCGAGCTCAGTCTTCTTAGTCTCCTCAGAAACAGAAGACTCGTCGAGAGCTACAGGGCGCATAGCAGCAACCTGCATAGCTACCTTGTGACCAGCCTCCTCGTTGTTCTCGTTGAGCTGAACCATAGTACACAAAGTGTGCTTGTTCATGTGGTCGTAAACCTCGATGTTGTCACCCTCGAGAACACAGTAGCCGTCGAGCTCCATCTTCTCGCCAGTGATACCAGAGCGCTGTGTAACAGCAGCCTGAGCATCAGCATCGCCAACCTTCAAAGTCTTCACCTCGTCGAGAGTGTGAGCCTTGGCAGCGATAGCAGCGTCGAGGATGTCAGATGTCAACTTGATGAAGTCAGCACCGTTAGCTACGAAGTCAGTCTCGCACTTGAGAGCGATGATAGCAGCGAAATCGTTAACCTTCTTAACGAGAACGCAAC
>OLYC01002497.1_pt1 | contig 10745 bp, 3 predicted proteins | sample 1674271 | NCBI WGS metagenome assembly OLYC01 (sample SAMEA103958154, study PRJEB25191) | human gut metagenome
AATAGGTGCGGCAAGTAAATTGTTTAAAAGTTTTATCAAAGAATATAACCCATCGAGTGTCGTTTCTTATGCTGATAGACGATGGAGTATAGGAAATTTATATGAGAAATTAGGTTTTACTCTATATAATAAATCTAATCCGAACTATTATTATGTTATAGGAAATGAACGCAAAAATAGATTTAATTATAGAAAATCTGAATTAATGCGTAAATACAATTGTCCTAAAGATGTGAGTGAACATGAATTTTGTCTCTCACAAAAATGGTATCGGATATATGATTGTGGCTGTTTATGTTATGAATGGAATAAATAATATTATAAAATGATAGTAGTAAATAATATTGGAAAAACGGATGATTATGTGTATGACATCTCATTAGATGGTACAGTAGTAAATGCGTTAGGTTTAAACGTATTGTCAAATACTGATGGATTTAATTTCCAAAAGCCTTTGAAATATCGTTACACGGAAAGCCATCCATATATTGGTAAAGGTTTAGGACGTAATGTAAAAAAAGGAAAAGAATACACTGAAGTTGATGCTGATGTTGCAGAATTTGAAGATACTTTTATTAATGAAGCGTATAATGGGGGAGTGTTAAAGAATGGGTTAGGAATAGATGAATACTGTGATGCCTGTATTCAGTTTGCCCGAAAGAACTATGCCGATCTTATGCCTGATGGCTCTAAGAAGTTAGTAGGCAACACGATAAAGTCAAAAAAATTACCAATTTATATTGAGAAGTTCCTTAATAAGGCTATTGATATGCTATTGCACGGTAAAGGTTCTGAGTTTCTTAACTATTATTACGACTACATTGAAAAAATTTACAATATGCAAATTCCTTTAAAGGATATTGCTACTGTTGGTAAAATTAAGACTTCGATCGAAACATATAAGGAAAGTTGTAAGCAGTTGACGGCTGGTGGTACAAAGAAAGCAAGACAAGCGTGGTACGAATTAGCAATTCGTGATAACTTACCTGTTAATATGGGTGATACTATATATTACATTAACACTGGTGATAAAAAATCTGTGTCTGATGTTCAGAGAGTAACAAAATATTATTTTGAGGGACGTGATGGTAAAGAGATAGACTATGTCACAAATGATGATGGCACACCGAAGACTGACCGTAAAGGTAACGTTATTCCTCTGTCAAAAGGATTAGAAAGCGAATACAATCGGAAGAAAAAAGCGAATGACCCTATCGTATTAGCTCCTAACAATTCAAAAAAGAAATACATATCCAAGGATGAATATATTCATAAGGCTTATCCATCTATCAAGGACAAAGATGTGATAGTTTTTAATTGTGTCAGATTGCCTAATGAGATTGTCGAAGATGAAGATGATCATTTTTGCTCTGATGATATTGAATATAATAAAGAGAAATATATTGATATGTTCAATAAACGTATTAAGCCTTTGTTGGTATGCTTTGACGAAAAAATACGTTATAGAGTAAACGAAAAAGGTAAGACAATAAATAATATATTGATTACATCACCTAAAGACAGAAAAGAGTTTACTGAGGGTGAAAGTCATCTTGTCGCAGGACAACCTTATGAATCAATCGATCAAGATACCTATGAACAATTAATGACAATTGAGGATAAGGAGATAAAATTCTGGATCGAAAATAATAAAGTTCCTCCGTATACTAAGGAATGCGGAATAGATTGGGAAAAGATTAAACAAGATTATCTTAACCGTCAAGAAGAATTAAAAAAAGAAGGAATACGTGAAGAAAAAGCCTTATATGACGAAATAATCCGTAAAATTACCAAAGATGATGTCGACAAGGTATTGGAAGATGGATTATTACCAGATAAACTATTATCTATTATAGATGAAGATGTAAATGATGGCAATTTTATATCAAAGAAGTATAAAATAAAAATCGGTAATATCTATGACATCGTCGAAAAAGATTTTACAAATGGTGAAATCGATGATACAGAAAGTAATGAATAATAAAAAGGTGATAGAATTTAACTCTATCACCTTTTATATTTAATATAAAGAAGTTTATCAATTATGCATATGTTCCACAATCAATTGTATCAGCAAGCTTAAGACCATTACTACCTGTTTCCAAATTACCGTCAGTTGCTAAATTTAAACTAATTGCTAAACCACTAACAGTTACACCATTCTCTCCTGTTAAAAGTGGGTTAGTTGAAATCTTAGCACCTCCGATAGTATAGTTATCGATGGTATTTTTATAAGCTGTTATATTTGTAGCGTTTGTATGGACTTGTGCATCTAATGCAGATATTTCACCTGCGATTGTAGTGGCTGCTGCTGTGTAATTTCCTGTTGTTGTCTTATGGCTACCATCATCATTTAAGCCCACGCCCTGATTGGTTTTCAGCTCGGCTGCTTTTGCACGGTCAATTTCACCAGTTAAAACAGTTGCCTGTGCAATATCATCTTCAGCGATAGTATATGTAGTATGTCCATCGGCCTCTACATTAGAGGTAACAGTTACTCGTCCTGTACTCTTCTCGGTTATCTTATTTGATGCCTTTGCTGCTGCTGTATTGATTGCATCTTGTATACCACTGACCTTAATACCATCAGTTCCTACCTTCAAGAATTTTTCCGAATCCGCCTCAGTAGATTTCTTAATGGAGAATACCTTACCTGTCAGTTCTAAACCATTACTAGCTTCATAGGTGTCAACAAGGTCACTTAAATTTAATTCAACAGGCTGCTTTCCTGCATCAGTGTTGAATGTTAAAGTAATCTTATGTGTTTCATCATCATAAGTTGCATTATCCAACATACCGTCTTTGATAAAATCAGTCGCCGGAATTGTGGCAATTACGATGGAATCTTTACCAATAAGTTTTAAGCCTTGTGTTTTATCCCAAGTAAGATTAATATTTGCAAATAAACCATCATTACTTTGTGTCAATACTTTATCATTACTGTTGATAGATAAACTTACGGTCTTGTTATTCTCTGGGTCAACTTCTGATACCTTAACGGCATTTGATCCCTTATATTGGGTTAATGCCCCGCTGGCGACACTTAATACACCTGATGATGCATTCTTGATGATTGTTGTACCGTCAATGTTAGCGGAGACATCGATGCCACCGTCAACTCCATTATTGATAGTAACTGTCTTATCGTTTGAAGTTACTTTACCACGTGATACAATAATTTTACCGTCGGCCTCGTCAACTTTAGTTACGAATGAAGATTCAACCGCAGTATCGTTCACATCAAGACCCGCAATTTTATTGTCGGTATATTTCTTGGCACCCGTAATAGTCTGAGAGTCACTTGTGTCCTCAGCAGAACCAATCAAGGCATTTTTAGCTTCATCGATTGCATTTTTGAGACTTCCTTCGCCAGTTCCACCGATTTTATCTAATTCTTTCTGTACATCGGCCGGAATTGCATCAGCATCAAAAATGAATGGCTTCTTTAATGTGGAATCCTCGGTCGTAAAACCGATAAGTACCTTAATATTATCGCCGTCCTTATATCTGTTAATTACGATTTCACCGTCATTTGCATTTCTTAATGCATTTTCCAACGCTGTTTTAGCAGCAGTACGCTCAGTGCCTATCGTCTTGTTTCTGTATAAACATAAATGTCTTGTTGCCATTTTATAATTTTTAATAATTCGTTATTCATTATATAAATAGTCAGAAACTATTAGAAAAATTTCTTTTTTTCCTTTTTCTGTAATTTCTGACTATTTTATTTATTAATAAGTTCCGTAATCAACTGTACCACTGAAATATAAACCGTTTTCGTCAGACATAATTAAATTCTCGTTGTAGTTAGCAAGTTTAACATCGCAAGAAATAACGGTGTTATCTGCCGTTTGATTAGAATTCATACGAACAGTATTAGTATCAGCAACTTTTATGGTTGACTTAGCCTTCAATTCGGCAATGTCACCATCAATACCATCCAGTCTTTCTGAATGTCTTTGTATGTCGTTCTCAACTGTTTCTATCGCAGCCTTGTTAGCTTCAATAGTCGTATTTTGGACAGCCTCATCAGCTTTAACCTTTGCGACCTCAGAAGACAAGACAGTTACATTGGCGTTAAGGTCAGTAACCTTATTCTTAACATCGCTAACGGATTTTTCTACGCTTGTACCGTCTGCCAAATTGTAATCTTTTGCCTGATTAGAAACATACAGTGAACCTTGGTCATTAATCAATGCGTTAGTCGACAATGTTGATAACACAACTGCTCCTGAGAGAATGTCAGTACCTTCCTTATTAACCTGTTTATCGAGAATTATACCACCTAAATGCTGCCCTTTCTGTACATCCCATTTATTAAACAATGTTCTTGCTGAGAAACGTACTTCAGATTGTTCTCCATTTGCATTCGTATAAACAATCACAAGTTCTTCAGTCGCAGCGTCGTAATACATAAGGTCTATCACTGAACCTGCATTAAGTTTAATTACCTTTTCAGTTTCCAATGCTGATGAATTGAACTTAAGGGTGTTAGTACCTGCATCATATGTAAGGTCTACCGAAGCATACAAAGGTTGGTCATTTTTCAACAAGTTACCGTCAAGGGTAGAAATCTCAACATTTCCTGTCAAAACTGAACTTCCGTCATCCTTTGTCTCCTTAGTCAAGTTAATTGTATTAGACTTGTTTACTACGAATGATGCCTTTGTCGCATTATCTTTGATAGTATCAAGTAATTCAGTTTCCTTAACCTTTGCCCTTTCAGTTTCTTTTGTAATCGCATCAGAATTAGCATCAACTGATACCTTGAGTTCGGTTTCCTTAGCCTTTGCACGTGCAACCTCATCGGTCAAGGCAGAATTAATCTTACCTTCCTCGGTTGTCGCTCTTACGACTTCCTTATCAATATTTGACTGCAATGTCACGTCTGCTGCCTTGTAATCGGTCTTAACGCTCTCGATAGATGCTTTGGTGTCACTCAGATTGGTAGCTATCTTTTCATTAATTGCAGTATCAGCACCCCTCAAGCCATCGATTGCAGTGTCTACAGACTTTTTGTATTCCTTAACGTCTGCTAAATGCTCGTTAAGTTTATCAGAAATAACCTTTTCAGCGTTAGTTGCCCTGGTAACTTCGTTCGTAATTGAAGTTTCATTTGCCTTTATAGCAACATTCAGATTACTTTCAGCATCCTTAGCACGAGTTACTTCATCTGTGACAGCAGAAGTATTAGCATCTGTTTTGATCTTAACCTCGGCTAACTCATCCTTAGTCACAAAAGATGAAATGTCTTGATGCTCAGTCAGATAACCTTTAGCCTCGATTTCGTCTTTAGTGTATACATTAGCAGCGTTTGCCTTTAATGCAAGTGCTTCATCAACGCCGACAACTTTGACACCATCAGCAGTAACTTCGAGATAAGGTTGGCTACCATCTGATTTTTTAACTGAGAATTTATTATCCACCAATGTCAATCCATCACCTGCGATGTAAGTATCTACCAAATCGGCAACATTTACATCAGTAACTTTGACCCCACTAGTAGTCTCAAAAGTGAATCTAATGATTTTCTCTCCTGCCAAATATTCAACATTAGTCAAGAACTGATCCTTTGGAATATTAACTTCGCCAGATGGTTTACCGTCGACATATAATGTATATTGTAAATCGCTTGTACTATTTTTCTCAATTGTAACAGAAGCGACCTTCTTATTGATTTCAACGGTTAAGTCAGACTTAATCTTATTCTCAGCTTCAGTTGCCCTATTAACCTCATTAGTTAAACCAGTCGTCAAACCATCGATTGTCGACTTTAATTGAGTATCTGCTGCCTTGTAATCAGAATCAAGACTATTTACCATATCGGATAGTTCGGTTTCCTTAGCCTTTGCACGTGCAACCTCATCGGTCAAGGCAGAATTAATCTTACCTTCCTCGGTTGTCGCTCTTACGACTTCCTTATCAATATTTGACTGCAATGTCACGTCTGCTGCCTTGTAATCAGAAATTGTCTGGTTATCTTTTGCATCAAGGTCATTATACTTCTTGGCAACATCAGTCTCGATTGCCTTTACAGCATTCTGTAACACAGAAACTTTAGCGTTATTGTCGGTCTTATACTCAGTATAAGCCTCAATATGACTTGAAATCTTGTTCTCAAGTTCTGTATCCTTATTAGTTGAACGATTAATTTCATCGTTAATTGCTGAAAGGTTAGATGCAATGCCTTGTGATAATGTGAGTTCTGCTGCCTTAGCACGAGTTACTTCATCATTAACATCGGTCGATAACTTAGAAGTATCGCCTTCTAATTTAGTTACCTTTGTATTTGTTGCTGAAATCTCGTTATTAATATCAGCTACCTTGTCGGCGATAAGGCTCTTGATATCGTTATCTGACTGTGTCAAATCAGCAATTTTTGAATCAGTCTTTTCTTTATAGGCATCGAATGCCTTTATATGTTCAGCGACGTTACTTGCAATAGCAGTCTCAGCTTCTTTTGCCCTTGCTACCTCTTTATCTACAGCAGTTTTATTAGCATCGATTGACGACTGCAATGTAGTATCAGCCAACTCTCTTGCCGAAGTTTCATCTGTGATTTTAGATTTAACAGCATTGAGTGATGAATTAATATCTGACAATGACTGTGTATGACCGTCGACGATAGTCTTGATATTGTTGTCGAAAGATTCACGGGCAGTCTTTTCGGTCTCAAGGTTATTTTTAACTGATGTTATTTCATTTTTGATGGTGTTATCGGTCTCAGATAATACCCTTTCAGCTTCCTTAGCACGTTCAACTTCATCGGTAATTGATGATGAAACCGTATTCACCTTTTCAGTAATTGTCCTTTCAGCTTCTAATGCCCTATTAGTTTCAACAGCGACGGCATTACTTACAGCGGTCTCAGGGACATACAGTTCACCTGTTACAGGGTCCTTTGCAAGAATGTTACCTGATGTTTTTAACTTAACCGTTGCTGACAGATAACTTCTGCCAGGTTCACTTTCCTTTTCGTGCTTATGTAATTCGACGGCACTTGAAGCGTCATTCTGTACATAAATGGTCTCTATCATATCTGAGACTGGGATTGTAAGAGGAGTACTACTATCAGTCAATTCGATGACTATAGATGCTGTCTTTTCATCGTAACGAATATTCTTTACAATTTGAATGCCTGGTAATGAAACTATTTTAGTTCTATTACCGACCTTTAATGTCAATTGATTAGAAGCCGTATCAACATCAATATCAACATTGACACTAAGTCCACCGTCAGAGACTTTTACTGAGGTATCGTTACTTAATCTCACATCGCCGCTTACAGTAAAACCGTGTGTACCTTTAACGACGTTTGCTTCGAAAGTATCGGTTGTAGTTCCGTCGATAGAGAGACTATCTTTGATATTGTCGATTTTATCGGCTAAATCATCGCATCTGTCCTTCAAATTGTTAAGACCTTTAGCAACGGTAATGTCACCATACTTAATATTTTTAGCCCGACCGTCAACAATAAGATGATCATCCTCGATTTTAAGAATATTATTCTCATCCTCTGACAAACGTACATCACCTGAAATCACATATTTGTTGGTGCCTGCAATCTTATTGATAACGAGTTCAATATTATGATGATGATTTTCGGTAGAAACAATGGTGTGTTCATCCAGATTGATGACCTTCTTGTGGGCATCGTCTTTGTATTTACCGTCCTTATAACCGCTTGATGTAAAAGTCAGTGTATGCTTTTCTTCATCATATTCGAGGTTTGCGGCAGCATATAAACCATCTGACTTTTTACAAATGATATTATCGTTGAAATCAATATCATCACTATCTCCGTTATTAGAAAGTTTTACTTCGGCAGTAAGTTTCTTTCCTTCAGTTGCATCCGGTTTATATGACAGTTTGATACTCTCAGTATCATCGACTTTTAACTCGTTATCTTTGAATCCTTTCTGGATGAATTTAGATAAAAGATTAATTGCTTCAGACAAAGATTTAGCATTGCCTATGACATCATCCTTAACGTCGGGATCATATGTAACTCTATTAGTCTTTTTATTCTCATCAAGAGTAAGACCACAGGCTGTTATGATATTTTTGATAAGGTCAAGTGAATTTGTAATTTCCACTTCTTCATCTTCCGTCTTTGATATTGCATCATCTATACTCTCAGATAACTTATTTGTATCAATGTAGAATACTTTTTTATCTGCGACACCGATAGCCATGATAGCCTTTGGAGACTTTTGGTCTCCGTAAAAGGCTAATGCTGGTTCTCCAATGAGTGAATTCGGTCTGAAATTCACCTCGAAATACTCGATAGCATCCTCACGGGTAGCGAATATTTCACTCTTATGAGTTAAAAGTTGAAGACTATATTCTTTATTTTTCATATCTTGTTTATATTACACATTAATAAATATTATTAGAACTCTCCGAAGTTCATAGAGAATTGAACTTTTATGTCATTTGTTCCACCTTTACTCTTCAAAGTAAGCACACCGCTGTTAGTGTCAAAAGAGGTTCCTTCTTCAGTCAAGATAGTTGCCTTGATTTCTTCGTCAGTAGCGATTCTTGCCTCCTTTTCGGCAACATCGGCATCCTTGCGTTCCTGAATTTCAGTCGCAATACCACCATTGATTGTATTGAAACCGTCTGTGATAACTTGATTTATCTGTTCGAATGCTTTAGCTGTTTCTTTACCGAAATCAGTCAGTACTTGTTTGGTATTATTCAAATCAGTCTTAGTTGCGTCAAGATCCGTACTTAAATTATCGATGGAATCTTTATTGGTATTTATGAGTCCTTTTAATTCCTGATAGTGTTCATCGCTTACTATCTGATGTTGTTCAATCTTATTTTCCAAATCAGCATCCTTAGCTTCACGTGCTTGTTTCTCCTCGGCAATAGCAGTAGTCAATTCATTATCTTTAGTGGTTGCCCTTTCGATTTCTTGGTCAAGACTGTCCTTGATTTCTTTATCAGCATCCTTGCGTTCCTGAATTTCAGTCGCAATACCACCATTGATAGTATTAACAGCATCGACCAAATTATCATTGACTGTCTTGATAGCCTCGTTAATGTTGCCGATGGCAGAAACTAAATTGGTATTAACTGTCGCAATATCATTTGAATTCTTAGTAATGTTAGGTCTCAGCTCATCATTTATAGTGTCTTCAAACGATTCATCTTTAGCGATAGAACGATTGATTTCGTTATCTATTTTGGTTCCTAATTCATTGAGCTTAGGGTTAATATCATTGATTACAGCTTCATATGTTATTTGTGCGACATTAATCAGCTTACCGTCACTTAAACGATATTCTGCGTTTGTCTGACCGTTAGGTGCTTTCTTGATTACGACGCTTTCGCCGTCTTTTAATTCGTTCCTCAGCCATTCTTTTCCGTCCCATTCATTAAGATAAAATTTAGTGGTATGTGCTAATGCCAAACCGTTATTCGGTTCGATTCTGCCACAACCACATCCTAACGAAACGTTGACAGAAGTCCATATCGAGTGACCGTTTTTAACGGATGGCATCATTACAGTAGGATATTGATCAGATAAAATCTTTTCACTCTCGTGATAGTTATGACCATTATAATCCTTAACCAACCTTAACGACAGATAATTTTGTCCTGCAATTATATTTTGATAGACAGAATTCCTATTGTATTCGAAACGCTTAACGTAAACATTCTCGCAATTAGAATTAGTTGCCGTCCAGAAATATGCTCTTTCCCCGAAGAATACGAAATTACGTCCGTCATCGGCATAACCTGCTGGCACTATATGAAATCCAAATATGTCGAGACCTCTGTTATCACAATTTCCACAGTCACAACATCCGCATCCATTATCACAATTTCCACAGTTACAACACCCACATTCGTTATCACATACTTTTCCACAGTAAATACTCTCACATGCATTATTACAATTTCCACAGGATACGGTATCGTAGTTAATACAAGTGTCATTTCCGCAAGTGTCAATCGTAGTCGAATGCAGCCATAAATCAGTAGATTTAAGTAATTTGCCAGCCCAAGCGCCTAAATATTTATTAGAGGTTGCCGAGTTGTGATTTTTATTTTTTGGACAAGGTTCTACAGCATTAAGCATATCGTCCCAATCTTCCTTTGTAGGGATTCTCCAAGGTGAGTTTGCCTTATTCAAATTACATGCTATCTTTTTAACGGCTTCGTAATTATAAAGCATACCATATACACTTACGTATTCCTTTGTAAGATATCTGTCACCTACGGTAAGAGTTTTACAGACAGGAAGACTCTCACCATCTACAACCGATATGATTTTTTTAACAGGTTCATACTGTCCAGTTTTAAACATAGGTGAAATGGAGACTGGTGATGCTGCGAGGCCATTACCTTTAAGACTGTCATCAACAGCGACTGTAACAACAGTACATGGTTTGGTATCCGATCCGATATTTGATTCGGTAGCGAATCCTGTTATAGCGACTTGCTCACCATTTCTCACGAACTTAAGTACACCGTTTTCTTTGTCAAATTCAAGCTCAGAAACGGCAGTGTGTTTTAAATCTGTTACATCCTTCAATGCATCGACTGAACGCATGACTTTACCGTTTTGTAATTCAATTACAATATCACTACCTTCGACTCTTAAAGTCTTTATGTCACGACCTTCAAGAACAAAAAAGTTATTGTCTACTTCGACACCGTCGAGAGCACAATTCTTAGTAACATCTCCTGGGTAAGGAGAGTTCTTTCTAAAATATGTTATTCCGTCAATCATT
>OLYC01002501.1_pt1 | contig 10737 bp, 10 predicted proteins | sample 1674271 | NCBI WGS metagenome assembly OLYC01 (sample SAMEA103958154, study PRJEB25191) | human gut metagenome
GTGCGGGGCGCTGCCGCCGTAGGTGTCGACGATGATCTTGCGGCCGGTCAGGCCGCTGTCGCCCTGCGGGCCGCCGATGACGAAGCGGCCGGTCGGGTTGACATAAATCTTGGTGTTCTCGTCCATCAGCTCCGCGGGAACAGTCGGCTTGATGACAAGCTCGATCATGTCCTTGCGGATCTGCTCAAGCGTCGCCTCCGGCGCGTGCTGGGTGGAGAGGACGACCGTGTCGACGCGGACGGGCTTGCCGCTCTCGTCGTACTCGACCGTCACCTGCGTCTTGCCGTCGGGACGGAGATAGTCGACAAGGCCCTGCTTGCGCACGTCGGTCAGCTTCTTTGCCATCTTATGGGAAAGGGAGATCGCGAGCGGCATGAGCTCAGGGGTCTCGGTGCAGGCGTAGCCGAACATCATGCCCTGGTCGCCCGCGCCGTTGTCGAGCTCGCTCGCGCCGCTTTCCTTATTTTCAAAGGAGCTGTCGACGCCCATCGCGATATCGCCGCTCTGCTCGTCGATGTTCGTGATAACGCCGCAGGTGTCACAGTCAAAGCCGTACTTCGCGCGGTCGTAGCCGATGTCGCGGATGACGTCGCGCGCGATCTTCGGGATGTCGACATAGCAGCTCGTGGTGATCTCGCCCATGATGTGGACAAGGCCGGTGGAGACGGTCGTCTCGCAGGCCACGCGGCCGTTGGGGTCTTTTTCAAGGATGGCGTCAAGCACCGCGTCGGAGATCTGGTCGCAGATCTTGTCGGGATGCCCCTCGGTGACGGATTCGGAGGTGAATAAACGTTTTGCCATGGTTCTTTTTCTTCCTTTCTCGTTGTTGGGAAAAACAAAAAATACTCTGTCGAACCGACAGAGTATCGCGCTTTCTGCTCTTCCTCATCTTTCGATTCGTTCGTCGGATTTGGCACCTTGCCTCTTCGGGCAGGTTGTCGTGGTGTCATAGGGCCGATCCCTCAACCACTCTCGATGAAGTATTCACTTATGGCTTTCGCCGAATCGTATTCTACCATGTTTGTGCGTTTTGTCAAGTGACATTTCCCCAAAAACGTCCAAATCGGCGCAAAATGCGGTGCTCTTGCAATTTTTGAAAAAAAGTGCTATATTGAGGAAACTTTGCACACAAAATCTATTCGACAGGAGCTCGTTTGCGATGGTCTTCAGCAGTGTCAGCTTTCTTGTTTTCTTTCTTCCCTGCCTGCTCGTTCTTTATTTTACGGTGCCGCGGCGGTACCGCGGGGCACGGAATTTCATCCTGCTCGCGTTCAGCCTCGCCTTCTACGCCTGCGGCGGGCCGAAGTTTTTGCTGCTCATGCTGCTCTCCATCGTCATCAACTACTGCTGCGGGCTCCTCGCGGGGCCAAAGCACCGCCCCGCCGTCCGGAAGGCAGGCGTGACGCTCGCAGCCGTGCTGGGGCTTGGGCTTCTCGGCTGGTTCAAGTACGCGGGCTTTTTCGGCGAGATGCTCCACGCCCTGATGCCCTTTATCCCCGTGCCGCAGGTCACGCTGCCCATCGGCATCTCATTTTTTACCTTCCAGGGTCTCAGCTATGTGATCGACGTTTTCCGCGATGACGCCGCCGTGCAGAGAAACCCTCTCAAGCTCGCACTCTATATCTCGTTTTTCCCCCAGCTCGTCGCCGGTCCCATCGTGCGCTACACCACGGTCGCAGACGAGATCGACGAGCGGCACGAGTCCGTTTCCGAATTCTCCGCGGGCGCGGTGCGCTTTCTCTTCGGCCTTGCTAAGAAGATGCTGCTCGCCAACGCTGTCGCGCAGATCGCCGACGCCGCCTTTTCCGCCGTCTCCCCCTCGGTGGCCCTTGCGTGGCTCGGTGCCGTCGCCTACACATTCCAGATCTACTTCGACTTTTCCGCCTATTCCGACATGGCCATCGGCCTTGGCCGGATGTTCGGCTTCCACTTTCTTGAAAACTTCAACTATCCCTATGTCTCCCGCAGCGTCACCGAGTTCTGGCGGCGCTGGCACATCTCGCTCTCCACGTGGTTCCGCGACTATGTCTACATTCCCCTCGGCGGCAACCGCTGCTCCCGCGCGCGCAATATTCTGAACCTCTTTCTCGTCTGGGCACTCACGGGCCTCTGGCACGGGGCCAACTGGACGTTCATCGCGTGGGGCCTGTGGTTCTTTGTGCTGCTCATCGGCGAAAAGTTTCTCTGGGGTAAGGCGCTCTCGCGCCTTCCGTCTCTTTTGCAGCATGTCTACGCCATGCTGCTCGTCATTTTGAGCTGGGTGCTCTTCCGCGCGGACGATATCGGCGCTGCGCTGTGCTACATGGCCGCGATGTTCGGCCGCGCCCCCGCCCTCTGCGACAGCCGCGCCGTGTACTACGCGCTTGAATTCTGGCCGGAGCTGCTGCTCTGCTGCATTGCTGCCCTGCCGGTCAAAAACCTGCTCGAAACGGCGCTTGAAAAGCGTAACAGCAAGCTCTCCCGCGGCATCCTCATCGTGGGGCCGAAGCTCGCCTCCCTCGCACTGCTCGCGCTTTCCTACTGCAGGCTCGTCACGGGTTCGTTCAATCCCTTTATCTATTTCCGCTTCTGAAAAAGGAGGTGTCTGCGCATGAAACGTATCTGTGAATGGGCGATGGCCTTGCTCTTTTCCGGCGTGCTGCTCGTTTTGATGGCTGCGACCATCCTGCTGCCGAAAAACCGCTACTCCTACTACGAAAACCGCAACCTCTCCGCCTTTCCCGAGATCACGCCGGAATCGGTCCTCAGCGGTCAGGTCTTCGACGACCTCGAGACCCTGTTCTGCGACTACGCCGCCTGGCGAACTCCCGCGCTCAAGGCCGTCACATGGGCCGATCTGAACGTCTTCCGCCGTCCCGTGGTCAACGAGACTGTCGTCACGGACGATGTCCTGCTGCCGCAGCTTTACGATCCCGCCATGAGCGATGACGACATCCGCGCGCAGGCAAATCTTGTCGCGGAGGACAACGCCGCGCTGCAAAAGCAGGTCGAATCCTACGGCGGGCATTACTGCTATGTCGCCGTTCCGTGCCAGTATGTCTACTATGAGGACAGCTACCCCGCCTATCTCACGAACCGCTCGCGCTATACCGACCTTGAGCTCTCCGCACTGACGGAGGAGATGAACGCGCAGGGCGTGTGCTTCCTCGACATGGGCCCCGTCTTCGACTCGCTCGGCCATCCGCCCGAGTTCAGCTCGCGGGTGGACAACCACTACGGCCTCCGCGGCGCGTATGAGACTTACCGCGCCGCCGTACAGAAGCTAAACGGCGACTATGGCCTCGCGCTCTCCTTCCCCGAAGAGGGCACGGATGTGACGTTTTCCGCGCTGCCTAACCCCTATATGGGCTCGCGCACGCGCAAGCTTCTGGGGCTGCGCGGCGATGATGAAAAGCTGCTCACCGCCGCCTTCCGCGAGGATATCCCCTTCACCCGCCTTGACAACTGGCAGGAGGTGGCCTCCGCGGTCTACGCCCTTCCCGCCACCGAGGATGAAGCCCTGACCTACGGTCTCTACATGGGCGGCGACATCGCCGAGACGTGCATCCGCACGGACCGCTCCTCGCTCCCCACCGCCCTCATCTTCGGTGACAGCTTCACCAACGCCGTGGAGAGCCTCGCCTATTACAGCTTCGACGAGATGCGCTCTGTCGACCTGCGGCACTATAAGACGCAGAGCATCAGCGACTATATCGCCGCCTATCAGCCCGACGTCGTCATCTGCATCCGCGATTACGAGGCGCTCCTCTCGCGCAGCGACAACGGCGGCCTCTCCTGACTTCAAGCAAGGAGGTCTTTTATGACCGTCTCCCTTTCCGATCATTTTACGTATCAAAAGCTGCTGCGCTTTGTCGCGCCCAGCATTTTGATGATGATCATCACCTCTATTTACAGCATTGTCGACGGCTTTTTCGTCTCGAACTTCGTCGGCAAAAATTCGTTTGCCGCGCTGAACCTCATCTTTCCCGTCATCATGGCGCTCGCCGCCGTCGGCTTTATGATCGGCACAGGCGGCAGCGCGCTCATCGCCAAAACGCTCGGCGAGGGCAAGCCCAGGAAAGCGAACGAGATCTTCTCCATGCTCGTCATCGTGCTTGCCGCCGGCGGCGCGATTTTAAGCGGCGTGTGCATCGTTTTCCTGCGCCCCATCTCGTTCGCCGTCGGCGCGACGGACCTGACGATCGACGACTGCGTGCTCTATGGGCGCGTGCTGCTCGCGTCGCTCCCCTTTTTCATGCTGCAAAACAGCTTCCAGAGCTTTTTGGCGACGGCGGAAAAGCCGCACTTCGGCCTGCGCGTGACGGTGTTCGCGGGGCTGACGAACATGGTACTCGATTTTCTGCTCGTCTACGTGTTCCCGTTCGGCCTTCTCGGCGCGGCGCTCGCCACGGCGTTTTCGCAGATTGTCGGCGCGCTCATCCCGCTTGTCTACTTTCTCCGCCCGAACGATTCGCTGCTGCGCCTCACGCGTCCGCGCTTTGACTTCCGCGCCCTCGGCAAGGCCTGCTACAACGGCTCGAGCGAGATGGTCAGCAACCTTTCGACCTCTCTCGTCGGCGTACTCTATAACGTGCAGCTCATGGCGATTGCCAAGGAAAACGGCGTGAATGCCTACGGTGTTCTGATGTACGTGAGCTTCATCTTCATGGCGTTTTTCTTCGGCTATTCCATCGCCGTCACACCCGTCGTCGGCTATCACTACGGCGCGAAGAATCACGCCGAGCTCAAGAGCCTCCTCAAAAAGAGCCTGACCGTCACGCTCATCACGAGCCTTGCGATGACGGCCTCGTCCATCCTGCTGGCAAACCCCATCGCACATCTTTTCGTCGGCTACGACGCGGAGCTGTGCGACATGACGGTCAACGCGCTGCGCATCTACGCGCTCTCATTCCTCGTCTGCGGTTTCAATATCTTCGGTTCGGCGTTTTTCACGGGGCTCAACAATGGCACAGCCAGCGCGCTCATTTCGTTCCTGCGCACGCTCGTCATTCAGGTCGCCGCGGTACTTCTTTTGCCAAAACTTCTCGGCATCAACGGCATCTGGCTCGCCATCACCGTGGCCGAAGCGCTTACGCTGCTCGTCACTGCGGCGCTCTTCCTCGCGGGGCGCAAAAAGTATCACTACGTCTGACACTTTTTCATGATCGATACCGAGAGCGGTGGACTTTTTCGTATTCTTCTGATATGGTATCTTCAGAGGAAACGTGAGCCAAATTGAGATCTGATGGAGCATTAGAAGTGGAAATCAGAAAAGTAAATGAAAATAAAAAGCAATTCCTCTCACTTCTGCTGTTGGCAGACGAGCAGGAAGATATGGTCGACCGCTATCTCGAAAAAGGCGCAATGTACGTTCTTGACGACTGCGGTGTGAAGGCGGAATGTGTTATCACAGATGAAGGTGACGGAATCCTTGAAATCAAAAATATCGCAGTTATGCCGGAGCATCAGAGAGCGGGTTACGGCAGGGCGCTGATCGACTTCATTGTCTGTAAATACAAGGGGAGCTATTCCGTTTTACAGGTTGGAACGGGCGACAGTCCTCTGACAATACCGTTTTATGAAAAATGCGGCTTTGTCCGCTCTCACCAAATCGCAAATTTTTTTACCGACAATTACGACCACCCAATTTATGAGTGCGGCGTACAGCTAATAGATATGATATATTTACAAAAGCATATATAAATTTTGGCTTTCCAACCTGCCCCCTTACCCGCACCTCCGTATGCCTGCGGCATACGGAGGTGCGGTTTTTTACCGGCATAGCCTACGCGCAAGACACATTTTCTGTTATTTTTTATCCGCTCCCCCCTTGACATTACATATTGTTGTGATATTATTTTGATATCAAGTTTGGAGGTGCTTTTTATGGAAGAAAAGATCATCACCGGTCACAAAAACGGCATGCTCGTGCTGCTGCTCGAGCTTGTTCTCTACATCGCCGCGGTCGTTTTTCTGATCGTCGGCATCAATGCGGGCTTTCTGCCCCTTGTCGTCCTTTGCGTCATCCTGCTGTTGCTCGGCTGGATCCCACTGTGCGGCCTGCGCGTCCTAAAGCCGCAGGAGGCGCTGGTGCTGACGCTGTTCGGCAAGTACATCGGCACGCTCAAGGGCGAGGGCTTCTACTGGGTCAATCCCTTCTGCTCGTCGTTCAACCCCGCCGCCAAGACGAAGCTCAACCAGTCCGGCGATGTGGACGGCGGCCACAAGGGCACGGACCTTCTCGCTGCCATGCAGGGCGCGTCCGCCGCGGTCGAGGTGGGCGGCAGCAAGAAGATCTCGCTCAAGATCATGACGCTCAACAACGCCCGCCAGAAGATCAACGACTGCCTCGGCAACCCCGTGGAGATCGGTATCGCCGTGATGTGGCGTGTGACCGACACGGCAAAGGCCGTTTTCAACGTGGACAACTACAAAGAATATCTCTCCCTCCAGTGCGATGCGGCGCTGCGCAACATCGTGCGCATCTACCCCTATGACGTTGCCCCCGGCATCGACACCACCGGCGACGGTCACGCCGACGAGGGGAGCCTGCGTGGGTCGAGCGAGGTCGTTGCCGCGCGCATCCGCGACGAGATCCAGTCCAAGGTCGCCGACGCGGGCCTTGAGATCATCGAAGCGCGCATCACCTATCTCGCCTATGCGCCCGAGATTGCGGCGGTCATGCTCCAGCGCCAGCAGGCCAGCGCCATCATCGACGCCCGCAAGATGATCGTCGACGGCGCGGTCGGCATGGTCGAAATGGCGCTTGAGCGTCTGGCGGAAAAGGGCACGGTCGAGCTCGACGAGGAGCGCAAGGCGGCCATGGTCTCGAACCTGCTCGTGGTGCTGTGCGGCAACCACGATGCCCAGCCCGTCGTCAACTCCGGCAGCCTGTATTAAGCGCGCCGCGCTACTTTTTGGGAGGCTGCCATGAACGACAACGCCAAAAAGCAGGTGCCCCTGCGCCTGTCCCCCAAGCTCTACGCCGCCATCGCCGCCTGGGCAGAGGACGATTTCCGCTCCGTCAACGGCCAAATCGAGTATCTTTTGACCGAGTGCGTGCGCCAGCGGAAAAAGAACGGCAAATACGTCGGCGAGGAGATCGACGTTCCGCCCGAGCTCGATCTCAAGTGAACAAGTGTTAAGAATGTGGAAAGAATTCGTTTCTTTCCGCATTCTTGCTCTTCATTCCATTCAGGAATAGTCATTTGTTCAAACTTTATTGATGACTTTTCCCCGCCGCTGTGTAATAATGTTTATAAATGTTATTTGATCGAAACGAGGTATCCCGCATTGAAAAAACTCAACCAGGCGATCGACCGCTTTTGTATCCTGCACCCGAATTTTGGCATCCCCAACCTGATGCTCTATGTTGTCATCGGCAACGTGGTGCTGGGGCTTTTGTCCAACTTCTCGAACGGCAACTTTCTGAGCTTCTTCTCCTACACGCTCTCGGGTCTTCTCCATGGGCAGGTCTGGCGGCTCGTCACCTTCGTCCTCATCCCTGAGAGCACAAGTCCGTTCTATCTTCTCATCACCTGCTATTTCTACTACTGGATCGGCTCGACGCTCGAGCGGCAGTGGGGCACAGCCAAGTTTACAACGTATTACCTGAGCGGCATGCTGCTCACCGTCCTCGGCGCGAGCATCGTCAGCCTGATCACGGGCTACAGCATCCCCGTCTACGGTGCAAATTATGTCAACTTTGCCATGTTCATGGCCTTCGCGCTCCTCTATCCCGATGCGCAGGTGCTGCTGTTTTTCGTCTTCCCCATCCGCATGAAGTGGCTCGCGTATATTGACGTATTCTACTTCTTCTTCGACATTGTGCGCTACATTGCCGCCGGCAGATGGTACTATTCCATCATGCCCATTGTGGCGCTTTTGAATTTCGTCATTTTCTTCTGGCCCGAGCTTACACGGTTTTGGGGACTTGAACGCCACCAGAGCAAGCAGGCCACGCACTTCCATAACACCGTGCGCGCCCAGCAGCGTCAGGAGCAGTATCAGCAGCAGACGCAGGGCTTCCGCCACAAGTGCGCCGTGTGCGGCCGCACGGACGTGACAAATCCTGAGCTGCAGTTCCGCTATTGCAGCAAGTGCGCAGGGTACCACTGCTTCTGCTCTGACCACATTTTCAATCACGTCCACTTTACGGACGAGCAGCCATAAGCAAAGAGAGGCAATCATTATGGCATATACGAAAGAACAGGCGTGGGAGCTGCTCACGCAGTACAACAAGGGTGAATTCCACTTAAAGCACGCCAATACGGTCGCCGACGTGATGCGCTGGTACGCGGAAAAGCTCGGCTACGGCGACGAGGCGGACTTCTGGGAGATCGTCGGCCTTCTCCACGACCTTGATTTTGAGATGTATCCCGACGAGCACTGCATCAAGTCGCAGGAGATCATGCGTGAAAACGGTCTCGACGAGCGCCTGATCCGCGCCACCGCCAGCCACGGCTACGGCCTGCACTTTGATGGCCTTCCCGAGCCTCAGCACGAGATGGAAAAGGTCCTCTTTGCCACCGACGAGCTCACAGGCCTGATCGGCGCGGTCGCGCTCATGCGCCCGAGTAAGAGCGTCAGCGATCTTGAGGTCAAGTCCGTCAAGAAAAAGTACAAGGACAAGAAGTTTGCCGCCGGCTGCTCGCGCGAGGTCATCGAGCGCGGCGCGGAAATGCTCGGCTGGGATCTTGACACGCTCATTGAGCAGACGATCCTCGCCATGCGTGCAAGCATTCATGTCGAATAATTTCCCTGCATAACATTTTACCGGTCATCTATTACCTGCGGAAAGGAAGGTGTTTTTATGAGCGATTTTACCCCTACGCCCACGCCGAGTTACAGCGGAAAGCTCCGCAACCATATGCTGATGGTACCCGAGTGCATCAACGAGTGCAGCGGCATCCGCATCTTCGGCAGAACGATCAAGTCCTTTGTCTTTTCCACTGACGTTGCCACCATCGCAAGCGTCAATGCCGATGCGGTGATTGCCGTTTATCCCTTTACCCCGCAGCCGCGCATCGTGCGCGCCGTCATCAGCGTGGCGGATATGCCCGTGTTCTGCGGCGTCGGCGGCGGCTTCACGTCTGGCGCGCGCTCTGTCGCCCAGGCGATGGAGGCTGAGCACTGCGGCGCTTACGGCGTTGTGCTCAACGCGCCCGTTTCGGCGGATATCCTGCGCGACATCAAGTCGCACATCGACATTCCGGTCGTGGCGACCATCGTCTCCGCCACGCAGGACACTGAGGCTCGTATCGCCGCAGGCGTCGACATTTTGAACGTCTCTGCCGCGTCGGAAACGCCGCAGCTCGTCGCCGCGCTCCGCGAGCGCCATCCCGAGATCCCCATCATCGCCACCGGCGGCCCGAAGGATGAGACTATTCGCAAGACCATCGCGGCAGGCGCGAACGCCATCACCTACACCCCGCCCGACAACGGTGTGCTGCTGGCTGAGATCATGCACGCACATCGCGAGCGCTTCCGGTAAGCTACATAAAAAATGCTGGCTCATAAGAGCCAGCATTTTCTTTTATCTTCACGCTTCCTTGTTCGACACAAACTGGTAGCTGCCTTTGCTGCCCTTCAGCGTGACGATCCCCTTTTCACCGCTCTCCTGCTCATAGGTGAGCGTGATAGTCCCGTCCTCGTTCTGCTCGAGCGAGGTGACCGTGCAGCGCTGGAAATTCGTATCGCCGTGGAGCAGATAATAGGCGTCGTACTCCTCGAGATAGATGAACTGGTCGAGATTCTTTTTGTTCGTCTCGTCCAGTGCCACGCCCAAATACTCCTGCAAAAAGGCGTCCATTTCCGTTCTCTGCGTTTTGATGGGATAATGCTCAAACGCCACCGGGCCGATTGCTGTCTGTTCTGCCTCAGTGACCTCTTCCTGTATTCCCGTCGGGCCGTTGTAGAAGAGCTCATAGAGGTCAATGTCCGCGGCGGTGTCGTAATAGCTGCTGAGCAGCATATTCGTCATGCACACGCCGCTGCCCACATTGAAAAATTCCGTGTTGAACCATTCGATGTCCACCGCAGACGTCTCATCATCCGGCGGCGGTACGTCGTCCGCGGGCTTTGTGCCGCAGGCGGTCAGTGCGCAGCACAGGGTAAAAAGCAGCAGAAAAATTTTCACTCTCTTCATTTCTCTCATTCTCCGTAAAAGTGGTCCTATCGTGATCGCTTCTGCGGCACTGCCGCGCTTTTTACGCCATGGGACTCTCCTCCCTCTCTTTTACTTTCTCAGTACGGATACGGGAATGCGGAGAACACCGCGTGGCCGTTGACAAGGGTAAATGGATATTCGTAGGCTTCCGTTTTGCCGGTATCCGCCCACGCCTGCGCGGTGTCGTCCCACGCAAGCAGCGTGACCGTCTGCGTCAGCACGCCGCTGTCGCCGTCGAGCGCAGCCGTGCACGTGTATCCGCCCAGGCTCTCGTTGCCGCCGCGGCCTGCGGACATGACATAGAGTCTGCCGTCAATATCACGGTAACGCTGCTCAGTGCTGCCCAGCCATTCGTCGGCAAGCTCCGGTGTGACATACCGCAGCAGCAGCGCACGGAGGCCCTCCAGCGTTTCCACGCCCTTGATGTCCGCCAGATCATAAAGATCGCCGTCGATCTCGGCTGTCACATTGTAGTCCATCGGCGGATCGTCCATATAAAACCATGACCACAGTATCGCCGCCGCCTTGAAATCCGCTGTCACAGTCTGCTCCTGCGACACGCTCAGGATCGTCTTCGCGTGCTCACTGAG
>OLYC01002504.1_pt1 | contig 10724 bp, 7 predicted proteins | sample 1674271 | NCBI WGS metagenome assembly OLYC01 (sample SAMEA103958154, study PRJEB25191) | human gut metagenome
AAAAGTGCTAATTCAAATACCGCACTTTTTTCGGTCAATTATATTGTATCAGGAGGAAATTATGAAGAAGAAACTTTTTGTAGTCTTTATGACTATAGCAATGGCTGTTTCGCTGGTGTGCGGCATGTCGTTTATGACAGCCTCCGCCGATGGAGTGACCGAAATCGCATGGCCCGCAGAATTTAGTTCTGCAGATTGGACGGGCGTTCAAGAGTTGCGACTCCCGACAAACTATGGGGAATTCAATAACGGGCCAACGCTCACTTTTGCTGACGGAACTCTCAGCAAGGTAACCGTAAAAAGCGGCGAAGCCACTTATACTGCAAGCTACATTTACGGTGGGGAAAACAAACTTACGTTTTATTTTCTCAATACCGCATACAACGGACAAAGTGCCACAAAAGGGGACTTGTTGACAGTTGCTGCAGGCTTTACCGTAACTGCAGGCGGAAAGGAGTTTGCTTGTACCGAAGGTATGAAATATATCTACACCGGTTCCAAGTGGATTCAAGGTGATACCATTCCTACCGAACCCGCAGAGCCCGAAACTCCCGTAGTTAACGATGAAATTAGCCGCATAGATTACACAGATACTTGGGGTGGCGGACTTTTGGTGGGTACGTTCTCCGTTGACGGTGGTTATGCGGTAAATCCTGCGACTAATCCCGTCGATATGACTCCTATGAAACAATACGTAGAAGTTACCAAGGCGAACGGAACTAAACTATCCGACGTTAGCGTAGAAGCGCATGGTACCAGTGTATTTCTCGTACGTGGTCAAGGATACACGCCCGAAAAAGGCGACGAAGTAAAATTCCTTACAGGCTTTACCTATGGTGCGTGCCACCTCGGTGAAGACGTGAGATTCATTTACAGCGGTTCAAGTTACGTAAAACAATTGCCCGAATCCGCAATTTCCGAAATAGAAGCAATTGCTGTTTATTATGATTCGGTAAATTGGGGCGGAACGCATGTTCAATTTGAACTTTCGCTTGCTGATGCTGGCGCATATACTTTGTTTTCCGCAGGCGACAAAGATCATCTCTCTTATGTCAACGCGTACGGCGAAGTTAAGCCTTTGGCAGATTGTACTTATGTCAATTCCAAAAACTTTATTGCTCGTCTTGGTTCTGCGGTTTCCGATGTTATAACCGATCCTTATTACCCGATGGTAGGCGATATATTTACCATTAAGAAAGGATTCTTGCTTACTCACGGAGAGGTTGGAGAAAGAATAAATAAAGATTTCCCGTTTATCTATAACGGAAGCGCATTTATTCCTTACGTTCCCGCAACTCACGACGTAACCGAATTCAATATCACTAACGACGCTGCTAAAAACGAAGTTTACGCCGGCGCAACGCTTCAACTTACGTATTCCGCAAACGCAGGCGCGCTTTATACCCCGAAATTCACTTCGTCCGACGATACCGTCGCAACGGTTTCCGCAAGCGGCGTAATCACGGGCGTTCAGGCAGGCAACGTTACTATTACGGCGAAGGTCGGCTCGTTCGAAAAGACTTTTGCCGTAGTGGTTCACCCCGCTTTGACCGTCGAAGAAGTCAGATTCGACCGCAGTTATACCATAATGGCTGAAAAAGGTTCTGCCGCCGCTATACCGTCTAATTTCACGGTCGTTAAAGTTTTCAGTAACGGCAGCGAAAGCGAGCCTATCGCCTTGACGGCCGACAACGCAAGATTCAAAACTGCCGTCGATACGAGCGTTATTCCCGCAGACCCGCTGGGACTTGGCAGAATGAAAGTTACCATAGTCGTAACGATCGACGGCGAAGAATACGAACTCGAAGAATACGTTCGCGTATACGAAGTCGCAGATCTCGAAATTACCGAAGTCGCGCCCGTCGAATGGTTCTTGTATTATTCGTTCATCGAGTACCCCAACAGCACTTTCAACGTTTGCAACATTACGAGCGTTGCCGATCTTCCGGATTTCGCCGACCATATCGAATATTACAGGGACGGCGAAAAGATTACCGTAGGGCTTTACATTCTGGGTAAAGGCAATATCTGCGTTATGCCCGCAAGAGCCGACGGTAAAACCGTGGAAGGAAACTCGGATCTCGATAACGACAATTTCAACGAACGTCTGTATAAACAGGGCGATACCATAAAACTTTTGAGCGGTCTTACCGTTTACGGACATACCGGTCTTGCGCCTACCGCAACCGACACCGGCGCGTGCAGCGACGATAAAGGCATGCTTTATAAAGACGCCGTTCTTAAAACCGACGTAACGTACAGATTTTCGGGTAAAAGTTGGTCGCTCTACGTTCCGTACACCGGTATGGAAGTAGAATCCGACAATCTCGAAATCGCGCTCGGCACCGATAACGCTACCGTAGGCGCGTCGAGAGTTCCCGCAAACGCAACGACGGGTAAGTTCACTTACGTTTCGAGCGATACGACCGTTCTTACCGTTGCAGAAAACGGAAAGATCAACGCGCTTAAAGAAGGCGCAGCCACCATCACCGTAACTCTTTCGAGCGAAGACGGCGAAACCATTACCAAAACCGTCAGCGTAAACGTAGTCAATAAGATTATAAGGCTCGAAATCAGTGGCAAACTCACCGTTAAACCGGGTACCGAAACGCTCGACCTTTCCAAAGTCAAAGGCTACTACGTTTACGGTAACGGCGACAGAGTAGAGGCTACCGACCTTGCAAACGCAATCTACGTAGGCTACGACCCCGACGAAAAGGGCGAACAGAACGTAGTTATCAGGGTAACTCACGAAGGTCAGCAATATACCGCTAACCTTATCGTAGAAGTAAAAGCGGCAACTCAGAAGAAAGGTTGTAAGTCCGGCGTAGCAAGCGCTTCCGCGCTTTCGTTGCTCGGCTTGGGCGTTATCGCTCTCGCTAAAAAGAAGAGAAAATAAAAACACTTAAAGACTTATAAAAAAGTCTTACGCGATCGTCGCCCGCCCGAGGGCGGGCGACGAACCGCTTTAATCGACTGAATTATGCTTAAAATTATCAACTTCAAAACGGAATATCAGGTATCGCCGCTCGGCGTAGACAATAAAAAACCGCGTTTTTCATGGCAGTACAGCGAAGCCGCGGATATAACGGGTTATAAAATATCCGTGCGTAAAGACGGCAAGTCCGCCGTAAACGTATGGGATAGCGGCTGGCTCGGTTACGTCGATTCTATCGGTATAGAGTACGGCGGAAAAGCCCTTGAATCTCATACGAGATATTTCGTAAACGCAGCCGTAAAAACCGCTTCGGGCGAAATTATCGAAAGCGGCGAACAAGCCTTTGAAACGGGTCTTTTCGACGAATCCGACTGGAAGGGCAAATGGGTTGCAATACCCGTAAACTTTAACGGCGGAACTTTGCTTTTCCGTAAGGTAATAACCCTGCCGAAAGACAAAAAAGTACTTCGCGCAAGGGCGTATATCTGCGGGCTCGGGTATCACGAATTTTTCTTTAACGGTAAGAAGATCGGCGACGAAAGACTTAATCCGTCCGTTACCGAATACGCCGAAAGGGTAGAGTATTGCGTTTATCCTATGGACGATTTGCTCGTCGGCGATAACGTCGTCGGCGTTGAACTCGGCTACGGCTGGTTCGGCGCGAGAAAACTCAACGCGCAATTTTACGTCGAATTCGACGACGGCAGTTATTTCGAAGACCATTCCGGCCCCGCAAACGGCTGGTGGGTAGGCGGAAGCCCCACGATAGATAACGGCATTTATTCGGGCGAAATTTACGACGCGAGAATAGAAGAAAAATATCCGCTTAACTGGGCTACGCTCGATTACGAGCCGACCTGGGCAAACGGCTGGATGTATACCATAGCGACCGACGCTCCGCGCGGTAAACTCGTTTCGCAATATATTAACCCTATCAAAGTCTGCGGAACTTTCAAAGAAGTTTCAAGGGAGAACAAGGGTAACGGCGTTTTCGTGTCAGATATGGGCGCGAACTTCGCGGGCTGGGTAAGGATAAAGGTCAAAGGCGAACGCGGCGCGGCGGTTACGATGAAATTCGGCGAACGCCTCGACGATAACGGTTTCGTCAATCAACTTAACCTTCGCTCGGCAAGATGCTCCGATAAGTATATACTTCGCGGCGACGGCATAGAGGAATTTGCTCCGAGATTTACGTATCACGGCTTTCAGTACGTCGAATTCGTAATCGAAGGCAACGCCGAACTTTTAGAAGTCGTCGGCGAACACGTACATAGTTCGTGCGAAGTAGTCGGGTCGTTTAAGTGTTCCGACGAAACCTTGAATAAACTTCACGAAATAGCCGTTTTGACCGAACGGAGCAACGAACATTCGATACTTACCGACTGCCCGCAACGCGACGAGCGTTTCGGCTGGCTCAACGATTTGGGTTCGAGAGTTTTTCAGACGGTTTACAATATCGATATGTCGAGATTTTTCCCCAAGTTCGCCCGCGATATAACTCATTCGCAGACGGCAAAGGGCGAAATCGCCGATACCGTACCTTTCTATACGGGCGGAATCCCCGCAGACCCCGTGTGCGTAATCTATCTGCTTATGGCTGACTACGCCTATCGTTATTACGGCGATAAATCGGTTTGCGAAAGCGAATACGAACACTTAAAAGCGTGGGTCGAGTACTTAAAGAGCAGGTCGAAAGGCTATATAACCGATTATTACTATTACGGCGACTGGGTGCTTCCGTACCCCGAAACCGTTCAGCCCGACAATATTTTCGTATCCACCGCATACCTTTTCTGGCATCTTAAAGAGATGAAAAAGATTGCCGAAATCGTGGGCAATAAGGCGGATATCGCACTCTATAAAAAAGATATCGAACTTTGTCGCAAGGCGATAAACGATAAATATTTCGACGCGGAAACCAAAAACTATTCGCGCGGAACGCAGACCGAAAACGCGCTCGCGGTATCTCTCGGCATATGCGCAGAAAAGCATACGGCAGAGGTCGCCGAAAACGTCTATAAAGACGTGGTCGCGAGAAATTACCACTGCACGAGCGGTAACGTAGGTTATCGGCACGTTTTCTACGTTCTTGCCGAATACGGTCATGCGGACGCGGTCGTGAAAATTCTTAAAAACCCCGAATATCCCGGCTGGGGATATATGATTGCGAGCGGCGCGACGAGCGTCTGGGAAAGATGGGAGTCGAAAATGACCAACGAAATGCACTCGTTCAACCACCCGATGTACGGCAGTTACGACGCGTTTTTGTATAAGTTTCTGGGCGGTATCGACGTTAGCGAAGACGCGTTCGGCGCGGATAAACTCACCGTCGCTCCCGTTTTCGTCGACGGCATAGACTTCGTCGAAACTACGTATAAAACCGTGCGCGGAATGCTCGAAGTTAAGTGGCAAAGAAGCGAATCGGGCGTAGAACTCGATATTACCGTTCCGCCGACTTCGACCGTCGATCTTTTATGCGGCGGCGAAAAACGCGAATTAAAAGCGGGCAGACATACCCTTAAAATCGATAAATAAAAATATTTATAAGGAGATTATTTATGAAAACCGTAAAAGATAAATATCTTGTAGTAGGCGCGGATTTCGCAGGCTTTCCGCTTAAAGAAATCGTCGTCGAACATCTCGAAAAAAAAGGCTGGAAGATACTCGATTTGGGCGTTAAAAAGGATAGCGACCCCAAAGATACCGATTTGATGTTCCATAGAGTAGGGCTTCGCGTCGGCGCGGAAATTTCCGAAGGCAATTACGAACGCGCGCTCGTGTTCTGCGGAACGGGTATGGGCATACATATCGCGGCGAGCAAATGCCCGCACGTTCACGCAGGCGTGGTAGAAAGTTTGCCCGCGGCTATAAGAGCCATTACGGGTAACGGAGTAAACGTACTTGCTATGGGCGCATTTTACGTTGCTCCGCAAACGGCGTGCGATATCGCGGACGCGTACCTTGCGAACTCGCTCGGCAGCGGCTGGGAATGGTGGCATAATTTCTACGAATTCCATAAACTCGCTATTGACGAATTAGAGGCTTTCAATTACGACGAGTATAAAAAGAACGGCTTCAAAGTTCACAAACTCGGCGATTACGATCTGACTCTCGATTTCGACAAAAAACCCGACTAAACGACGCGTTTAGTATCGTCATCGCGAGCGCAGCGTGGCGACCTTAGGGGCAGGTCGCTCCCTCTCCCGCTTCAACGGGAGAGCATACTCCCGGAAGGGTGGCATAGCGTATTATTTTCCCTTTTCGCCGCAATTCTCTTTATTTCGCTTGAAAATAAAAGAAATTTGTGCTAATATGAAAGCATAAACAGGCAGGAGAGATATTATGAGAGTTTATAAAGTCGTTCCCGTACCGGGCAGGGTCGTAGGGAAAACCGCAGGCGAGGCAGTATTGAAAATAGAGAGTTTGTCGAACGTTATTATCCGCGAATCGGTCGGCGGGTGGGAACTTATCGGAACGATGCCGATATACGTTTCGACTTCGACGGGCGCAGGCGTTGGCGAACCGTATAACGCTATGATTTTCGCGCGCGAACAATTAAAAGAAGTTCCGTCGGGCAGCGCGCTCGAAAAAAGACTTCAGGAAGATAAAAAGTAACAGTAACAAATAAATATACGAAGCGGCGGGGCAAATCTTTACGATTTGCCCCGCCGCTTAATATTATTCTTTATTCGTAAGTCTTATAAGTTTTGAAAGTAAATTGCCTACTTCCGACGGCTCGGCGGACGAAAGCATTTTTTCAACTTCTAAAATATCGTCGTGTTTCTTCATACCCGCATTATGCGCCGTTTTTACCGTTTTATGCGCATTTGTACACGTAATATGACACAATTGTCTTTGCGAGACCCCTTGCGGGTCGTGGCAATCCCGAAGATATGAGTACGGGTAATAATACTCGTGTCATTCTGAGCGAAGCGAAGAATCTCCCGGAAGGGTGGTTTACCGCGGAGTTAATATTGCGTATTTGCGGCAAGTCGTTTTGCCGCCTTCTTTTTTGCGACGAGGTACGCGACGTGCGCGATAAGCGCGGCAAACTCCGTAAATAAAAGCGTATATACGATAAGGAAAATCGGGTACGGGTAGGCATCACGGAATATTCCAAACTGATTTCCTTTTGTTGCCGTTTTTGAAACGAAGTACATATTTACTTCTTGCCCCGTAAGCGGAGGTATGATAAAATTCAATATAATTCCCACGGCAAACAATATCAGATACACGATAAAACTTTCTGCAAATAATTTAACCGAGAATTTTTTTGCGTATAAAACGAGAGCCGAAACGCCTGTTATCATCATTAAAGCGTGGTGTAAAAGAGATTGAAAACTTATTCCGTAATTATCCACGAGCGTACTCGGATAGAGCATTACGCAAGTACCCGCAAACAGGGCGTAAGTCGCGTTGTACGCCGAAACCGCGTCGTAAAGTTTTCCTTTTTTCGCAATCGCGCAGAACAAAAACGTGTATAGCGGCGTAGAGCAGAACTGCCACGGGAAAGAGTACCAGTCGTAATGAAAAGTTCCCGTTTTGAACGAGTAGCAAAATTGTTTATAGAGTTCGCCTACCCACATTAAAACGGACGATAAAACGTATAAAAAATATAAGTTTTTTTCGCCTTTTTTAAGCGTATATATAACGGCGAACACCATCGCCACTATCGTAAGAGCAAAAAATATGCAATGGAACAGTCCGTATTCCTGCAATCTCTGTCCGTTGGCGGTGGGTATCTGTATCACCCTTACAAATTCTTTCATATCCATAAGCGTATCCTATTTTTTATCCGTCGTAATCAAATACGTTTCTTCGCCGACTTCGCAGATTTTTGCGTACAGAGCGTAAGCCGCACCCGAAAGTATATCGAGTACTCTTTGCGCGGTGGTATCTCTCACTTCGGTTAAAAACACGAGCGCGGGCTTGTTATCCAAAAGGCAGTCGATAATCCCCGCGACGTCGTCGAAAGAACGGGGGCGGAATTCGTCTATATGCGCGTATTTTTTGCGGTCGAATCCGTAATCGCCTTGCTCGTTTTCTTGTCGTTCCGCTTCGGTTTTTTTCTCTTTTTTAGGTTTTGCGTCAACTTTTTTAGTCAAAAACTCGAAAAATCCCACAATTTCCTCCTTATTTGTTTTCTTCGGGGTATCTCTGACCGAAAATCGCTCTGCCTATGCGGATCATATTGCTGCCGTTGGCAATCGCTATCTTGTAGTCGCCCGACATGCCGATAGAAAGATATTTCATATCGGGCAGATTTTTTCTTTTTTCGTCGTAAAATGCGCGTATCTCGCGCGTAATCCGCGCCAGCGTTTCGGCGTCGGCGGTTATCGGCAGTTGCACGGTTATAGGGAGCATTGCCATAATTCCGATTATTTTAAGGTTAGGCAAAGCCGCCATTTCGTCGAAATCCCTTTTAAGGTCGTCGAACGGCATACCCGTCTTCGATTCTTCGCACCCCGCGTTTATTTCGGGCATTATATTCTGAATTACGCCCTTTTTGGCGGCGAAGTCGTTGATTTTTTTCGCCGTATCGAGCGACGAAACGGAATCTATGCTGTACGCTTTGCCTACCACGTATTTGAGTTTGTTCGATTGAAGCGTGCCTATAAAATGCTTTTCCAAACCCTCGGGGTAAAAGGGGAATTTATCTCTGAATTCCTGCGCGTGGTTTTCGCCGATAACGGTAAGCCCGTTTTCGTAGGCTTCCTTTATTTTATCCATGGCGACGTACTTCGTCGCGCCGAGAAGCGTTATTTTTTCGCCGAAATTGTTTCCTTCCGCTATATCGGCGAGTATCGCGTTCAATCTTTCTTTTACTTCACTCATTTTTATGGCTCTGTTTTATTATTTTGCGGCGTAGCGTATCCCTTGCCTTCCCTTGCAGGGAAGGTGGCGGCGTAGCCGTCGGATGAGTTGACTCAAAGCGTTCGTAAAAAAACGAAAGGGCGGACTGTATCGTCCGCCCGAAATTTCAAAAATACTGCGCATTTCTCGTCGACACGTCGTACCGAAGCGGTAACGGGGCAGGTCGCTCCTTCAAAGCAACCTTATGGCACACGCAAATGACCGTTTAGTGCTGCTATATCCCTATCCTGACACGGTTCGCGGGTTCACGTTGCATAAGACCTTGATATCATCACGCCTTACCGCGCGCAGCCAACCATACGGCGAGCCTCGGAGAACCTTCAGCCTTGCTACGGCGGATTGCAAGTACAGGGCACCGCCGGCTCCCCACCTAGCGCAGTAGTTATATTGTAAACTACTTTTCAAAAAAACGCAATAAAAAAACCGCCGATAGCGAAAATATTTGTCGAAATATTTTCAGTCTCTACTATTTCTCGAAAATTAAAGATAAATTTAAGGTTGATTTATGCCGAAATTCTCTCATCGGAATTATCAAAAGTTATTGTCCCGTTTTTGGTATAACGTTCGTGATAGAATGGTATCGAAAGGAAGTGAATACAAATGAAAAATTTCGAATCTATCATCGGTTACGATGCCGAAAAAGAAGAACTGATGCGCCTTTGCGACGTATTGAAAAACAGAAACAAGTATGCCGATTTAGGGGTAAAAATGCCGCAAGCGATACTTATATACGGCGAGCCCGGATTGGGTAAAACGTTAATGGCGAAAACTTTAATCGAAAACAGCGGCAGAAATTGCTATTCTTGTAAGAAAGACCGTGCGGGCGACGCTTTCGTGGATAAAATCAGAGAAACTTTTGAATCTGCGATAAATAATCAGCCGTCCATCGTTTTTTTAGACGACGTCGATAAATTCGCGCAGGATAATTTAAGGGAAGACAACAATAAAGAAGAATTCGTTACCATTCAATCGTGTTTTGACGATATAAATGATAAGGACGTATTCGTGGTGGCAACGGCAAACGAAATATTAAACATTCCTTATTCGTTATTAAGAGAAGGGCGATTCGGCAGACGAATAAAAGTCGACGCGCCGAGCAGGGAAGATTCGGTAAAAATAATCGGGTATTTTTTACGGAACAAGCCAGTATCAAAAGAGGTTTCGGCTGAATTTATCGCCGATTTTTTAGGCGGAAAAACGTGCGCGTTTTTAGAAGAAGCGGTAAACGAAGCGGGGATATACGCGGGATATGAAGGTAAAAACGAAATAAATAAAAGGCATTTTATCAACGCCGTTATGCGTTTAACGACTAAAAATTTACCCTCGAAGAAAATGAACGAAAAAGAAAAACGAATCGTCTGCGTTCACGAATCGGGGCATGCCGTAGCGTCTGTAATTTCGGGTAAAAAGGTATCCGTGATTACGTTTAAGGAACACGGAAACGTCGGCGGATTCTGCTCCTTTTGCGATTACGAGAAAAATTATACGTACGACGAATTCAAAAACGAGATAATTATTTTACTCGCGGGGAAAGCCGCTACGGAACTCGTTTGTAACGTTGCGGATCCGGGAGCGGAATCTGATATAGAAACGGCGATTAAACTAATAAGACGGCGCATAGAAAAACTTGCCACCGACGGCTTTTATTATCTTTACGACAGAAACGAATACGATCATGATCAGCCCGTCAGACGAATCGAAAATATCGAAGACAAAATTTCGGAAACGCTCGAAAAATTATACGCGGAAACGATATCGATGATCCGAAACCACGAAGATTTATTGACAGCCGTCGCCGCCGCTTTATCAGAGAAAGAAGTTTTGGTATGGGACGATATTTGCGATATCGTAAACGGTATGCCAGACAAGAATAATACGAACCCCGCCAAAACGCCGATATTTCCGTGCTTTT
>OLYC01002510.1_pt1 | contig 10700 bp, 12 predicted proteins | sample 1674271 | NCBI WGS metagenome assembly OLYC01 (sample SAMEA103958154, study PRJEB25191) | human gut metagenome
GGTCGACCAAACTTTTATAATTGATTGGCAAATCAATTTGCTAAACCATAATTTATTATTGTTACCCCAACATTTAGAACAAAACCATTTTGGCTTATAAATATAACATTATAGATTTAATAATTTAAAAATTCAGTTCAAGTCTTTTTAAAGGTTGACTAAACTTTTATGATTGCACGGTAAAGTATTTTCCAAATACATAATTTAAAGAACAAAAGAACGGTCTGCAGTCTGCAAACCGTTCTTTAAGATTTGGTATAAATAAAATTTGTAGTTTTAATTAATAAGCAAGGCTCAATCTTCTGTCTGTTTCATTAATAATAAATGCGCAACTGAGCGGCGGAATTGTTAATTTTTCGTTTTCGAGCTTTGTATCTAAAATAGGTGTACCGTCTGCATATCCCGGCGGTGGGTCCAGAATTCTTTCTTCATTGCTTGCATTAAACGCACAATAAAGCGATGACTTGCTGTCAAGACGGATATAGCTCAGAAAATTTTTGTCAGCCGTAACCTTTACAAAATCACCGTCCCAAAGCGGTGAGCAGGACTTTCTTAAATTACCGAGAGCCTTATGCCACTCGATAAGTTCCTTATCCTCTCTGCCCCACGGATAACAGCAACGGTTGAACGGGTCACGATAGCCCTCAAGACCTGCCTCATCACCGTAATATACGCACGGGAAACCCGGTAAAGTATACTGCATACCTACGGCAAGCTTTAAAAGTGCTGTACCACGCTTACGCTGGTCGTAGCTTAACTTTTGATTTGCCTGCCACTGACGATCTCTGCCGTTGAGCGGCTCGCCTGCAATAACTGTAAGCGCACGCTCTGTATCGTGAGTTGAAAGTGAGTTCATAAGAACACGGAGAACCGGACGAGGATAGTTCTCTATAACACTCATAATCTGGTTCATAACATATTTTGCGTCTGCACCACGGCAGAAATCAAGGATTGCATTTCTGAAAACATAGTTCATAACCGAGTCAAGCTCTTCGCCGAGCAAGAACTTTCTTCTTGCGCCGTAGCTCTCTTTGTTACTTGCGTCTTCCCATACTTCGCCTACAATAAAGCCCTCGGGATCTTCTTCCTTTACCGCTTTACGCAGATTTTCCATAAACTCGTCGGGAAGTTCATCGGCAACATCAAGACGCCAGCCCGAATTTCCGTAACGCATATAGGTTCTTACGATGCCGTCTTTGCCGTTGATATATTCATTGAACTTCGGGTCGGTTTCGTGTACCTCCGGCAAGGTGTAAAATCCCCACCATGAGTGGTAATCATTCGGCCAATTGTTAAACTTATACCAGCTGTAATACGGAGAATTTTGATCTCTGTAAGCGCCTGTATGCTCGCCATATCTGCCGCTTCTGTTAAAATACTTACTGTCAGAACCTGTATGAGAGTAAACACCGTCGTTAATTACATGGATTCCTCTCTTTTTAGCCTCTGCACAAAGATTTATGAAATCCTCCTTTGTACCGAGGATAGGGTCAACCTTTGAATAGTCGCCTGTATCGTAACGGTGATTTGAGTATGCCTCACTGATAGGATTAAGATAAATACAACTTACACCCAACTCCTCAAGGTAGTCGAGTTTTTGAGTAATACCCTTTAAATCGCCCATAAAGAAATCGCTGTTTGTAATTTCTCCGTTCTCGTTCGGTTGCCACTGCGGGAGTGCGTACCAATCGGTATTACGCTGAAAATCTGTACGGGTAAGGTTCTTTTCTTCGCCGCTGAAATTAAAGCGGTCAGGCAAAATCTGGTACATAACGCCGCCTACAGGCCACTTTGGAGTTGTAAAATCCTTTTTGTAGCAGGTAAGCTGCCAACTTCTGCCCGGTGAAGTTTCTATGGTACTGATATTATACGGATCAGACGGTACAATATATCTGATACCGTATTTTGTTTGAAGTTTAAAGCCATACCAGTACAGACCGATTTTGTTAGGAGTAAAGTCAGCCTCCCAGATTTCGGTAGCGTCATCAAATGTGCCGCACCAGAAAAAGCCGAAGTATTCCCAGTTGTAATCGTAGTCATACTTTACTGCCAAATCCGCTCTCTGAGTGTGAAGATCTCTTGGCAAAAGTATTCTTAAATGTATGGTTGTTCCCTCTTCTACCGCACCGAAAGGTGTACGATAGTAAATTTTTTGTGAATCAAAAGGAACTGGCATATAATCACTTCCCTGTAAAATAATATTCCGCAAAAGGCTTTTTGATATGTAATATTAATAAACTGTTATTAATTACTATCAAAAAAAACAATATTATCATTAGTAAAACAATGCGAAATCGACAAAACTCTACCGTTTTGTCGCACATACTATATATTAACACAAGAGTTAGCAGTTTACAATATAATTGACAAAAATCAACAAAAAAACGACATATAAGGATAATTATGTCAAAATTAGATTACAACTTTAACATAATTCTTTAATAACGCATCTTTTTATATTATAATTTAGTGTGGATTATAATTTATTGTAAAAAACTCTGTTATTTTGCAGGCAGAGTCTGAATATGGAGAGGTGCTGTAATGAATACTAAAAGAAAAGTCAGCGTGCAGATTGAGGGCAGGAGCTATGCGCTGATTACTGCAGATGACGAAAAATATGTGCAAGGCGTTGCCGATGATGTTATAGCACAAATCAAGAAAATTGTAACATCAACAAATCACCTTGACACAAGAGATTGCGCTATATTGGCGGCACTTAATTTTTGCGATGACCGCAACAAGGCTTTGCGCAATAAAAAAGAGTGCATTTCAAAGGCAGATAAGATTATTCGTCAAACAAATGACCTTAATAAGCAGTGTTCGGAGTACAAAACCCGACTTGCAGAGGTTATTAACGAAAACACTGCACTTACCCGCAAATATAAAAGACTTGAAAAGGAAAACGAACAATTGAGAAACGCTCTGCAAAAGGCGGTTAATTCTGCGCAGGCAGAGGAAAACGAGGGCGAAGATGATGAGGAAAGCGATGAAATCATCCGCAAAATGCGCCAACAGCAGATCTCGCTTTTTGATTAATTATTTGATTGATTACAATAATGGTTATGGAAAATAAAATTGAAATTCTTGCGCCTGCAGGCAGTATGGACAGTGTTATTGCTGCCGTACGAAGCGGAGCAGACGCTGTTTATCTGGGCGAAAAGGAATTTTCCGCCCGTTCTTCTGCGCATAATTTTGACGAAAACGAGCTTAAAGAGGCGGTTCGTTACTGCCATATTCATTCGGTAAAGGTGTATGTCACCTTAAACACAATTGTTTTTGACGATGAAATGCAAAGGCTTAAAGAGGCTGTGCTGATTGCCGCAAGAGCAGATGTTGACGCACTTATTGTACAGAATATGGGTGTCGCACGCCTTGCCCGTCAGCTTGTGCCGTCAATGCACCTGCACGCATCCACACAAATGAGCGTTCACTCGTACCTCGGTGTAAAGGCTCTTTATGAAATGGGCTTTGAACGGGTTGTGGTTTCAAGGGAAATGAGCAAAAAAGAACTTGAAAAAGCCGCCGAAATCCCCGTTGAACTCGAAGTATTTGTGCACGGTGCGCTTTGTATGTGCGTTTCGGGACAATGCTACTTCAGCGCAATGCTCGGCTCAAGGAGCGGAAACCGAGGTGCTTGCGCCCAGCCTTGCCGTCTGCCGTTTTCGGTAGGAAAGGTTAAGGACGGTCACGCACTAAGCCTTAAAGACAACAGCATTATACCATATATTACGCAGCTGCAGGAAATGGGTGTAGCCTCTGCTAAAATTGAGGGAAGAATGAAACGCCCCGAGTATGTGTCTGCCGCCGTGCGTGCCTGCAAAGAACAGCGTGACAACGGATTTATAAGCGACGATACGGCAGAAATTTTGAAAAATGTTTTTTCACGAACAGGATTTACCGACGGTTATTATACAGGCAAAACAGGCTATGAAATGTTCGGATACCGCAGAAAAAACGATGTTGTATCGGCAGACGAAAAACTTTTTTCAAAAATCCGTCAAAGCTACAAGGACGAGCTTTCCGATATTGCAATAAACGGTACATTCACGGCAAAAATCGGCGAAAATCCGACCCTTGAAATCACGGACGGAACGCATAATATAAAAGTTACTTCCGACTTTGTCTGTCAAAAAGCAGAAAAGGTTGCGCTTGACAAGACAAAATGCGAAACCCAGCTTAAAAAGACAGGCTCAACGGCATATTTTTTTGAAAGCTTGAGTATAAATACAGAGGACAGCCTCTCGTTACCGCTTTCTGTTTTGAATGCGATGCGCAGAGAGGCACTTGCTCAACTTGACGATTTAAGGGCAAAGTGGCATAACTACAAAATAAATGATATTGAAATTACAGTACCCGACACTTCCTGTGTGCCAAAAGGCAACGGAATAAGGGCAAGAATGACTACCGCAAAGTTTTCACCCGCTTTCAAAGCCTGCGAACTTATTTATGTTCCTATTTATACCGATAACGAAAAACTGAAATCGCTTATGGCTGACGGCTGCAATATAGGTGTGGAAATTCCGAGAGGACTTTTTAAAAACGAAGAAAGAATAGCAAAAAGGCTAAGCGAGGTAAAACAGCTTGGTGTAAATGACGCACTCTGCGGAAATCTTGCCGCCGTGTATATGGCAAAAAGCGAAAATATGCGTGTGCACGGAAGTTTCGGACTTAACCTTGTAAACACATATGACCTGCTCTGGGCGGAGGAATACGGACTTGAGGATGTTGAACTCAGTTTTGAACTTACTTTCGAGCGAATAAACCGCCTGGGCAGCACAATCAAGAGGGGCATTATCACCTACGGATATCTTCCTCTTATGCTTACGGTAAACTGCCCTGCAAAGAGCGAAAACATTTCTTGCAAAACTTGCAAAAACAACTCAAAAATGACGGACAGAAAGGGTGAGAAATTCCCGCTGAAATGTGACGGAATTTGTACCGAAGTGCTGAACTGTGTACCCCTTTATATACCCCAAAATGAGTTTTCAACACTTTCAACATCTTTTTATTCACTTCGTTTAACTGTTGAAAACTATGTTGAAAATGTGGAAAGTATATGCGAATTTACGCAAAATCCGATGTTAAAAGTCAAATCAACAAGAGGTTTATATCTAAGGGGTGTTAAATAGCATTGTTAAAACAATGTTAATGTTAATAACTCTGTTTAAATTGTTTAAAAGAATTAAATTAAGGCCTTGTTACAAAAATTACAGGTTTTTAATATTCTAATAAAACATTATTAAAATTCAGTAAATTTTTCTTTTGCAAGGAATTTAAAAAAATCCTGCAAAACAAGATTACAAATGCAACTTAATTTGAAAGGACAGTTATGGAATTAAAGATAAAAAAAGTAAAAGATAACGCAAAAATTCCCAAAATCGCAACAAGCGGTGCCGCCGGTATGGATTTATATGCCTGCATTACCGAAAAAATCACCGTTGAGCCGCAGAAGATTGCGGTTATTCCTACGGGTATAGCAATCGAGTTGCCCAACCCGTCGGTTGCCGCATTTGTTTACGCCAGGAGCGGACTCGGCATCAAGCACGGAATCTGCCTTGCCAACGGCGTTGGCGTGATTGACAGCGACTACAGGGGCGAAATCTGCGTCGGTCTTTGCAATGTTTCGGATAAACCTTACACCGTCGAGCCGTTTGAAAGAGTGGCACAAATGGTGATTGCACCTGTAATCGTCCCAACCGTTACAGAAGTCAACGAACTTTCCGATACAGAGCGTGGCGAGGGCGGTTTCGGCTCTACAGGCACAAAATAATAAAATAAAAACCTGCTCTCATCTATTTTAAAGCAAGAGCAGAATTTAAGGAGGATATTTATGTCAGATTTTAAGAAAATTAATCCGTCAGAAATCAACGAAAGCGTTTTTGACCTTATCGGCAAGGATTGGGCGCTTGTAACAAGCGGAAATTCCGATAAATTTAACACAATGACAATCAGCTGGGGCGGCGCAGGCATTATGTGGGGCAAGCCTGTTGCGTTTACATTTATTCGTCCGCAGAGATATACATTTGAATTTATTGAGAATAACGGTTACTACACAATGAGCTTTTTTGACGAAAAATACCGTGACGCTCTCAAGCTTTGCGGTTCAAAGAGCGGCAGAGATATTGACAAAGTTGCCGAAACAGGTCTTACACCTGCTTTTACAGAGGACGGTATTCCATACTTTGCAGAGGCTAAACTTGTACTTGTATGTAAAAAGATGTACGCACAATTTTTGAACAGCGAAAGCATTGTTGATAACGACGCTGTAGATAAGTGGTACGACAACGACTTCCATAAAATGTATATCAGCGAAATCGTTGAGGTTTTGACAAAATAATATAATTATTTGCAATAATTAATCTATAAACAACAGGCAGGTGTAATAGTACATCTGCCTGTTGTTTTGTGTTGTATTTACAGTCAATAAAATGCTCTGCCGAGCCTTTAAAAAGGCTTGACCTAAATTTAAATTTTTTAATCTAAACCTAATCGCATAATTCACCCAAAAATTGAAAAGCACCGTGCTGATGATGATTACACGGTGCTTTCCTGTTCTTAAAAAAATGAGGGGTACAATTACGGGCCGAGTGCCCGTATTGAGGAGGGTAGAACAATATACTCGGCGGTTGCGGTTCCGCCTTTTGAGTACAGTTATATTAAACTATATTTATTTGAAAATCATGTGAAGTCAATATGAAAACCTATTGAAAAAAATATTTTTCAAAACATAAAACAAATGTTTGATTTTCCAGAGAAAATATGTTATAATATTATAGGCCGTAAATAGTTTGTTACAAATCGGCACTTTTGCAATTTGTGAGGTTACTATGAAACCATTAAGCAAGAGCCAGCAGGCTATATTTAATTTTTTAAAACAGTGTGCGGATGAAGGCAGAACTCCGTCTGTGCGTGAAATATGCGAGGCTACGGGGTTAAAATCAACTTCAACGGTTCATCATCACCTAAGCGCACTTGAAGAAAAAGGACTTATTGAGCGTGAGCACGGTTTAAACCGCTGCATACGCATCGCAGGTGAAGAGCGCAGTGTAAATGTCCCTCTTGTGGGCAGTGTTGCGGCAGGTTATCCTATCCTTGCCGTTGAAGAAATCGAAACATACATACCTATTCCCGAAAGTCTTAGCCGTGGCAGGGAACTTTTTGCACTGCATGTAAAAGGCGAAAGTATGATAAAAGCAGGTATTTTTGACGGTGACATTGTAATTGTAAACCGCACACCTGTTGCGTCCAACGGTGAAATAGTAGTTGCCCTTATCGGCGACGAGGCAACGGTTAAACGATTTTATAAGGAAAACGGTCATTTCAGATTACAGCCTGAAAATGACGATTTTGAACCGATTATCGCAGATGAAGTCGCTATTCTTGGTAAAGTTATTTCATTAATCAGATATTTTTAATTTGCCCACAAACAGCAAAATAAAAAATGTTTACTAACAAAAATTCCGGTACATTAAGGTTTAGCGGAATCCTTTGTCAAGCAATTATAAAAGGTGGTGGGTGTGGGCAAGCCCACAAATACTTTCCGTTTATGCAATCTGACGATAGGTGCTGTAAAAAAACAGTATATCAAAAAGCCGAGATTCACGAAAAAGTGAGCCTCGGTGATTTTTTTGCTTGCATTCTTGAAATTGTATAAAAATATGATATGAAAATATTAAGAGAATGTTAAAAATGTTTAAAATTTGGGCATAACTCGAAAAGGTGCAAAACCAAGCACCTTTAATGTGGAAAACTTTTTAGTTTTATGTACCTTGTTGATATGGCTTTTCATTGATATTAAATTATATCACAAAAATGACTGCATTCCTACCTTTCGGTTAGAATGCAGTCGTTTTTTTATTTGGGCTGTTTTTTTACAGTTCCTTTAAATGCCGTTTAAAATCGTTTAATTTGCGTTTTAAATGATTAGTAGTGTAACTTTACATTTTATATAACAAAGCTAACACAACAAAAATATAGTTGTGTTATATTTGAGATAATAGTTCATCATATACAGCATATATCTGTTTGCCTTTTGAATTTATTGCACCTTCTTTATCCATTCCGTATTCGACAACATTAAAGTAAATAATATCCTGAAAACTACTAATATCATCTACAAAGAAAATGGCATTATTATTTTCAAAAGAATGTTTCAAAATAAAATTATTAACATTATCAAGTGTAATTAAAAAATCAAATTGTTTTTTAGTAAGTATAAATTTCATTTTTTTACCTTCTTTGAATAAGATTACCGTTGGCATTAATAGATACTTGGCATTTAGAGTTAGTAAATACAAAACTATCGTTTTTACTACTGTATATAGGTTCTTTATCAGATAGTATAGCATCTTTTATATTCTCAAGCAACACGCCACTTCTTGCTCTGTTATTATGCATAGGATCGTTTTTTGTACCAAAAACACGCTCAATGAAATGCTTGCTTTGTGATTTAATTTTTATACCTGATGCAGTAGTTAATCCTATAAGTTCATTTTATATACTACTTTTTTATTATGAATAAAATCACTTCTATTTTTATCTACCCAAATATAATTCGGTCTAAACTTAATTATTATTTCATTTAAAACTTTATCGTTTATTTTTTCATCTAACATTATTGGTATAATACCGTTCTCAATGCATGAGACATAAGCAATTAATGAAACTAAATTTCGTTCTGTTAATAAAATAATTAAGCTCCTCGTGCTTATGTAATGAGAAAACTCTTTTTGTAGAAATTCCAATTGCTTATAAGAAAAGTACTCGCCTCCATCAGTAATAATTGCATAATTTTCCCTATGAGAATTGAACATTATAATCACCTATATATTTAAACAGCATAAAAATGTGTCGTTAAATAGTCACTAATAAAATTATACATTAAAAAAATCATGACTAAATATATTACCCAAATTATCAATTGTAAAACAATAAAAATTGCATTTTGAATATAACTCTTTTTACTATGAATTATTTTACTATATATGCAAAATAACACATCTATGTAATTAAATAACAAATAACCCAAATAACCACCAATTGTGTTTAGAAATATATCATCAATATCTCCATATCTTGAAAATGCTGATTGACTAAATTCGATAACTGATGAAAGGATAAAACAAACAAGTAGAATCGATATTTTCCTTTTTCTTGATAATTTTCCAGATATAAAAAAACCAATTGGAATGAATATTACAATATTACCAAATAAATTTATTATAGCTGATAAATCCCCACCCATTGCCATTAAATAATATGGTTTTATCGTATTAAGCGGGGTTAAATTAAAATGATATTCATCAAAAATATTATTGATATCAAATATTTCAAGGTTCATATCTGGTAAAATCGTGATTGATAATATAAAAATTATACTAAAATAAATGCATAATACAAAAATAGAATCTACTACTTTGGGTTTACACTTATATACTATGTGAATTAGTATATAACTTATTATAGTAAAGGGGATTGATAAAATCATGAAAGGCGACGCATTTATGATGGTTGTTAAAATAATTTCTGAATTTAGCATCGAATTTAACTCTCTTCTTTTTTATATTTCTTCTTAATTTTAATAAAAATTAGTTTAACAATAATTATTAAAGTTAGTGCTATTATCGAATTCATGTATGGTAAATATATAAATCCCGCATCAGAGTATCCCAATAAACTAAATAAATATATACTAATATGTGCTGAAATAGAGTATGATAACACTACTTCAAATAACATAATTAGTAATATCTTACTCATATATATAACATTCTTTTTTACTTTTAAATTCTAATGTATTAATTATTTTCTTTCTATATAAGAGGAATAGTAAAATTTGAAACAAGATAAACACAATTATTCCAATAATTGATACTATCAGTGAAATATCATATTCTAAAATATTCTCATTAAAATTTGGACATTCAAACTCTAAAGCTTCAATATTATACTTATATCCAGTTTTATTTGCAATTCGTTTTATTTCATCAATTGCTACGTTACATTCACGTAAATTTTCATAACATATAAATCCCTCTACTTTATTTGTAAGTAATAAAAATTTATAAAAATCCTTTTCGCTTAGTTGACTTTCTGACAAATTAAATAACGGAAAAACAATATAATCATCAACTACGCCATCATTTCCAGCTAAATTTAAATTTGTATTTTCTTTATAAAAGCCAATTACTTCACACTCTATTTTATTTTCACTTAGATAATATGCCGAAAATTTATCATGCAACTTAAAAATTTCTTTATAATTGTGTCCCATGATAACTCTAATTGTATCATCAGAAAATGTATAATCATCCTTAGAAAATGTTTGCCCTTCACTTAAGTATTCTTCAAGATGATTGTTTTCTAACTCTTTTTGACCAATTTGAACAGATTTTAGAGGAGTGATTATCCCACCTTTTGTTTCTTGATTAATAAATGATTCATCATATCCATCAACTAAAGATAAAGCACCTTTATAATCGCCAATAAATGTTAAATGTTGTTCGGCAACTTCCTGATATTTTATTTTCTCATTATTAATCAGTTCAACATATGTATTATTCAATATATTTAGCGAATCTTCCTTATTATAAAAATCTTTAAGTGACTCTCCATATAAATCATATGTACTGCTTAAGCGCATTGATCCTCCAAGGGACTCATTTTCAATATAACTCTTGTTTGTCCAAGCCACCGAATAT
>OLYC01002514.1_pt1 | contig 10682 bp, 9 predicted proteins | sample 1674271 | NCBI WGS metagenome assembly OLYC01 (sample SAMEA103958154, study PRJEB25191) | human gut metagenome
GCATGACCGAGGACTTTGACATGGTAGCGCTGGAAACCGTGAACAACGCCTACCTCGGCGGCGACGCCAGCCTTGCCTGCAGCGAGGATACCGCGGCGAAGGTGGACGCGAAGGTCGTCGAGATCGTGCAGGCCGAGCACCGCAAGGCCTACAAGCTGCTGGCCGACAACAAGCGCAAGCTGGACGAGATCGCCCAGTATCTCTACGAAAAAGAGACGATCAGCGGCGAGGAGTTCATGCGCATTTTGAACGCACAGCCGCAATTACCTGCCGCCGCTTCGGCAGAATCCACAAATCATGCGCAATAATTTTGTTCAGTTGTTGCCCGTTTGCCCCTTGACGACGCCGCTGTGGGCTTGTATGATAAGAACACAAACTTCCCAGTGAGAGGGGGACAATAACGTGACCTTTGAAGAATTGCAGGAGCTTCTGGCCGAGCAGTTCAGCTGCGACACCGGTGATCTGGAGCGCGGCGTTGCGCTGGCCGATCTGGACGCCGACCACGAGGATATGATCGAGCTGGCTTGGGCGCTGGGAGAGGCGATCGGCGTGGAGATCGACGAGAGCGAGCTGAGCGAGGATCTCACCGTCGGCGAGCTGTGGCGCTTTGTGCGCGACAAGGCGGAAAACGCCGAGGAATAACAACAACGGAAGGCCTGCCCTCATCGGCAGGCCTTTTTGGTATGTAAGAACGGGGTTTATCCATGACAAACACAAAACCCAAACGCCTGCCGGCCGTGCTGGCGCTGCTGGCTGTGGGGCTGGCGCTGATGCTGTTCTACACCGCCCGCAAGCAGGGCTACCACGTCGACGAGCTGTACACCTACGAGCTGACAAACTGCCCCGGCGGCTTCTACGCGCTGGAGGACGGCTACATGGACACCTGGCACGACGGCACGTTCTATCAGGCGTCGCTGTCCGCCGGGCAGCCCTTCCGCTACAGCATCCCGTGGAACAACCAAAAGATCGACGTCCACCCGCCGCTGTACTACTGCCTTGTCTACACGGCGGAATCCCTCTTCCCGCAATTGGGTCTGCCGTGGGTGGGGCTGCTGCCGAACTTTGCCTGCCTGCTGGCGGGCGCGGCGGTGCTGTACTGCGCAGCCAAGCGGCTGACCGGGCGGTTCTGGCCTGCATGGGTCGCCGCTGCGTGCTGGCTGCTCAACGTCGGCACGCAGGGCATGGCCGTTTTTACCCGGATGTACAGCCTGATGATGCTGGAGGGCGTCGTGCTGCTTTACTGCCATGTGGTGCTGTGGCAGGCGCTGCAAGCCCGCCGCACGCCGCCGCGCGCCGTGTGGTTCGGGCTGTTTGCCGCCACGCTGGCCGGGGCGCTGACCCAGTATTTCTTCTTGGTGTTCTGCTTCTTCCTCTGCGGGCTGTTCGGGCTGTGGCTGCTCGTCACCCGCCGCTTCAAGGCAGCCGCCGCCTATGTCGTGGCTGAGTTCGGCGGGCTTGGCGCTGCGTACCTTGCCTTCCCCACGATGAAAGACCACATCTTCTCCGGCCCCCGCGGGCAGGAGGCCTTCGCCAGCGTGTTTGACCCGTCGGCACTGACCGCATGGGGGCAGAGCCTTGGCCGGGTGTTCACCCTGCTGGGCGCACAGTTCGGCGGGCTGCTGCTTTGGGCGGCGGTGCTGGCTGTCGCCGCCGTCCTGCTGTGGCGGCGCGGGCTGCGGCTGCGCGGCAGCGGGCTGTTTGCCGCCGGGCTGCTGCTGGCAGCGGCGGGGTATGTCGTCCTCATCGACAAGGCCGCGCCGTTCGAGGCCGACCGCTACTATGTCGTGGTTTACGCCGCCGTCGTGCTGGCTGCGGCCGCAGTGCTGGCGAAGCTCGCGCCACGCCGCGACGCCCTGCTGGCGCTGGCGCTTGTCCCGGTGCTGGCCGCGCATTTCCTCAGCCCGAACCAGTACCTCTACACCCAATATGCGCCCCGCAAGGCCGCGCTGGCCGAGACCGAAACCCTGCCCGCCGTCGTGCTGAATCAGGCCGGGTACGAGGTCGCGCCGGACTTCTTCCTCGACGAATTTGCGAAGCGCGGCGCCGTCTATCAGGGCAGCGGGCAGGACGACGCCGCCAGCCTGCGCCACGCCGCCGAAACCCTCGACCTGCGCAGCGGCTTCGTGCTGTACGGCTACGTCTACGACGCCGACGAATTGCTCGCGCTGGCCGAGGATACGCTGGATGTGGCCTCGGCCACCCTGCTGACCGATGTGGCGCAGTGCCCGGTGTACTATATCACGCTGCGCTGACCCCTACCGGGTGGTAAAATATTCACGTCGCAATGACAGCAACGCCTACGGGATGCATATATGCGTCCCCTACAAGCCACCCGTTCACACTGTACTGTAGGGGCGGCATATATACCGCCCGGAAAACCCGCAGCTGCCGCCCGTATTCCTTTTGTATCGATTTTTTCGCCTTCTTCCCGCAAGAAGGCTTTTTTCTTTACCCATTTTATAGTATAATAAAATGGATTATGATTCAGGGGGAACCACCATGCCTTCACGCAGAAAATTCGGCGGCTGGGCGGCGGTGGCGCTGGTGTTCGTCATCTGCGCCGTCGTCTACGGCCTGCTCAGCACTTACCCGCGTGCGCTGGCCGTCTACAGCGACGAGCTTCGCTATCTCGACGTCGCGCGCAGCCTGTTCCATGGGCAGGGGCTGCGGGTACGCAATATGCCCAGCGACTATCAAAAGATTCTTTACCCGCTGTGCATTTTACCTGCCCTGCTGCTGAAGACCACCGCCGCCCAGATCACGGCGATCGGCTGGCTGAACGCCGTCTACATGGCAAGCGCCGTCTTCCCCGCCTACGCACTGGCGCGGGCGCTGCGGCAGTCCCCCCGCCGCACGGCGTTTCTCGTGGGCGTCACGGCGCTGCTGCCCACGATGTCCGCCGCCGCCACCTTCATGAGCGAGACGGTCTTTCTGCCGCTTTCCTTATGGCAGGTCTACTTTTTCCTGCGCGCCATGCAGGCCGCGCCGCACGCCCGCGTCGGCTGGTGCGCCGCTGCCGGGGCATTCTGCTACCTGCTCTACCTCAACAAAGAGGTCGCCCTCTACTACCTGATCGCGTGGGTGCTGGTGCGCCTGTGGGTCTGGTGGCGCGACAAAAGCTGTTGGCGGGCAGAGCTTGCCTCCACCGCTGCGCTGCTGGGCAGCTTCCTCGCCTGCTTCCTGCTGGCGAAGGCCACGCTGTTCCGGGGGCTGGGCAACTCCTACAATCAAACCGGCTGGCTGACGGCGGAGCAGTGGCGTTTCCTGCCGTTCGCCCTCGCCTGTGATGTGCTGTTCACGGTGCTGGCGTTCTGGGTGTTCCCGGTGCTGCTGCCGCTCTGCGGGCTGCACCGCCCCCGCCGGGGCAGCGACCCCCGCCGCACCCAGCTGCCGCTGTTTCTGCTGCTGTCGTTGGGCATCGGCGTCGCCGTCATCGCGTGGTCGATCACGGTGCGGGAGGACTTGCATTCCCCCTCGCCGCGCCAGCATATGCGGTATCTGGAGCCGCTGCTCATCCCGCTGCTGGCCGTCACGCTGGACACCCTTGACGAGGCGCTCACCCCCGTGCGCCGCCGTCTGCTGGCCGCCCTCACCGCCATGTGGGGCGTCGGCTTTGTGCTGCTCTGCCGTGCCACCGGCGCGGGCGCGGGCGACAACACCCTGCTGCAATGGTTCGATTTCGTCGCCGAGCGCCTTGACCGGCTGCCCGTGCTGCGCCTGACCGCTTGGCTGGCCGTCTTGCGCGCTGCCATCGCCCTTGGCGTCGCGGTGCTGGGCGTGGTGCTGGTGCGGCGCAAAGCCCGCCGCCCGTTGGCGGCGGCGGCGCTGGCGCTCTGCGTGCTGTGCTACGCGGGCGAATGGCGCATCTACCGCTGGACGTATGAATTCCCCGCCGAGGCTGTCCAAGAGGCCTCGGCGCTGAACGACGCGCTGAAAGCCCTCGACGGCAGCATCCTGTTCCTGCCCTGCGGCGTGCGCCAGAAGGACAGCCGCCTTATCGAAACCTACGTCGACCGCGAGTTTTATATCGTCGAGTACGAGACGCTGCTTTCCGGCGGCCTGCTGGACGACGGCGTGCTCGATCTGACCGGCGAAGCACCCGCGCCGGAGTACCCCGGCCGCCCCTACACCGACCTGACCGCCGCCGACTGGCTGCTGGTCGCGGACGGCGTGCCGGTGGATACCGCCGCGCTGACGCCTGCTGCCATCCCCTGCCCCGCCGGGTACACGCTGTACAAAAACAGCACCCCGCAGCGGGTCGCCTTTACCTCGTAATTTGTCCCCTAAGAAAGGATCGTTTACATGAAGCGAAAGCCGATTTTCTTGCGGCTGACCGCCGGGGCGCTGGCTGCCGCCCTGCTGGCGTCCTGCGCCCAGAGCGCCGAGACTGCCCCCGCCGTCACCGTCGTAAAAGATCAGCCCCTCGGCGCGGACTGCGCTTGGATCAATTCCAGCGTGGACGGCGCGATCGGTGCCGACACCGCCACCGACGTCAACACGGATTTCTACACCGCCATCAACAGGGACTGGCTGCTGCAGCCGCTGCCCGCCGGGCAGGACGAGGCCAACGCCTATACCGAGCTGGACACCCAGTTCACCGCCAACTACAAGCAGCTTTTGCAGATGTCCGCCGACGACCTTTCGGGGCTGGACACCGCGCTGATGAGCAGCGACGCCCTCGCCCACATCCAGCAGCTTGTGCACAAAATGCTCGACCTCGGCGGCGACACCGCGTCCCGCAACAGCCTCGGCGCCGAGCCGCTGCGTCCGTTTTTGACGAGCATCGAGAACATCTCGACAATGGACGAGCTGACGGCCTATTTCGGCAATGCGAACGGGCAGAACCTGTTCAACATCCAGCTGACCCCCTTCTCGCTGCAGGAGCCCATCGGCGAGAGCAGCACCGGCTTTTACACGGTTCTGATCGAGCCTACCGCCGCACTGGGGCTGCTGAACCACGAGCCGTCCCCCGGCCTTGCCGGGCTGTTCGACCGCTACCGCCGCGACAACGCGTCCCTCGTCAAGTACGAGCTGAAGCAGCTGGGCTACAGCGGGTCGGACATCAACAAAATCTTGAAGGCATGCCACCGTTTTGAGCAAAAACTTGCCCGCTGCCTGCCCACGTCGGAGCAGCTGAACAGCGGCAGCTACTACACCTACGGCGACCGCAGCAAATCCTACAGCCGCGCCGGGCTGGACGCACTGACCGGCGACTACCCACTGGGCGTCATCCTCGACGCACTGGGCATGGGGCACTCGTCCAGCTACACCGCCCCCGCCGTGACCCAGCTGCGGGAGGTCGGCCTTCTGTACAACGCCGACAACCTCGACGACATTAAGGCATACTTGGAAGTGCAGACCATCCTGCAGGCCGCGAGCCTGCTGGACGAGACGAGCGCTGCCAAGGCCGCGAAGACGCACAGTCCCGGCACTTCTGACGCAGACACCGAGGACGGCACCGCCCCCGTCGATGCCGAGCTGGCCGCCCTCGCCGCGCCGTATGATACCTATGTGACGCCCTATCTCGGTGACGCGCTGCAGCAGATGTACCTAGCGCACTTCTGCACCGCCGCCCAGAAAGAGCAGCTGCGCGCCCTGACCGAGCAGGTCGCGGGCGGTGTCGGCACGATGCTCAACCTTGTGCCGTGGGCGGACGAGGACACCTACAACAAAGCCATGGAAAAGCTCGACGCCGTGGACTTCCGCGTCCTTTACCCCGACGCCATGACCGACTACAGCAGCCTCGATCTGAGCGAATGCAGCAACCTGTTGGAGGCCGCCGCTCTGCTGAACCGGTTCAACCGCGCGCAGGATGCTGCCAAGGTCGACCGCTCGGCGCAGGGCGTGTGGGACATCACGCAGGCCGAAGCCCTCGCCCCCAGCGTCCGGTACGACCGCACAACCAACACCCTGACCGTCACGGCGGGCACGCTGGCCACTGACACGCTGTTCTCCGGCGGCAAGAGCGTTTCGGAGAACCTCGGCGGGGTGGGGCTGCTCATCGCGCACGAGCTGATGCACGGCTTCGACGCCGCCGGGGCGGGCTACAATGCCAGCGGCAAGGCCGCAAGCTGGTGGTCGGGCGAGGAGCAGGCCGCCTTTGCCGAGCGCTGCCAGAAGCTGAACGACTATCTGGCGACGCTGCCCATGACCGACGCGGACGGCAATACCGTCACCCCGGATACTGAGGAGATCATCGCCGACATGGGCGGCATGAAGGCGCTGCTGTCCCTCGCGTGGGACATCCCGGATTTTGACTACGACGCCTTCTTCCGCAGCTGTGCCGCCGCGATGCGCGCACACCGCACACCGGAGGCCGAGGCGCAGGCAGTCGCCGACGGCCGACTGTGCGAGGCACTGCGCCTTGATCTGACGCTGGTACAGTTTGTCGACTTCCCGAACACCTATTTTCCGCAGGAGGGCGACGGCATGTACCAGAACGAGCCGCAGCAATGCCTGATGTGGTAAAAGACTTGCCACATCCCCGCAAAATGTGGTATACTGTAATCAAATCGTCATTTTTATCCAAGGAGGCGCACCCTGATGGGTCTTATCAACGCGATCCAGAATAAAACCGAGCAAGTCCGCGCCAAGGAGCGCATCCGCCCGCTGCTGGAAAGCCGGATGATGCGCGATATTCTGCTGGAGATCGGCCAGCGCGGCACCGAAAGGCTCGACCCGCAGAGCGTGCCCATCGACCAGCGCCCGCTGGCCGCCAAGCGCGCCGCCGAGTGCGGCACCGCCGGCCTGCAGCAGAGCGTCATCCGCGAAATTCTGCTGAGCGAGACGGGCATCACCCTCTACGCCGGGGAAAGCGAAGTGAAATTCCTCTACGGCGACTACAATTACGAGGACATCGACGACACCGACTGTCTGCCCGCCGTGGCACAATATCTGGTTCAGCATCTGCTGGGTTACTACAACATAACCCGCACGTTCTACGCAGTGCCGAAGCACAACGGTCGCAGCGTGACCGAGAAGACCCGTCAGGTCTTCATCAAACGCCACCACGAGGATTCGCCCTTTGACCCGCAGCCCACCCGCAAGCAAAAATTGTTCTGATTTTCCAAATCCGCCCTGGCGCACACCGCGCCGGGGCTTTTTCGTTGCTGCCGCATCGCTGTACGGGCGGTTTGTAGGGGACGCATAGATGCGTCCCGCGCAGCCATTCTGCTATTGCCCGCTGCCCTTTTTCAGCTCCACCACAGCCACGGTAATATCGTCTCGCTTGTCCCCGGCGCGGCGGGCGGCGGCATCGGCCACGGCGGCGGCCGCCTGCGCGGGGGTGTGGTGCAGCCGCGCGCAGAGCTGCAATTGCTGCATCAGCCAATCGCTGCCGTCGGCCAGCACACCGTCGCTCACCAGCACGACCCAATCTCCCGCGTCCAGCGCGAAGGTCGTCGACCGCCCCACGAGACTGTCCAGCACCCCCATCGGCAGGCTGGCGCCGTCCAGCATCCGGGGCACGCCGCCCCGCACAAGGAAGCTCGGCGCGGCACCGGCCTTGAACAGCCCTGCCCGCCCGGTGTACAAATCGACCGTCAGCAGGTCAAGCGTTGCCCCGGCCTCCTGCTCGGCACCCTTCAGCCCCAGCGCCACATTGACGAGCCGCGCCGCGCTCTCCGCCGCAAAGCCCGCCCGCAGCAGCTGGGCGGTCAGCTTGGCGGCCATCTGGCCGTCCACCGCTGCCGCCCGTCCGGTGCCCATGCCGTCGCACAGCAGCATCTGGGCGCGGCCGCTCGTATCACAGAACTGATCCAGCGCATCGCCGCTGACGCTCTGCCCCTTGGCCGGGTGCGCCGCCGCGCCAAACTCCGCCGCAAACAGCGGCTTCTCGCCAAAGCTCAGCATCGTGACGATGCGGCAGTGGGCGATCTCCGGCGTGTCCATCTCGCGGCGGCAGATGCGGCTGACCTCCGCCGTCAGGGCGGTCAGCTCCTCCTGCGTAAAATGGGTGCGGCAGATCGTCACCGCCGCCGTCAGCCGCCCGGCCAAGTCCGCCGTCACGCTGCATTCCAGCGCGTCCAGCCCCAGTCCGGCAAACAGCTGGGCGACCTTCGCCTCCCGCCGGGGGTCGGGCAATCCGGCCTGCCCCAGCTTGGCCGCCAGCTGCGCCAGTGCCCCGGCCAGTGCGCTGTACTGCTCGGTCAGGGCGGTGCGCAGCACCAGCGCACGCGCGCGGGTCTGGCGGCGGCTGCGCCACAGCCGATAGCCGTGGTTTGCTGCCGTGCACAGGTCAGCCGGGTGGATGCAGACCGACAGCTGTCCCGGCAAGTCCCCGACCTCGACGCGCCCCTTGCTCTCCAAGATCGGCTTCAGGTGGTACAGCCCGTCCATCGCCGTGGCGTAGCCGCGCACCCAGCATCGGCTGCGGCGGGTGCAGTTCTGGCAGGCCGCGCGGGCGACCTGCTCGACGACAAAATCAAACGTCTCGCCCTTCGGCGGTGCCTGCCGCTGGCAGACTGCGTTGACGGTGTCGGCAATGTCGGAGAGCGTGTCCGCCACGCCGGAGAGCTTCCGCGCCGCGCCGCTGAGCCCCTGCGCCTGCACGGGCGGGGCGGGCGGCGGGAAGAGTCGCTGCATCACATTGCCGGGCACGGCCAGCGCCGCCGCAACGCCCACCGCCCCGCTGACGGCCAGCGGCAGCACCCCGGCGGCATCCGGCGCTGCCAGCGCCCCCACGGTGCAGCCCGCCGCGAACACCCCCGCGCAGCGCCACCGCTCGCCGGGGCAAAGGCAGGCCGCCGCCAGACTGCCCATCCCGACAGCCAGCGCCGCGAAAGCCAAGGTCGGCTGCGACGCCGTGATGGCCGCCGTCAAGGCGACGCTCAGCACCGCCGTCTGTTCCAGCGTGCCGCCCAGCGCCGTGCACAGCCCCGCCGCTGCGGCCAGCGCCAGCCCCGGTGCCAGTACGCCCACCGTGCAGCGCTGCAGGCAGGCCGTCGCCACGGTCAGCCACAGGCAGAGCCCGCGCGGCTCCCGCACAGAAAGATGCGCGAACGCCCACCCGACCCCCGCCGCCAGCAGCCCCGTGACCGCCACCGCCGTGACCTGCGCCGGGTCAACGCCGCCCTGCATCAGGATGATTTGCAAAACCTGCACCGCCGCCAGCGCAATGCAGCCGGCCAGCGCCCCGATGCGGGGGCGGCTGTCGGCCAGCCGCCGCACCGCCGCCGTCACCGTGACGGTCACGGCCAGCTTGATGCCCAGCAGCACCGGCTGAAACGCCAACCCGCCGATCATTGCGCCGACCGCCGCCGCCAAGCAGTAGGACGGCGGGCAGCCGATGACCAGCGCCAGCCCAAACGGCGCAGCCCCGCCGTAGACCTGCCCGGCCCCCAGCGCCGCGCCGCCCAGCACTGCCGCGCCCTGCCACAGCAGCGCCGCACTGCGCGCCCCGGGCAGCAGCCTTTCCATTGTGTCGTGCATACGTTCCCCGTTCAGTACAGCCATCGTGCAAGCCCTCCGTAAATGTACAGTATATGTCTCGGACGCTTTGCACTATACCACCCCCGCACGCTGTTTTTTGCCGCAGAGCGTGGAAAACCGAAAAGAGCGTATAAACAAACAAAAAAGAGCACCGCCACCCATAAAAAGGGGCGATGCTCGCAAAAGGCTTTTCCCGAGGGGGGAGCCTTCCTTAGTGTCTCCAGCTCCACCACAAAAACTTGGTGTTCGTCACGAAATAGCGTTTGAAAAGCCGCTTCGGGTCCTGCATCAGGCGGTACAGCCATTCCAGATTGCAACGCTGCATCCAGGCCGGGGCGCGGCGGATGTTGCCGGCCTCGTAGTCAAAGGCCGCACCCACGCCCAGCATCAGCGCCTGCACGCGGTTTTCATGGGCGGCCATCCAGCGCTCCTGCTTCGGCGCGCCCAGGCCCACCCAGACAAAATCCGGCTTTGCCGCGTTGATCTTCTCCACGATCTCCGCATCCTCGTCCGCCGTCAGCGAGCGGAACGGCGGAGAGTACATCCCCGCGATGACCGCGCCGGGGTACTTTTCCGTAATTTTTTCACGCAGGATGTCCAGCGTCTCCTGCGTGGAAATAGTGCCGGTAGTGCTTTGTCCCGCTCTCCTTCAAAAGCTCGCGCATCAGGTCGGGGCCGGTCACGCGGGCGGCGTCGGCAAAGCCCTTCTTGCGGCTGTATCTGGACAGCGGCCCGCCGTCCGGCAGGGCCATGACCGCGCCGTTCTGCACCCGCAGATAGGTCGGGTCGTCGTGGGCCGTCACGGTGGTGTGGACGTTCGCCACGCAGATATATTTCCCGCGCCATGCCTCGCAGTTGTCCTCCACCAGGCGCAGCGTTTTGTCCATGTCGGTGACGGCGATGTTCACGCCCATAATATTGCAGGTCTGCATGCCGCTTCTCCTCACTTTCCTGTTTGGCTTTTATTGTATCACACTGCCGGGCGGCTTTCAACCGGGCGGGAAGAAACGCACATTTTTTGCCGTTTCGATCCCATCCATCTGCTTCATATTGATATCCAGAAAAATAATCTGATATTGCAGCATTTCCACTCCGAGTTCCACAAATTCCCGTCCCGATGAAAAAAGTTCTATCTCAAAATCAATATGCCGTTCTTCCAGATATTGCATCAGAATTTCCCGCAATTTCCCTGCAAAATAAATCTCATCATCACATATCGCAATTTTCATATTTTAGATCTCCCCTAAATTTCT